>Ga0070748_1001682_pt1 | contig 10278 bp, 20 predicted proteins | sample VirMetDEL_Nov_12_FD_77015 | JGI IMG/M metagenome (GOLD analysis project Ga0070748, IMG submission 77015) | Aqueous microbial communities from the Delaware River and Bay under freshwater to marine salinity gradient to study organic matter... | ecosystem: Environmental > Aquatic > Marine > Coastal...
GCATACCAGTTAAATTACATCAAAATATAATAATAACATTTGTCTTTTTTATAGCTTCTATAATCAGAAGTTATGTAGTAAGAAGATTTTTTAATAAAAAATAAGGAACCAATGAATATATTATTAGTAGGAAAAGCAGCAAGTGGTAAGGATTTTATGAAAAATTACTTATCTAAACAGCATAAATATAGAGTTTCAACATCTCACACGACAAGACCAGCGAGAAAAGGAGAGGTAGATGGTGTGGATTATTATTTTATAAGTCCATTGAAATTTAAGATCATGTCATTTTTTCGATTATTTTTTGAGGAAAAGACATTTAATGGTTGGGGATATGGTACATCTAAAAAAGAAATGAAAAATAGCAAGGTTTTTATATTCACTCCAGGGGGGATAGCTAAGCTTCCAAAATCATTCTTAGATAACAGTATAATAATATACTTCAACATAAGCTCAAGAGACAGATTGGATAGATTAATGAAAAGAAGTGACAGTGACTCTATGGTAAGAAGAATGAGAGCAGACTGTGAGGACTTTAAAGATTTCCATACTTGGGATATAATGGTTACAGAAGCAGAGTTTAAGCCATTTGTATTGTGGTTAGACTGTGTAAATTTAGAATATAGAAAACTTAAAAGAAAACAAAGATGAGTAATGAATTCAGAGTAGTAGCAGTAGATGTTGCAAACAGACCAGAAGGTATACCTACCTCTAAATGGATAGAGAAAGAAGAGGTATATACAGTAATAAAAGTAGATTTCTTAACAATGCCTGGAGTACAGACTTATGGTTTCCAGCTTGAAGAGATAGACTTGAGTGATTGTGTTCCTTACACCTACTTTAGAGCTTCAAGGTTTAGACCATTCACAGAAGAAGACGCTTTAATCCAGCAAAAGGTAGAAGACCTTCTAAATGGAGATATACAAGAGTATTCTCACATTATGGAAGAAGAAGAAATGAGTTATGATATAGAAGAATACTAAAAAATATAACTAAAAAACAAGATTAAGATGATAACAGGAAAGAATAAAGAAAGGTTTATTCAATATTTACATAAATTACCAAGCGATATATTTTATTATAAGTCTTTCGGTGAATATCCCTTTAAAATGCAAATAGGTGTTTATCTTGCTTATTATGATAGTTTGGGAATGGCTGTAGATATTTATAAAGTTTATTATGGGTATAAAGGAAAAATTAATGGTAAAAGTATAACTCAATTTGGGTTTGTGTACGACTCAAGAAACGAAGCATTAACAGAAGCCTTTAAACAAGCCGACAAATTAGAAAACGATAAACTTAAATAGATATGGATATGACTGATGAACAAATATTGAAAAAAGATTTTTATGACTTTTGCGGAAGCTTTGCTGTATTTATGACAGACCAAGATAGAATTAACTGGTGGAGAAGCAAAACGAAAAACATTAACACTTAAAAACTAAACAGATGAGCGATAAAAAAGCATGGACGTTTTGCGAAACTCCAAAAGAAAAATGCACAATGAATTATTGTGATGAGAATGGGTGTCAAAATAGAGAAAGAGTATTAGTAGACCCAATTGATAAACAGATGAGCGATATAGAAGAAATAAATAAAGCACAAATATTTTTATTAAACACTCATATTGATGATGTTGTTTTAAATGCAGAAGAATATCCAGAAAACACTAAAGAAAATGCAAAAGAATGGATTTATTTAAGTTCTGTTTTAAATGCTTATAGTAATCAACAACAACAAACAATAGACAAATTAACTAAAGAGGTTGAAGGGCTGAAGGAAAAACTACAATTAGAAAGGGTTGTTAATGTAGAAAATAAAAATCAAAACAACGTAATAAGTAATTGGTTAGTTGATTATAAAGAAGAAAACACTAAGCTAAAAGAACAGTTACAGGAGTGTGAAGAGAATAAGGAATGTAAACATGAATTTAATGGTTCATATAACATAAGAGCGAGCAATGAAACTGTTGAAATGAATTGCATTAAATGTGATGAATTATGTTCTTGGACTTTTGATGAGTTTGAGAAGATAGAAAATAATAACTACTAACCAAACAACAATAAGATGAAAGAAGCTGAAAGAGTAGCAGATGAGAAAAAAATAAATAGAATGATTTGGATAGTTAAGTTTGGAATGATTGCATTTGGTTACTTAATTTTATCAATGATACAGCATACTATTAACCCTATTAGCTTTCATTGGATAGCTACAATTATCTTTTTTTTATGGGTAATGATTTGGTTGAACGCTGATGTTAATAGAATTAAGAAATTAAAACAATAATAGCAAATAAATAAACCATGATAACAATAACAGATAAGATAAAAGAATACTTCCTGGATGATGATCTCATGTACTTAGGAGAACAATACAACGATGCCATATTAGGAGTGTCAGATGACTTTAACGCACCACCAAGAGTCGTATACTCAGCAAAGAAGTGTATAGACATACTAAACAAAGAAATGCAATACGATGATGCTGTAGAGTTCTTCTTCGTAAACTTAAAAGGTTCATACGTTGGAGAGAAAACACCAGTATACATCTTAGACTACATGATGTAAATAACCCCTATACCCCCAAAAACCAGAATTAATTTTTCAAAACATACAAAGCATACCCCCCCTATACCAAAAAAGAAAGTCGAGAGTCCTGGTTACTCAGGTAGGGGGGTCCTAATTTTGTCTCCAGCCTGTGTAACATGCTAACTCAAGTCAATAGAATCAAGGGTCTAAGATTCTAAGTGTTGTTGAGATCATTAGAACATTAGAACATTAGTGACATAGCTTCAGGGTTATAAGGTTCAAAAAATATTTGTACGAGTGAGGTATTATATCACTAAAACCCACCCCTCCCCCTTATCGTTTCGGAAGTCGTAACCAGTCAGAGAGCGAAGGGGGGCACCTTTTAAAGTATCTTATTGCTTTGTTCTATTCCTTCATTACATCGCTTTGTTTACTGCTTCCCTTTGTTGTTTACCTGGTGACACTAACACCTTTTTTTAATAGCCCCCTTTCGAAGTGTTGGAGTAGGGGAGAGGAACAACCATATTAATATATACATGTGCTTAAGTACCTATTATATAAGGGCTCTTTATTTCTATTTAACATAATGTTTATTATAAGACAATATTAACTCTTGTCTTCAACGTGTGTAACATGTTAATAAGACCCTTGTTAATGCTACAAAGTTGTTTGAGCTCTTAGAGTTAATTATATGTTTTTTTACCTATCAACAACTATATACATACTAATTTAACCTTTTCGAATCTTAGTATATAGACCCCCTAAAACCTTTCGATCCCTTGCTACCAGTGACTTAGAGCCTTATTTCCTTATTTAGAATGATTCTAAATATGACTATTTTATTAAAATACTTTATATAAAATTAGATAGAACACGCAATAATGTATATGTTTGCAATGTCTTAAAGTTACAACGGTAACAATTTAATAGACGCTTGAAACGATTGACACTATACTACTAACACATGTGGAGCCCTTAGTTGCTTTACTACTTGTTAGAGTACTTAAGAGGTTGCCTAATGCTTGTTACATGTTCGGATAGTCTTAAGATATTTAATAGTGTTGTTTCTCTCTTAATAGTTCTTTGAAGGTTTTGTTTTATTTATGTAAATTATTTAGTCTTTGGCTATCCGCGTTTTTCAACTCGAAAAACATGTAAAAGGGTCATGAGATTGCACGCAACACTCCACCTGATACGGTTTTAATACCTAATCACTAAACTAAGTATATTAAATAAACAATTTTGACCTTATAAAATAAGCCTATCAATTTATTGAAGGTTACGACCTAAGGAGTTAGTCTAAATTAAAAATTTAGGATGTTAGGACACATCAAAACCACTATAGAATAGTAGGTAAAAATCCAACTGAGCCGAAAAAAATAAGCTCAGTATAAAAAAAAGCCTTGCCCCTTATATATGGGCTGTTGTAAAAGCTTGAAAGCAAACATATAAAAAACTCCCTTAAATTTTTAGAAATTATTCAATTCGTTATTGATAAGGGAGCTAAAATAGTTATTCACTTAATTTTTATTACCATGACCACAAACAGCAAACAAGTAAACAAAGAAATTAAAGAAATTTTAACAAGTAAACAAGTTAAAAAAGCTATTAAGAAACAGAATATTTTAGAAACTTTTCTTTTTAGTTTTTCACTTTTAACCGTTGCAATGTTAATTTTTTCATTCACTTACTAAACAAATAAAAAAAACAATAAAAAACTTATATAATTATGGATATTTTAGAACTAATCAACAACAACCAGTTAACACAATATAAAAATACTTTATTTGGAACAACAAACAGCAAACTAAAAAAGCAAAATATCGCATCTTTTGACCTTCCAAAGGGTCATACTTGCCCATTTGCAGGGGATTGTTTAAAGTTTTGTTACGCTGGGAAGGGAACTTTTAACTTTCCAAATGTTAAAAATAAATACGCTTCAAACTACGAAGCAAGTTTAAAAGATACTTTTATCGCTGAAGCAAACGAAAGTATAAAAGCACTGCCAAATATTAAATTTTTTAGATTACATTCAAGCGGAGACTACTACAACAAAGCGTATGTTTTAAAGTGGGTAGAAATAGCTAAAAATAATCCTGATAGAGTTTTTTATTCTTACACTAAATCAATTATTTTATTTAAACATGTTGAACTCCCTTCGAATTTTGTAATCACACAAAGCGAAGGAACGAAAAAAGACCACGTTTATATGGATTACACAAAGCCATTTGCACGTATATTTTACGATAAATTGGAACTTTTAGATGCTGTAGATAGTGGTAAGTTTTTAGATGCTACTGACAACGATTTAAACAGCTTAAAAGCTACGCTACAAGGAAAAAACACTGCTTTATTAATACACTAATCAATTAAATAATAAATACAACTTAAAAATATATACCATGAGCACACAAAAAATTATAATAGGAACTTATTTGCCAGTATTTAACGGTTTTTACAATACAATATTCGAATCCAGTGGGGAAGAATGCGAAATTGAAGAAATAAACACTCTGAGAGAGAAAAAAGGACTTAAAGAAATAGGATTCGAAGATTGTGTATTTAATTATAAAGAATACAACAATGAAGTTGCTCAGGGATGCACACGAGCTATTAACGAAGAGTTAAAAACTATTCTAACTGGTAACATAGAAATAGAATTCGAAGCCCTTATAAGCCCTAAATTTTACAACTTCAGTAACGACTCAATAAACGTAAACATAACTTTAGACTCTCAAGCGTACAATTCAATGATTGATATATTAAAAGAGAACAAAGAAGAGTTTAGTCAGTATCTAAAAGACAATTATACTTCTTATGATGGCTTCACATCTAACCAAAGCAACGAAGCCGATGCATGGCTTAACTCATTCGCATTAGATAGACCAGAAAAACAAAGCCACCGTTTAGGCTCTGCTCTTAACTTCATACTACAAGTTATTGAAGAATATGATACAGAAAGTTTATACAATGATTTAGACGGTTGTTATATTTATGCTACTAATTATGATGAATTATTAGAGTCAGAATAACAATAAAAATAATCCGAAAATTAAGATCGAATTTTTACACCAAAAAAAAATAACAAAATGAGAGTAATCGAGACAAAAGTATACACTTACGAGGAACTAAGCAACGAAGCCAAAGAAAAAGCTATTGAAAGCCAAAGGGAACAACATTATAGATATAATGATTTTGGAGAGTGGGCAATAGATGACTGCTATCTACTGAATCCTCCATACGATGAGATAGAGGATAACTGCCCAACCTTTAAAGGTCAAGACGGTTTATTAATAGGTAACACGAGAACACTTTACTTTTCATTAGATAGAGATAGATATATAGATGTAAGTAAAGCAATGATTATTCACGATGAAGAAAGCTTTTTTAAGTGGTTAGGCTTCACTAAAAACTTTCTTACTACTAATCATATAGAATATAAAATAAACACCGATAACATAGAAATATTTCGCACTGATAATTTGAATGAAGACGAACTACAACAAATACATAACGCTGAAATGAAATTTCGTGTACACTGCTACAATATTTTAAAAAACATAGAAGAAACTATCGACTGGAATTTTACAGACGAAGCGATACTGGAACACATAGAAATTAACGATGTAGAGTTTAAAATAGACGGTACAATTTACTAATCAAAAAAAAATAGCCATGACACGAAGCGAATTTAATAAGGCAGTAACTAAGAGAAAAAAAGAGATTCTAAAAATGAGTGCACAAAGGGTATTCGATAAACTGGAGACTCAACACTTATATAGGTCTGGAGGTCTAAACGATAAGTCATTCAATGACATATTAACTGAAATGGCTCAAGCAGACATTTTAGATGTAGATTTAATAGAGTACCACGATATAAACCAAGATATTAAAAACTTATAAGCCATGAAGACATTAAGCAATTATAAAAGCAAAACACTATTAGGTTATAATAATAACGAAGCAATATATTTAACAGCTCCAAGCTGGGATTGTGACTGGTACTGGGGATTTGGTTACTTAGGTAATAGAAACTGCCACTATCACATGGATGGATTAAATAAGAAAAAAGATTTTCACTCAGCTTTAATAGAGCACTTTGGACACAGTTTAAATATACAACCATCTAAAACATGGACGTTTGCAGAGTTAATGAAGTCAGTCTACTTATTGAAGTCAACAGCAGAGTTATTAGGTAGAGGTAGTGCTAACTTAACATCTAACCCCTGTAAAGATGTTATAATAAATACAGAAGAAACTAAACGTATCAACAACGTGGTTCTTCCGCAAATATTTGAAGAGATTTATGACATACTGCAAGGTTATGATGGCTACAAAAAAAACATGAATAAATTAATCCACATGAATTCTTTAGGAGACACAACAAAGATTGTTTTATTTATGAATGATAAAGGTATAACAACTGACGATTTAAAAGAGACTAAAGAGATAAGCTCAAGAGATTTTACTATCATCCACTCAAAATACTGGGAGATGTATCACGCTAACAAAAAATAAAACACCATGAAAAATAATATAAAATACTCAATGCGATTCGTAAGAGAGAACGCAGTACAAGAAATTTACCAATGTACACACTGTCATCATTATTCTTACGCATTTAGAGGTGGAGGACACCTTGATGTATGTAGTCATGAAGCCACACATGTAAGTGATGAAGAACAGGAATTGTATGACATAACAAGAGAGGTTAAAATACAAGTAGAAGACTCTATTGAAGATATATTCTCAGAGATACATGGAAGTTTTGAAACTAAAAGTGGAGATATTTCTCCTGAAGAACACTTTAAACTTAACACAATTAAAAAAGATTTGATAGAATTAATAGCAAAGCAAGTTTATAACAACTTACCTAAAAAATAAAACACCATGAAAAAATATATCATAATAGACACTTGGAATGGAGAAGGATATTCTGAGTCTAACATAGAAATTAAAGAGTTTAGAACACAAGTAGATGCAGAGCTATATTGCTTCGAGCAGGCAAAACAACAAGCTACTGCAATGGGTACTAAATGTAGTAAATATGAAGACAGCTACATTTATTCTGACTCAATGGATGAAGACGAAATAGAGGACTCTGGAGCTTATCATTGGGTAGAGCTGAAGCCAACACATGTAGGTATTGTTTTAAATCCTTGTATCAACTCTTATGAGTTGTTTGATAATATGAGAGACTGGGATGATACGGTATCTTTTGCTTATAGAAATGGAGATGAGGATGATGTTTCAGAGATGGATGAGAATGGAATTGATGGTGCGTTTATTCATCATGGAGGAGGAGATGGAGATGCTTTATTCTTTGAGTTAAACAATGGAGATGGAGTAATGGTTATAGGAGATGAAGAAGAGCGAGATTATTTTGAAGAAGCTTCCGCACATTTTCTTACAGAAAATTTAACTCGTGAAGAGTTCGATAAAAGAATGAACGAGACCAAAGACTTACCAGTAACTGAAGCCTTTGAATATATGAATGAAGAGGAATTGAAAAGTTTAATAATAGGCTTCGCTGAACACTTAGAAGAAGCATACACAACAACTAAAAACTAAACGACATGAAAAACATAGAAGAAAACAATAAATTGATAGCTGAATTTATGGGGTATGAGTCTTATAAATACAGAGGTTACACAATGTTTGTATTTGATGATGACAACCATAGAACAGAGGTTGACTTGAATTATCACTCCTCTTGGGATTGGTTAATGCCAGTAGTGGAGAAGATTGACTCAACTCACTCAACAGACAGTTTTCCAATATATAATTATGATGTATGGATTATGTCTGACTGTGTTAGAATTAATGATGAGAGCAAAAATGAAGATACCCCTATGATTTTAATTAACAAGTCTGAGGGGGTAGGCTCAATAAACCATCAAATACATTTATTTGAAGATAGACTTACAGCAACATACAAAGCAGTTATAGAATTTATTAAATGGTATAACGAAAACAAATAAAACTAAACGACATGAAAAATTTAAACGGAGAATACAATAGTACACATCACTTTATTGAAGCACAAGGATTAGAAAAAGAAGCAGAACAGCTATTTGGCGAAGGATGGGAAGCTGAAGACGATGTTGAACAGATTAAAGATTTGATTGATAATTTAGGTGGCTTATACAATTTCTATATTGTTAGTATAAATGAGTATAAAAAACAAGATGATATTATTGTTGAGTACTCAGAAGAACAAGAAGAAATCGCAAAGCTAAAACAAAGATTAGAAGTCCTTTCAGGACTCTCTAAGAAGCTTGTAGATGCAATCAATTTAAACTTAGGAGACTTATATGCTCCAGATCTGAATAGTGCTGTAGATTGTGCTGTATTGTTTCCTACAACTTTAAAGGAAGAGGATGCACCTGACATTAAGTTTACTGGATTCAATAACCAGTTAACTGATTTAGAGGATATGTTAGATGAATTAAATAAATAAGGAGGATTAATTATGTTACAAGAGATAAGAGTTGAAGCTATAGTTATAGATAGTGATGGAAAAAAAGAAAAGTTAGAATATTCTGATGAAATTAATGCAGGATATAGTACTAAAAAAATAAAACAGTTTGTCCGTAGTGATATACACCAAAAAAATAAGGGTATAAAAGGAATAGTATCTTTAAAAGTAAAAGAAGAAGCTGAAATATACGGAAACATTTAATATTTATACACTAAAAGAGGAGGATTGATTATGAATGATACACAAAGCGAAGCAGTAACAATAATCTTGAAAGATATTGACGAGCATAGAAGGAATCATAAAGGGCTCAGAAAGGATATTAGAAAATATATTGAGGATAATATTAATACTGGATTCCACATGAATGACATGTCAAGAAAACTATCTCACACTATACATGATAGACCAGTAGGATGGATAGGAGCCAACAAATCAGGAAAGGTTATGATTCAGTCCACAAAAGGATATGAGGATGATTTAAACTCTCTATCATACAAAGATTTAATTATATTATTTAACCACATAGCGACTAAAAATAAGGAGGATTAATTATGTTACAAATAGGAGATAGAGTAAAAGTATTCACTACTGATGGAGTAGGAGAAATAATAGACATGGGCACTGATAGTGGTGGTGTATGGTATAGAACAGATGTTGATGGTATAAGGTCTGAGGATGAGTTATCAAAGATACTTGAGTATGATGAGTTTCCTGATGTTCTCAAGGCTGTAACACAAGTCTATGAAGACATATACATAGAGACTGGATTGACATACGATACTTGTACTATGTTTAAAGAACAGTGTGAATTTATTGGTTACTCATTTGATTTTGGATTAGACGCAGAACCTTTTGATTTCCACAAATTAGAAATTAAAAAATAATAATTATGGCTTGTATAGATGGAGTAGAAGTAATGTCTGTCGATGTAGTATTCGATGGAGAAAGAGATATTAAAGAAGAGTATGTTTTTGGAGCTCTCATGATAAAGTGTAATGGTAGAGAGTATATTCTTGATGCCACTAAGACGTTTTGGAGCTACGAAAACAACCATTCAACCGTAGAGTGCCACTTAGAAAAGGATGCTATCACATTTAACAAATGTAAGTATGATATAACTTACGCAGACTTAATGTTTAGAGAGCTGGATGTAACACTTTATGTAGGTGGAACATTCTCAAACACCTTGAAAGGAATAAATATGTTTCTTAGGTTTGGGAACACAAAGAACGAACATACTCTTAAAGTAATAGGTGTTAAACAAGAATA
>Ga0070748_1001689_pt1 | contig 10253 bp, 11 predicted proteins | sample VirMetDEL_Nov_12_FD_77015 | JGI IMG/M metagenome (GOLD analysis project Ga0070748, IMG submission 77015) | Aqueous microbial communities from the Delaware River and Bay under freshwater to marine salinity gradient to study organic matter... | ecosystem: Environmental > Aquatic > Marine > Coastal...
CAAGAGGACATTGAGGAAGTTACCAATTACTTCAAGGAATATGGTATGCCGAAAAGTTCTGCGGATTTACGTAATTTATTAGATATATTACCTCAGGAAGAACTTGCAAGACAAGTTCAACTTGGTATTGAATCAAACAGCGAGCAATAATTAACTTATAACCATTATGAGTGAAGAAAACATAGAGCCTGTTGACGCTCCTGAGTCAACAACAGAAGAGACCACTTCTCAAACACAGCAACCAGAGTTCGATAAAGACAAGTTCTTTAGGGGCGCTTACAATGAAGGTAAGGGCAAAGTCGAACGTGATATGATTAACAAATTTTCTGAAATCTTAGGTAATGATGTCAATACTCTCGATGATGCGTTCTCTTTATTGTCAAATAAAATGCAACCTGTGCAAGAGGATAAGGGCGAGGCAGACCAGTTGCGAGAATTGTTGCAACAGTACCAACAAGAAGCAGAAGCCGCAAAAGAGCAACTAGCGATAACCCAAATGGAGAGCCGTATAGGTTCCGAATTTAAGTCAGCGTTTAGTTCCTTGCAGCAAGACAGTGAGTTGACGCTCAAAACAGATTACATAGAACAACTGTTCTACAACGAATACGAGATTGAGGAGAGCAATGGTCAGTTTTATGCCACACGAAATGGCGTACCTGACTTAGACGTTCAAGGCAATAGAAAATCAGTAGGAAACTCACTCGTAGAGTTTGCTAAACAATTTGCAAAGCCCAAGAAATCGGGCGTAGGTGGAGCGACTGGTGGAACTCCGTCTAGTGAAAGGCCTAGTAGAGCAGAGTTTCAACAACTTGTGCGCTCGTCTAGCCCAGAGGACCGATCAAAGGCAGAAAAGCTTTATGCAACCATGAAGCAAGCTGGCGGTTGGGCTGAACAAGCATAGAAACCACCTTATTATGGTTAGGCAAAACCTTAATTGTCATGTTCTGGTCATAGCGACCCAAAAGCTAAATATAATCAAACATTTAATTTAACTTTTATAGAGACATGGCAATTAATAGTAATTTTTCCATTTACGAACCAGAGGCGTTTGTTGAGGTTGCATTAGCTAACCAATATCCAAACCGACCAATGGTATCAAAAGCCGTTACTAACGTAGCTGGCGCATCCATTGAAGGTCTAGTTGCAGCACGTAACAAGACTGTAAGTATAACTCGTGCAGTAAAGCCTACTGGCGCTCCTAGTGCATACTCAGGAAGCTATAGCTTAGGAACCCCTAATGCTAGTGAAGAGCAGTTAGTAATCAACAAGCACTACTATGCTGGATTCAGCATCGACAAAGCTGACCAAAAGTTTGCACTTCCTGACTTAGTACAACAGCATTTCGTACCAAGACTACACCAACTTATTGACCAAATCAATAGTGACGTGAAAGTTGAGGCTCGTAAGGCTTTTGAAGTAGCCTTCGCTGACAACAATACTGACTCTACTGTAATGGATGCTGATGACCTTGCAGAAGCTAGAAAAATCATGGCTTCTCGTAAGTTCACTACTGATAACCTAATGATGGTTATTGACCCATTTGTAGAGAAAGACCTTACTACTTTGAACATCTTCCAACAAGCTGACCAACGTGGTTCTGCTGACATTCAGTTAGGCGGATCTATGGCTCGTGCGTATGGTTTTGACTTCTTCGTAGACAACGAAGGTTCTAGCCACACACCAGCTACAGTAACTGACGCTGTTCTTGCAGCCACAGAGGCTATTGGTCAAACTGCATTAACTATCGACAACGGTAGTGGTGGTGCAGCAACTGTATCTTTAGCTGAGGGTGACATCGTTACTTTTGGTTCTGCTAAAGGCACTGATGACTTCTACACTGTAGAAAGCCAAACTGGTACTGTATTAACCATTAAAGAGCCATTACGAAAAGCGCTCGCCAACAACGCTACTATCAACCCAGTTGATATTGCTTCAGGTGACACTGGTCGTGAGCAGTTCTTCTATGACCCATCTGCACTTGCCCTAGTTACTGCGGTTATGCCTTCAGTAGATAGCGGTTCAGGTTCTGGTGTTCGTAGAGCTGCTGGTTTTGAGCCAATGAACAACGTAAACTACACTTTGACTATAGAAGAAACCAAGTCAGGTGCTGACGTACTTATTGAAGTTCTTTACGGAGCGAAAGTATTCAGACCAGACCTAGGTGGACGTTATATTCGAGGTAACGTAGCTAAGGCCTAATTTTAAAGGAGAGTCGCATTGTGCGGCTCTCTTTTTATTATGATTAGCCTAGAAGACATAATGGACTCAAAAGCAATGATCGGTATGTTCGGTTTAGTTTCGAGCATCACCCTGCAACAAGTATCTACAGTAATCTCTATACTTGTAGGTTTAGTAACTCTTGGTTACATGACTATGAAATGGTATTATGAATGGAAAAGAATCAAAGGTGAAAAATAATGGCGTTTAGCAGTCTTACCCTTACTAGAAATAACATTGACGCACTAGAGGAACTTACCTTCAAGGGTATAAACGTGACTGCTGGCACTACAGCGTTGAACCTATCAGAAAAGGACAATCTAATACTAGCTAAGGCAATTAAACTCCTTAAAACGGATATTCTTGATAATTTGCGTGAATACATAAATGACTCTACCTATGCTACAGAGACTGCGTTGTTAGATGCTATTCATGCTGCAGATTCTGAAGAACTTCTTATTGATTTGTTGAGTTTTAAATTTCTTGAGTTATGGTTTGCCCAAGACGCTACACATAGAGACAGCTACTCTTATGAAAAAGCTAGAAAGTATTACGCCATGTACAACCAATATCTTACAGCCAATCTTAGAAGGCTTAGTGGTTTATTGTCTAAACCTAAGACAACCCCTAGAGTAAGATTCATGAGTTTATACTAATGAAACTATCTTCCATTATATTAAAGGATGTTAGGTCTCAATTAAACTCTAATAAGTTCAAGGAGTCAATGAATGAGGTAGGTAGAGAATATGAGTTCTCTATTAATCGAATGAATCAGCAAGCCTTAGAGCCTGATGGCAACAGAAGGTTTGGTTTAGTTGATAGTTATGCTGACTATAAAGAAAACATAGGGCGAAAACCTATACCCGATTTTTTATATACTGGTACTGCTGAAGAAGATTTTATGTACCAAACTAAAAAAAGAGGTGTTAGTTTTGGGTATAATAGCGCACGTGTAGGTGGCTACATGAGGGACCATGAAGAGGGTAATCGTGTACCACAAAGAAGGCAGTTTCCTATCGAGGAGGATTCAGGATCAACTGAACAGCAGGGTAATATAGATGACGTAAAAGATATTATTCTTGAGTTATTAAGTGAGCCAAGGACTATAAAGGCTGATTTATTTATAAATATAGGCAACACATCTAAAGGGTCTTTAACTGTAGGATAATGGATAGAAACGCAATACTTAGTGGGTACATAACAAGCTTTAGTAGTTACTCATCATCAGATAGTAGACCTACCGCAGAAAAGGTATTGAAATTTAGTGGTAGTAATCTAGATATTAGGAGGCGTGGAGATATTATAACTGAAGTTGTTGTGTTTAAGTTATTAGGTGGGTCAACAGATGTTTTAGTGCAAGCTGACAAGCCTTTAGAACTAACACAAAACTTTGAAGCTATAGTTTATATAGAACAGGCGAACACACATAGTGGAAAAGATACTTCTTATGATAGAATGCTAGAACTTACAGACCAACTTATTGACTGGGCAGATACGACAGTGGCAACAACTATAACATCTGATGTGTACACGATACAATTGACTGGTGTGGACTCAATAGACGAAGATAATGGGTTTCTGTCAACAAATGTGAATTTTCAAAGTATAATTAAAATATCCTAAAACAAACATAAAAAAATGGCAAAACTAATATTTAACAAGGCAGAAGTATTAAACTCTTCTGGTGCTACTCAATTTACGGTAAGCAATATAACAGTCGAGGGCGCTGAGCCAACCTTAGAGCCAGATACTGTTAATGTTCAAAACAACAGAGAAATCTTCGAGTCATTTACTGGAAGAATAGTTGTTAGGTCAACAAACACTAACCAAGATGGTGGAAGCACTGATATACTAGCTAGTGCATTTGTATCAAAGAATGGCACGACTCCAACTGAGGGTAAGCTACGATTAGTTGGTACAACTGGAACTCATAGTTTAACTACCGCTACTACTTATATCATGGGTCACAGGTCTTTTGAGAACGGAAGACTAGAAACCGTACTAATAGCACAAGCATCTGACGTAGATAGTGAAGCAGCTATCGTTGTATCAACCCCATAATATATTTTATCATGCCAGCACAATTAAACAAGTTAGCACTTGTCAATACTTCTGCACTTAGTGAAACTAAAACGTTTTCTGTGGTTCAGGAAGGTGCTGCTGAGGCATCAAGGCAAGTAATATCTATTGAGGCAAATACGGCTATCATAGAAAACAACAGAGAGATTATAACAAGCAAAGTATTCAATATAACTCTGACTGGTTTATATGATAGTTCTACAGCCACTCAATTAAAGACATGGGTCGACAATCAGACTAATCTTGTGTTTACAGGATTTAGCGTGGATGGATTAATACTTCAGGCTGAAGGAACCTTGACAAAGGCAGAGGGATTTGAGGATAACCTTTCTTTCAGGTTCAACAGCCCTAGGGAATCTATTGGGGGATACAATAGCACAACTGGGGAACACTCAGCCTCTATGTCCTATACTAAGAATGGGTTTTCATTGTACAAGTGGTTAGGTGTAGGATCACCATCAAGGGCAGCTAACTGGACTGTCGCAGGAACTACCTTGACGAGTACATCTACTTTCAATTCAAGTAATGAAAAACAAAGGTTGAAAAATGAAGCGGCTACATCAGCTACAGCAACCTTTACTCACAAGGTATACTTCCCATTTGAAGGTAAGCAACTAACTGCCTTTGTAGAGGTAACGGATACTACAGATGTTGATCCAATTCCAACAATGACATTGACCGCAAAAAATTCTAGTGGTTCAACAGTTGGGGTTGCTTCATCAGTGAATCTTACTAGCACTGGTGTTAAGTTAGCGACACTGACTCTTCCAGCTGCCACCCATCATGTTGAGGTAGCCTTTAATATAAAAGGAGAGTCAGATATAAAAATCAAAAAACCATCGTTACAGATAACATCTGGAACAGCAACAACATCAGATTATAACTTTCAAGAATTTAACACATAAACCCTAAAATAAAGCGAGCAATTTATGGGACGTATAACAAAAGTTCAGGGCGAATTTATGGGGGTTGCGTTTGAAGTCAAACCGACCCCTATTCGTTTTGATAAGATAGTAGAAGAAAGAAGACAAATGCTTCTTAATTGGTACAAGGCAAAACATCCTAAGACCTATAAGAAGTTAATTAATGACGATACAACCATTGACGATTATAGCGTGGAAGACCTTCAGGCTATAAATGATTGGAAGTTGGATGAAGAGTTTCGTGCTGAGTACTGTAAGTTTACCGCAGAACACTCCATGAAACTAGAGGCTCCTATAGATAGTAAGGTATGGAAATCTGACGAACTAGAGTTGGGGACGCTTGAGGAAGCGTGGGATTTTTTTACGAACAGGCGTCAAGTACCTATAGATGGAGTCGGAGTAGCTTAGAGTCATTAGACCTGCTCGCACCTAATGACCTAGTGATTGAAGTTGGCGGAGCGTACGTTTATTACTGTTACGTTCTTGCCGACTTTGATCCACTGCGAGCAAAGGAACTTGAAGCCAATTGTTCAATAGAGGATATAACACAAGCTATGATGGCTCGTGAGGCCTACCATAGACCTAAAGAAAAATAAATATGCCCGATTTAATTTATAATATTAAGTTTAAAATTGCCTCTAAAATTGATGATTTAGGGGGGGCAGGCGCAGCTAAATCCTTAACCGAATTAAATGATGCAGTAAACGAAACCAACAGGTCTACTGGTAAGCTTGGTGAAGAGGTCAAGGGTGTAGTAGAGAAGAATGCACAATTTATAGCCTCCAATAGTAAGGTAAAAGCATCTATAGACAATAAAAGAAAAGCTACTCAGGGTGAGTTAAGGACTATAGCTAAGACAAACCTAGAGGCTCGTGCTAGGATAAAGCAGATACGAGAGGAAAGGATTGATTTAGATAGGTTTATTCAAAGTAATAAGCTAAACACTGCCGAACGTACTAAGCTACTTAATATATCAACAAGGCTTGAGAATCAAGAAAAGGGGTTGATAGTTGAACTTCAAAGAGGTAGGGCTGCCCTTCAAGGTCAAGAAGCTGAAACTGAGCAACTGGCAACGGCCACTGAAAGATTAGCGTCAGCCAAGAAAAAATTAGGTAAGGGTGTAAACTCAAACAATAAGGCCTTCTCTACGGCCAACCAAACTCTATTCTCTTTCAGTGATGGTGTTCAGGATGCGGCTCAGTTTATACAGGGTGGTGAAGTAAACTTTGCCCAAGGTATGCGAGCCGTTGGTAACAACATTGGGTTTACTGCTGAGTTGATGGGTAACTTAACCACTAAGACTGGTGGGATGAAGGGAGCCTTTGCGGCTCTAGGTAAATCCATGCTTGGGCCTGGCGGTATTCTTATAGCTATAAATTTACTAGTTACAGCAGCCACTGTAATTCCTCAGTTGTTAGGTAAAAACAAAGAATCAGCAGAAGACTTAGAGAAGGCACTTGAAGAATTAAATAAGGATGCTAGAAGAACTGCTGAAATAATTGCCCAAACTGGCGCATTTGATTTAGGTATAGAGGGTCTTAAAAGTCAAAAAGAATTGTTACTCGACATTCTTGAAGGTAAACAGGAGGCAAATAAATTAGATGAAGCTTCTTTGCCTATTCTACTAGAGGAAGCCAAACTAAGAAAGAAAAGCTTGCAAGACTCTCATAAATTTAGGGTTTTTTTCGAAGGACAAATCGCTACTCAAGAACAGGTCAAGCAAGCCAAGCAAGACATTTTAGATATTGAGCAGGAAATTGAAAAAAATGCAGCTGAGATTAAAAAAACAGATGAGGAAATACTTAAAGTTAACGAAGACATAACCGATGAGATTAATGCGCAACGTTTAGCTGGTTTAAAGCTTCAAAAGGAGGGTTTTATAGACGCTTTGAGGGCTAGTCTAAATGTAGAACCTGAAATTGTTCTAGCTGATAATATGGACGAACTTGATGCTATGATAGCAAATTTTGCTGCTGAAACTAGGGATGGTGTAAGTATAAGTGCGGAACAGTTAGCTAGAGAAAGCGTTAAAATGGAGATACCTGTTGATTTAGAGTTAGGAGATGGATTTAAGGATGCCCCTATATTTATAGAGAATATGTTTAGCACTGTAGATGGTATGGTGACTGAGATGGATCAAATGTTCACTACTGTAGGTGATCCTTTCAAGGAAATAAATAATATTATAAGTGATTCACTTGATTTAAATTTAGGTCCTTTAGCAGGCACTATAGCTTTTGCTCAAGAAGCCATTAAAGAATTGACTGCAAAATTTAATAATGACGTTACAGATGCAGAGGCCGCAGCATATGCTAGTAGGATTGAACTTTTAGAAGCGTTTATAGCTAAAAGAAAAGAATTGTTAGAGGATGACGATTCTGATGATGATGATGATAGTCGTAAAGAAGATTTTATTGATGCATTAGACATGGCAGGAAAGTTTACCAAAGGTATAACTTCTTTAAGAAAGACAGAACTCAAAAGTGAGTTACAGGTAGCAAAGGCTAGGGGCGCATCTGCTGAACAGTTAGAGGCTATTAGAAAGAAACAGTTTTTAGTAGAGAAAAGATCCGCTATTGCAGAAACACTTATAAATACCGCAAAGGCCATAACTGCAAGCCTAGGAGAGCCAGGGAAGATAGCATTTGCCGCAACATTAGGTGCTATACAATTAGCTAAGATAAAAGCCACCAAGTTTGGTGGTGGGGGTGGTGGAGCAGGTGGTGGTGGTGGCGCCGCTAGTGGGGCAGGAGACGCAGGACAAGAGGCGCCTCAGTTCACCCAAAGCGTTAGTTTCCTACCTAGTTCACCCATAACGAATCAGGCTGCCCCCACAGTAGATGTAAACATAGACAGGGCTGGGTTAGCGGTTGCGGTCAACAGGGGTCAACAGGATTTATTAAATAATTCAACCTCGATATAATGGGTACATTTGTAGCTTCAACAGGTAATGTGACTAGAAGGTTTGGCACATTTTCTGCCGAAGTGCAGATAGTAGGTAGCGGTGTATCTACGGCTACCACTACAATGCTCATGGCTAATATGCCAAAAATATCTCAAGACTTTGATGTCCAAGAGAGTTCAGATGATATATCTAAGTTCAGAGTAAACCTATCAAAAATATCCATATCTATATTCGATAAGTTGGGTGATGGTAATCTTCTTTTTACCACCATAAATCAAATGGGTAATAATGATACTATTCAAATCAAGACAACAGTCCCAACAGGTAGTGACTTCTTTATAGGCACTAAGGCAGGTTGCAAGTATGATAGGGTATCAAGAAAGGTAACTATAGAGGCACAAGCAGCCCTTAGATATGATGTCCAAGTAACAAATTATGGCACAGGTAGTGGTGAAACTTTAAATGGATTAGTAACAGTAGCTGGAACAAATAATGATGCGGACTTAATAACATCAGCAGATGCGCTGAAGGCGTTTTTATTATCTCAGGGTTCATCACCCACCACAAAGATTCTTGGTCATAAGTTTACTGAAACAATAACTGATATTACGAGGTCAGCACCTGACGGCACTCCAACTAAAGTCATAGGGTTTGGCTTATCTGAGATAAACACTTATGCGAAGGCACAAACAAATATATTGAAGTTCTCTATCATAGAGGGCGCATTTGTAGGGTCAATGATGGGGTTTGCGTTTTACGTCAGAAGAAACTTTAATGTACAGGATGATGCAGAAGATAATTTTTCAACGTTATCAGCATCTAATCTTCAGGACTTTGGGACTTCCTTTAATAAGCGAAACGTTAAAAACTTCAATACAACATTTGCTATAAGGGACGATGCGGTTAGTAGTGGTGTTCCATTCAGTAAGGCAACAACAGAAATTGTTAGCCCAGTAGGATCTCAGGACGTAGTCCTAAATGTTCAAGTAGATAGTATGAACACATTGGTTTTTGATACTACTGAGTCTCCTCAAAAGTGGGAATTGCTTGCAGCAGGTGGGGCTAGTGGGTCAGCCCTTACCACAGCTATTGTTACTGATATATCGGATCAAGCTAGGGACTCTTACAAAAAGTCATTGGGTATAGCTACTGACGCTGAAGTCAACAGAACCCCATTCTTAATAAACCTTAAAATATTTGGTATTGGAACACTCAAGCCATATCAGTTTATTAAGTTTGGTAATGACATACACGCTAGTGTGAATGGGCTTAAGGCTAGACCATCCATGTTAGAGTATGACCTAGAGAATGATGTAATAAACTGTGAGGCGTATTTAATATAATGAGTACATTAACTAAAGTGTCATTTATTACAATAGCAGGTGGTGAGCAGGTTGTAACTGTTAGTTCTTTTAGCGTAGAGACTGAATTGTTGTTTTTTAACAAGTCATTTGATGAGGCTATTGATGGTAGTTTACGACAAAATGTGCGAGGCACAAGAAAGAAGTTTTCACTGTTTTATAACAAGTGCATGGAGCCTAGTACGCTAAGAAGTATATTGAATAACATTGTTACTGACCTAAACGTAGAGGGTAATAATCTAGGCTCGTTTAGGATGTTTCAAGGCGATGCGCTTATAATAGATAATAGTACAGAGGTGTTTAACACAAGTACAGCTGTATTTGACCAAGGTGTTACAGAACACACAGTAACCCTTGATTCGGCTACTATCCATAGGATACAGTATGCGAATCAGATTGGAACGTATGTGCCAAAGATAAATATGATAGAAACCACGATAACGTAATGGCTTTAGCAGTACAAATATCAGATTTTTTTATAGTTAAAGATGCCTATAGTTCGGATACAGACTTTGCTTACCATATAAAAACAACTAATTTTGACCTTTCATTAGGTTTGGTGAGTTTTGGTGGAATAAATGATGAGGCTATAGATGGCTCTTTGCGTACAAACATCAGGGGTTATAGGGCTACTTTAGACCTTCCTCACGAAAAATTACTCACTAGCACCTTTAAAAGAACAACACGAGGAACGACAGGAAACCTTAGTACATTTTCAAATAATTTTACAAATAAAGTAAGTGACTTTTCAGACTCTAGCATTTCACA
>Ga0070748_1001690_pt1 | contig 10252 bp, 7 predicted proteins | sample VirMetDEL_Nov_12_FD_77015 | JGI IMG/M metagenome (GOLD analysis project Ga0070748, IMG submission 77015) | Aqueous microbial communities from the Delaware River and Bay under freshwater to marine salinity gradient to study organic matter... | ecosystem: Environmental > Aquatic > Marine > Coastal ...
GGCACTCTGGCACCATAATGAAACTTGCTTACAAATAGAAAATCTCCTACGTACAAGGTTTTTTCTAAAGAAGAAGTAGGTATGGTATAAGGTTGCATAAAATAGGTATGCACCAAGGTTGCTGCTATAATAGCAAAGGCAATAGAACTTACCCATTCACCTAGGGCCGTTTTTGGCTGTAAACTTCTATTTTCTATATAGGTTAAGTCCGTGGCATAATTTAAATAGAACAAATAAAATCCTAAAGAAATAACCGCTAGATACGTGTCGTGGCTTTTATTATGACCAAAACTTCTACAGGTTTCAATCCAAACAATCGGAAACATGAGCAAATTAACCACAGGGATAAACAACAAAATTACCCACCATTTAGGTCGGTTGATAATTTGCATTAAAACAATAGCATTGTAAACAGGTACTGCTGCTTCCCATGCCTTTCTACCTGCCTTGATATAGATTTTCCAAGTAGCCAAAAAATGAATTAATTGGATAGCTATAAAAAGGATAAACCACTCTGTAAAAGTCATATTTATATATTTTGTTTCTTCGCAATGAAGAAGGTTGTTGTCTTTCTATTAGTAAGGCTTTTAAAAAAGCGTTACAGTTATTAACCTAAGTTTAACACATCTTTCATGGTGTATATTCCTGTTTTACCCACCAACCATTCTGCCGCAACAACTGCTCCTAGGGCAAATCCTTGTCGACTATGAGCTGTGTGTTTTATTTCTATGCTGTCTACTTTTGAGGCATATTTGATGCTATGAGTTCCCGGTACATCAGGAATTCTTTTTGCTACAATTGGTATAATTTCATCATCGGTTTCTCCATCTAACTTCCAACTTTTTTTATTCGAATGAGTAATGATGCCTTCTGCCAAACTAATGGCGGTTCCGCTAGGTGCATCTAATTTTTGAGTATGATGAATTTCTTCTATTTCTAAAGAATAGTCCTCCAGGGTATTCATCATTTTTGCCAATTGCTTGTTCAGTTCGAAAAAGATATTAACACCCAAACTAAAATTTGAGGCATAAATAAAAGCCCCTTTTTTTTGCTTGCAAAGTTCAACAATGGCATCATACTGTTCCAACCACCCCGTCGTTCCAGAAATTACAGGGATCTGATGATGTATGCAATTGCTAATATTAGACGCAGCTGCAGTAGGAATGCTAAAATCAATTGCAACATCAGCCAATTGAATATCATATCCCTCTTGCGCAGAAGTTTTAATGACAATTTCATGCCCTCTTTTTAAAGCTATTTGCTCTATCTCTTTCCCCATTCTTCCGTAGCCAAGTAGTGCAATTTTCATAATTAAAAAGAGTATTTAAATGATAAACCAAACTTTGGAGCCTCAAAACTCATTGGGTCTTGCTGCATCACAGGATGAAAGCTTAAATTGTCGTTGGTATTAAATTGTAATAAGTGCGCATTCACACTGGCTTCTATAATTTGCAAAACGTAAAATACCACAGTTGATAACAAGGCCAAATCTCTATTTTGTCTTAAGGTCTTTTGTGCATTAATGAGCCCATTTCTTGAGATTAAAATGCTTCCATCAGTATTGGTGAACTCATCTTTAAGTCCCGCCTCTCGAAGCTTAAAGGCTGTTCTATACCGATCGAATTGTTTGTTGTTGTCTAAATACAAATAAATACTTGTACCCATAGCGGCCCAAACTACAGGTGCTTTCCAATACTTTCGGTTGTATATTTGTCCCAAACCGGGTAATACCGCCGAATAAAAGGCGGCTTTTGCAGGCGCCAAGGGTTTGTATTCAACTTCTGCAATTCTAACATCTCCACGAATATTTAAGCCATTTTTTTGGATAGAATCTTTCTGTGCAAAACCACGAACCGAAGTAAAAACACAGAGTAAAATTGCTATTTTATACAAGAAGCGCACTAGCGTAGTAAATCTTTAATTCTTTTAAAATCTTCTTCAGAATGAAAGGGAATACTCAATTTTCCTTTCCCTTTTGAGTTTACTGTGATATCAATTTTATGGCCAAAAAAAGAACTCAACTCAGACAAACTTTCTTTGATGTATTTTGGAGTCTTGTTTTGCTTTATTGATTTCTTATTTGGTTCTTTTAAATTTTTCACCAATTCTTCAGTTTGACGAACTGATAATTTGTTTTTAACAATTTTACTGTAAATATCAAGCTGATCATCAGAGTTTTCAACATTGATTAAGGCTCTACCATGCCCCATAGAAATAAAACCATCTCGCATGCCTGTTTGGATAATAGGGTCTAGTTTCAACAATCGAACATAGTTGGTGACTGTCGATCTTTTTTTACCTACGCGAACACTCAATTCTTCTTGAGTTAATTCAATTTCCTCTAACAAACGTTGGTAAGACAAGGCAACTTCAATAGGGTCTAAATTTTTTCTTTGAATATTTTCAACCAAGGCCATTTCTAACATTTCTTGGTCATTGGCGAGTCGTATGTATGCAGGAATGGTTTCATTGCCAATGAACTTAGAGGCTCTATATCTGCGTTCTCCTGATACTAATTGAAAGGTGTTTCCTTTTCCTTTACGCACAGTTATTGGCTGAATAACGCCTAACTCTCTAATAGAGTTAGCTAATTCTTGTAGGGCCTCTTCATCAAAATAAGTTCTAGGCTGAAAAGGGTTCACCTCAATTTTATTTAATTCAATTTCAAGGATACTCCCAACTAATTGATCGGCATATTTATCAGACGCGGATGTAATATCTGCGGTGTTTTCTTTTAATAAAGCCGACAATCCTCTGCCCAAAGCTTGTTTTTTTGTTGCTTTTGCCATTATGCGTTTTTCTTTAAAATTTCATGAGCTAAGTTCAAGTAATTTACCGCGCCTTTGCTCGTTGCATCATAAGCTATAATACTTTCACCAAAACTCGGCGCTTCGCCTAGCCGCGTATTTCTTCTAATAATGGTGTCAAAAACCATAGAGCTAAAATGCTTTCTAACTTCTTCAACTACCTGATTAGACAAACGTAACCTTGAATCAAACATGGTCAATAAAAGACCTTCTATGTCTAAATTAGGATTGTGAATTTTTTGAACACTCTTAATGGTATTTAATAATTTACCCAAACCTTCCAGGGCAAAATATTCACACTGGATCGGAATGATTACTGAATCTGCAGCCACCAATGAATTTAAGGTAATTAAACCTAATGAAGGTGCACAGTCTATTAAAATATAATCATAGTCTTTTTTAAGGTCAACCAGTGCCTTTTGAAGCATATATTCACGTTGTTCCTTATCGACCAATTCTATTTCAATGGCTACCAAATCAATGTGGGCAGGCATAATATCAACATTGGGAGAAGTAGTTTTTTGTATGGCTTCTTTTGCAGTAGCCGTATGTTCAAGCACCTGATAGGTGCCTATTTCTACCTGATCTACATCTATTCCCAATCCAGAAGAGGCATTTGCCTGAGGGTCAGCATCAATTAGTAAGACTTTTTTTTCCAAAACCCCTAAAGAAGCAGCTAAATTTACCGTAGTAGTTGTTTTGCCAACACCTCCTTTTTGATTTGCAATTGCGATGATTTTACCCATTAAAAATGATTCCAGTTATAAAAAGTAAAAATACGATTATTTGTTGTTTTTAAAAATCAAAGATGTTAACAAAAATACAATTTTTAAAAGCTTGCTAATTAGTTAGCTGAGCTTATAAATTAAAATTTATGTAGAACTAAAAAGTAAACAGGAATAATTTAAAGAATTAACCCAAAAAAAATGGTTCTTCCTGCTTTTTATCAATATGGCTATTTCTAAATACTATTAAATGAGAATTAATTCTTTATTTTTTCTCTTTATTTCTCTGGAATATTCTTTAAAATTTCAACTAAAAAATTCCAAAATTTTTGAGTAGAGCTTATGCTTGCTCTTTCATCTGGTGAATGAGCTCCTCTAATGGTTGGGCCAAAAGAAACCATGTCTAAATTTGGGTAGTTTTGACCTAGTATACCGCATTCCAAACCTGCGTGACAGGCAGCGATATGCGCTTTTTCTTGATGCTGGTTTAGATAAATAACATCTAAAAGTTTGAGTATTTCAGAATTGATATTGGGTTGCCATCCAGGATAAGCTCCTGAGTAGCTTACTTCAAAACCAGCCAACTCAAAAGCAGCTCTTAATGAGTTTGCCAAATCGTATTTACTTGTTTCTGATGAAGAGCGCGTTAAACATCCAATAACTATTTGACCACTATTTACTGTTACCCGAGCAATATTGTTTGATGTTTCCACCAAACCATCAATATCTGGGCTCATTCTATAGACACCATTTGTAGCTGCATAAACCGATTTAAGAAAGCCTTCTTGTACGCCTAAATCCATCACCTTGTTGGGTAGTTCTGTTGCTTCGATTCTAATGGATAGTTTGGGCTCTATAGTTGCATACTCTTCTTTTAGGATGTTTATCAATTCTTCTGTTTCAAAGATAAAAGGCTCTTTAGAGATGGTGTCTACCACAAAAATAGCTGAGCTTTCTCTAGGAATTGCATTTCGGAGGCTCCCACCATCCATCATAGCGATGCGTAGACCAAAATTTTCAAATCCATCAAAAAGCAGACGATTCATAAGTTTGTTCGCGTTTGCCAAACCTTTGTGGATGTCCATGCCAGAATGTCCCCCTTGCAATCCTGAAATTGAAATTTTAAAGGCAGAACTTTGTACTGGTGTTTCTTCTTCTAAATATGATCTGGTTGCTGTAATATCAACACCTCCTGCACATCCCATACCTATTTCATTATCTTCTTCGGTGTCTAAATTCAATAAAATTTCACCTTGTAAAAGACCAGCTTCAAGCCCCATTGCTCCAGTCATTCCAGTTTCTTCATCGATGGTAAACAAGGCTTCAATTGCCGGGTGAGCAAGATCCGAGGCCGATAAAACACTCATTATCGCAGCGACGCCAAGTCCATTGTCAGCGCCAAGTGTCGTGCCTTTTGCTCGCACCCAATCACCATCAACATACATTTCAATCCCTTGGCTGTCAAAATCAAAAACGGTATCAGTGTTCTTTTGATGCACCATATCCAAATGACTTTGCAGAACCACTGTTTTTCGGTTTTCCATTCCTTTGGTAGCAGGTTTTTTGATGATTACATTCCCCACTTTATCGACAGTGGTTTCCAAATTTAACCCTTCTCCAAAATCACGAATAAAAGCAATGACACGCTCTTCTTTTTTAGATGGACGAGGTACAGCATTTAAAGTTGCAAAATGATTCCAAATATGTTTAGGGTCTAAATTTCTGATGTCTGAATTCATGAATAGGGTCTTTTTAGTACAGCATCAAAGGTACAATTTCCGAAAGGGCTTTCCAATAAGATCTGATGAATTCTATAGATTTTTAGAATATTCTTTAAATGAAAAACAGAAAAGCTTTACGAAGGAGTTTAGGGCTAAATTTAATAGGGGTTTCACATAAAAAATAACCCGCAACGTTTGCAAGCTGCGGGTTTAATCATTTATAGATTTCTGTTTTTAAAACTAATTGCTTTTTGCTTTTAAAATCGCATCAATTCTTGAAATACAATCTTTATAATGGTACTTAGTGATGGTGTTTATCACATTGGTATTTGCAGCTATCAATTGCGATTTTAACACAGCCAGTTCGCCTCTAATGATAGAGTTGATATCAGAATTTTTAATAGTTGCGCTTTTTTGGTTTATTAAAAAATCCAAACGCTCAATGAATGCTTTTTGTAAATTTCTTCTATAAACAGTCACATTCTTTTTCGAAATAGTTTCTGAGAATAGGCCAACTCTTAGGTCACTGATAAGGTTTAAATTACTGTATTCTTTATTTGATCTGGTCTCAGCATCTAAAAGGCGTTCCATACGGCTGTTGTTTAATAAACTATTTAGTTGTCTTGTTTGAAGTCCTAATAATTTAGCAGCATGTCCAGATGCATCAACATTGTTTAAAATTTTTGTATCGAGCAACCATTAAGGTGTTTCAAAGGTGTTTTCTAATAACCATTTCATAGATTTCTTTTGAGTATTCGCATCAATATTGGTATATACATTTCCTTTTTGCTCTGGTTTTTTATTGGTTTCTACAACTCCTCCAATATTGTTCACTACATGGCCTACATAGCGACTCCATACTCCGAGAAGTTCACCATAAAGTTCTTTTAGGTCTTCATAATTATTCGTCTTGTCAGAGGTCCATGAACTAAGATTTTTTGCAACGTATTTTAAATTCTTAACACCATAAGTGCTTGCTAAAATTGGATCATCACCGATTCCTTCTGTTTGTGCAGTTGGGTCAAAACTTTTATCACCAAAGCGGTAGATAGGATCGTTACTTTTTTCAGAAATCCATGAATCTAGCGTTTTTACTTCGTCTTCAGGAGTTTTCGCTGAAGGAATCACACGATATCCCCAATTTATTGAGTATTCGTCGTAGGGGCCTAATTGTCTTATAAAGCGTATGTTTTTATCTCCAGGTTGTGCAATGTAGTTATATCGAGCATAGTCCATAATACTTGCTGCGATGCCATACTTTTGTGTAAAAGAACCATCTCGTAGAGATTCTACTGGGTAGGCAGAGCTGGCAGCCATATTATGAGGCAGCCCCAAGGCATGTCCAACTTCATGAGCAATCACCATGTGCATCATTTCTCCAATTTCTTCGTCTGGTGTGTCTAGGGTTCTTGCCGAAGGATTCGCAGCACCTGTTTCTAATAAGTACCTGTTTCTATAAGAACGAAGATGGTTGTGGTACCAAATAATATCACTTTCTATAATTTCACCGGTTCTTGGGTCAGAAACACTTGGCCCAACTGCATTTCTGGTAGTACTTGCTACATATCGAATTACAGAATAACGAATGTCTTCAGGGCTGAATTCAGGATCTTCTTCTTTTGTTGGAGGGTATTTTGCGTAAATGGCATTTTTAAATCCTGCTTTTTCGAATACTTTTTGCCAAGAATCTACTCCAGCCTTAATGTATTTTTTTAGTTTTTCTGGGGTAGCTGGATCCAAATAATAAACAATTGGTTTGATTGGTTCTACCAATTCTCCCCGTGCATAGGCTGCAGGGTCTTTTGGTTCTAATCGCCATCTTCTGATATAGCGTTTGCTGTCTGATTTTAATTTTTCAGAACCATAATCAATAGTTCCTACTGAAAAATAACCCACGCGTTCGTCATGAATTCTTGGCATCATTGGATTTTCTGGAAGTAGAATCATCGATTGATTAATCTGCATAGAAAGCGTATTACTAGAGGCATTACTTGGTGGTGCATCAGCTTCAAAGGTGAAGTCTTGAACCACTTCTATGTTTTTAGGATAACTCTTTATGCTGTTAATAAAGCTTCTTTTACTATCTAAACGTCTAACTTTGTAGGTAGTTCTCATTCTACTAGCCAAACCACTAATAGCTCTAACATCACTGTCAAAAAAAGAAGTCACATCAATTAAATTTCCCGTTTTGGTATCATTGGCTGCTTTAATATCAAAAGCATAAATTACAGGTTCTAAATTGTTTGATTTTACAGATTTTGAAATAGGGAAGGCCTCATCTGCAATGGCGCCATAGGATTTGACTTTAAGTAAAATTTTATCTTTATACAAGGTCCAAACAATCACTTGTTCATTTACCTTGGATCCTGCATTTACATATCCACCTCCAAAATTGCTAGGTAATTCTTTAATTCTGGTAACCAAAAGCATTTCTTTATCTAAAAGGTTATTTGGAATTTCAAAATAAAACTTTCCTTTGGTTTCATGGCTTGTAAACAAGCCTTCATCAGAGATGCTTTCTGCAGTGACAAAATCAGAAAAAGAGGGCTCCTTTTTTTTGTCAGTAGCAGTGTCTGCTTTGGTTGGTTGTTTTTTTTGTGCAAAGCTGCTTGCGGGCAGGCTAAGTGCAAGAACAAATAAATACAAGAGTACTTTTTTCATTTTAACGAGGTATGATTAGTTATATGTACTTGCTAAAGTATCAATTACAGAGGCAATAGTTCTTATAATTTTGTTAAAAAAAAGCCCAATCCATGGGATTGAGCTTTTCTGTTTTATAAAATAATTTTGTCTTAATAGAGACTCTTAAATTCTTGAGGTTTGGCTTCTTGCATAATGCTATAGGCCATTTCAAAAACGTCTTCTGCCGAAGGTTTTGAAAAATAATCTCCATCGGTTCCATAGGCAGGTCTATGTGCTTTCGCAGTTAAGGTTTTAGGTTGGCTATCTAAATATTGATAGCCTTTCTGATTTTCTAAAATCTCTTGCAATAGATAGGCCGAAGCTCCTCCAGGGACATCTTCATCTACAATTAACAAACGGTTTGTTTTTGCCAAACTTTTTACGGTTTGATGATCTAGGTCAAAAGGCAGTAAACTTTGTGCATCGATAATTTCTATATGGATTCCTACCTGAGCCAAATCCTTCGCTGCTTCATCTACTATGCGCAAGGTAGAACCATAAGAAACTACGGTAATATCAGTTCCTTCTTTTAAGGTTTCTACAGTTCCAATAGGTGTTTTGAACTCTCCTAAATTGGTTGGTAATTGCTCTTTTAAACGATATCCATTCAAACACTCAATAACCAAAGCAGGATCATCTCCTTCTAACAAGGTATTGTAAAATCCAGCGGCTTGGGTCATATTTCTAGGAACCAATACATGTATCCCTCTAATATTGTTGATAATTCCTCCCATTGGAGAGCCAGAATGCCAAATGCCTTCTAATCGATGTCCTCTGGTTCTAATAATTAGCGGCGCTTTCTGTCTTCCAAAAGTTCGGTAGCGCAAGGTGGCTAAATCATCACTCATAATTTGCAGTGCATACAATAAGTAATCTAAATATTGAATCTCTGCAATCGGTCTTAGTCCTCGCATGGCCATACCGATTCCTTGTCCAAGGATGGTTGCTTCTCGAATCCCTGTGTCAGAGATGCGCAGTTCTCCATATTTTTCTTGCAATCCTTCCAATCCTTGATTGACATCTCCAATAAACCCTGCATCTTCTCCAAAGATGAGTACTTCTGGATATTTCTTTAAAAGCGCATCAAAATTGTCACGCATGATTACCCTTGCATCTACCATAGTAGCTTCATTTCCATAGGTTGGTGCTACTTTTTCAACCTCTAAAGGGTTTTGTTCTGTTTCACTTAACAAATGAGAAGAATATAGATTAGCTCCTTGATCAATGGCTTTTTTAATAAAGTTTTGCAGGCTCACTTTTTCAGAAGAATTTTCATCTTTTAAAAAGCGTAGGGCCTTTCTAGCGGCAATGAGAACATCTTTTCGAATAGGTTCTTTAATGCTGTCTAAATCCTGTTTTATTTTTAAAATAAAGGAGCTATTACTGCTGTTGGCAGCGGCATTTCCTATTAATTCCGAAGCGATGAGAAGCTCTTTTTGAATATCAGATAAGTAGGCAGTCCAAGCAGTTCTTTTGGCGGTGCTTACTGTTTTTTTAGCTTCCTTTTCTATGGCGATGAGTGTCTCTTCTGTGTCCACGAATTTTAGCGTTTCTCCATTTTCATCCTCCAATTCAAAATCTAAAATCCAGCTTCTCATTTGTGCGATACAATCAAAATCTTGCTCCCATTGCAAGCGATTTGCATCTTTGTAGCGCTCGTGAGAACCCGAAGTAGAGTGTCCTTGTGGTTGCGTTAATTCTTTTACATGGATTAATACCGGGACATGCTCTTCTCGTGCGATTTTTGCAGCACGCTGATAGACATCGACTAGTTTTACATAGTCCCATCCGTTGACTACGAAAATTTCATAGCCATTATTTTTTTTATCTCTTTGAAATCCTTTTAAGATTTCTGAAATGCTTTCTTTGGTAGTTTGGTATTTTGCATGCACAGAAATTCCGTACTCATCATCCCAAACACTCATGACCATAGGAACTTGCAAAACTCCTGCAGCATTGATGGTTTCAAAAAATAAGCCTTCGCTAGTACTCGCATTTCCAATAGTCCCCCAAGCTACCTCATTTCCTTTAGCAGAAAATTGAGTTGCTCCTTGCAATTCAGAAACATGTCTATATATTTTTGAGGCTTGTGCTAAACCTAAAAGGCGTGGCATTTGACCTGCAGTAGGCGAAATGTCTGCACTTGAATTTTTTTGTTGGCTCAAGTTTTTCCATTGACCATTTTCATCCAAACTGTGCGTTGCAAAATGCCCACCCATTTGTCTTCCCGCAGACATAGGATCCGCTTCGATACTTGGGTGTGCATACAAACCGGCAAAAAATTGCTCTGGAGTAAGTTCTCCAATGGCCATCATAA
>Ga0070748_1001697_pt1 | contig 10241 bp, 7 predicted proteins | sample VirMetDEL_Nov_12_FD_77015 | JGI IMG/M metagenome (GOLD analysis project Ga0070748, IMG submission 77015) | Aqueous microbial communities from the Delaware River and Bay under freshwater to marine salinity gradient to study organic matter... | ecosystem: Environmental > Aquatic > Marine > Coastal ...
TCCTGCAGGCGACGATAGTAGGGGTCGCGCAACAAATAAGTGCCCATAACCTCGTCATAGCCCACAATAATTTGCAGGTGGGCACTACCTGGTTCAACCGTGGAAAGCAGTACGGGAATGTCGTGATCGATGAGTGTTTTTAGCGCTGCAAATGTCAGTTCAAACTCTTGTACAAACCAGTTGTTGGCCTGCGCCCATTTGCGCTCATCAACGGCTTGGGTGCCGCCGTAGCAGATGGCATCAACCACCTCGCTTTGGCTGATGTTGACGCCCCAATAATTGGCGATTGACGTGAGGCTCGCGGGTGCGCAAGTCATGTGGTGTTGTCGTACAAAAGGTAGGTCTAGTAGCTTGCGGCGCGATGAGTCGGGTGCGCGTTTAATCGCATCAACGACCGATTTACCGTAAAAGTTTTTTTGTTCGATAAATTCCAGTGCTTCCTCATAGCGCTGTTCTGCGCAGAGTAAGTCTGCGCGCAGTGCGTGCAACATGCGCAGGCTATCTTTTTGATCGGGCAGAGGGATTTTGTCCAGGCGCTCTAGGGCTTGATACGCCTGAGGGTATTGCTTGTTTTCGATATAGAGGCCGCATAGTTGTCGGCCTACCCAAAAAGATTGCGATGTTTGCCAAAAGTCATCGAGTAGTTCTATCGCACCACTAAGATCATTTTGCAGTTGTAGAATACTGGCTTTAAATTGTATCCCTGGGCGATAACGTCCATCTGCTGCCAAGATGTTTTCGACCTGTGCAAGTGCTTGTGCATAGTCATCTTGCGCATATTTTATTTCGGCTTTAGCCAGTTGCAGCCATTTTTTTCCCTGATCGTGAGGATCTTTTAGGCAGTCTTCCGCTGCAGAAAAGTCGCGAAAGCACATGAGAATTTCAGCTTTAGCGACACGCAAGTCTGCAAGGTCATGGTCGTTAGCCTGCGCTTCTTGTTCTAATTGTGGCAATAATCGCAGTGCGGCTAATGGGCCGCGCCTGCGATTAATCGTAGAAGCAATAAAGTGAGCAAGCTTGGGTAAGCCTGGGTGTTGTCGCCACAGGCGCAGCATAATTGCGTCGGCTTTGCGCATGTTGCCTAGGTGCAGCAGAATGCGCGCCGCCAAGAGTCTTAGTGAGGGCGAGGGCCAGGTTGTTGCGCCAAACCATTCGCAGCCTTGGTGCCATGCGTCACTGAAGCGATCTTGATCATAGAGTGTTTGTAATTGTTCAATTTCTGCCGTGTAGCCTTCGTCCATCATGCGCATATCCATTGGTAACCTTACGATTTTTCTGCTAAAAATTTGAGGCGTTTAAGATAAGCGAGATGGCGGTTAAACAACAAGTTGCAGGCGCTATAAAAATTTACGCTGATGATTTTTTGGGATATTTTTTTAGGTGCACCAACAAAAATGCCAGCTCAAAATTGAGCTGGCATTTTTGGTTTAGGTACTGCAGTGGAGCTTAGGTAATGCGTTGTTATTTAGGTTCTGCGGTAGAGCTTAGTTACAAAGGCTACCGCTAAAGCTTGGTGCGCTTGCGGTGTTGCCGCCCTTGGTGGCTTGGAAGCCAAACTCAACCGATTGACCGGGTTGAATGGTGCCGTTCCAGCTGATGTTGCTAGCGTTGTAAGGGTTGCTACCGCTGAGATTGACATTCCAGCTGCTGGTGATGCGGGTGCCATCGCTGTAGCTCATACCTAAACTCCAGCCATTAATGCTGCTGGTGCCCGTGTTAGTGATTCGAACGGAGCCGGTGAAGCCGGTATTCCACTCGTTGCCAATCACCTGTACACATTTGCCGCCACTGGTGCTGGGGGTAGAGCTGGGCGCTACGCTAGAGCGTGGCGTTGAACTTGGTGCAACACTTGAGCGTGGTGTTGAACTCGGTGTTGCAGTAGAGCTTGGCGCTACTGAGCTAGCAGGTGTGTTACCACCGACTAAGCCATAGGGTGCAGGCTGACCGCTACAGGTAGCTGGGCCAATACAGCTTTTGTTGTTTTCCCAGCCCCAGCCGCTAGTGGTGGTGGTGCACGATGGATAAAGCGTGCCGTACCAATTGCACTGCTGGCCGCCGCCGGTAGCTGCAGAGCTAACAGTGGGCGTGCTGCTGCGCGGGGTAGAAGAAGGCGCAACGCTCGATTTGCTGGATACAGTAGGGGTCGAACTGGTGTTGCCGCCGCTGGTGAGTGCAGGCCAGCCGCCGATTAAACTCTTGGCGAGCGCACCTGATGCTGTCAGCTGATTGCTGGTCCAGCCGCTGGCGCCGCTGCCAGGAGCGAGTGCAGCAGCACCTTCAGACTTGTCGGTTAACGACCAGTTGGCGTGGCTGATTTTGTTGGTGCGCAAGAAGTCCATCCAGGCATTGGTTTCACTGTTAGCGACGCCGCCATCGCCATCGGCATTAACGGAACCCCATTCAGTGACGAACAAAGGAATGCCTCGATTGAGTGCTGTTTGTGCTTTGCTGCGCAGCGATGCGCCATGGGTGCCCGCATAAAAGTGCAGGGTGTAGGCGATATTGTTATAGCCAGTAATGGGGTCTTGCGCCGCGACATCTACGTCCTGCGACCACGTGGGTGTACCCACAATGATGAGGTTGTCTGGGTCGATGGCGCGAATCGCTTTGATCACATCAACCGCGTAGGGTTTGATGACATTGCTCCAAGATACTTGCAGCGGCTCATTGTAGATCTCATAGATCACGTTGTTTTTGTTGCCGTATTTGGTCGCCATTTCGCTAAAGAAGCTAATCGCGGCGGCCTTATTGAGTTCGGCTTTGTGCGTGTGCCAATCGATAATTACATACATATCGTTGGCAATGGCGGCATCGGCAACTGCAATCGCGCGCGCTTTGTTGGTGGCGTCAGTGATGTAGCCGCCAGCATCTTCAACACCCATAGCGGCGCGTACCAGCTTGGCGTTCCAATCGGATTTGAGCCAGCTAACGGTTTGCGCGCTGTAGAACTTTTCTGCGCCCCAGCCGGTGTTACTCCAAAACATACTCATGCCCGCTACGCTGCCCTGTTGGCCGCCAAAGAGCACTTTATTGCCTTGCGTGGAGACTGGTGCAACATCTGCCATAGCGACACCCATGCTGCCTGCCAAGAAAAGGCCGAGCGCTAGGGGGGCTAAAAAAGTAGGCATTTTGGTGGTAATAGCTTTCGCAGGAGAAAATAAGTGATTATTTTTCATCATCGGATCTCTAGTTATTTTGTTATTGAGCGTGTTCTTGCGTGAAGACGTGCTAGTTATTATTTTTTTACTGTTTCCCCTCGGTGCTATCGAAATGAAGCGGTGGTGTACAGGGAGAACTGGCTACAAGTATACAAAGAGGGTGTGCGCAACTGGCGGTGAAGCGCACATTATTGATAGGAAAAGCAAGAGTTTTGCATAGATATGTAAAGATTTGGCTATAAAGCGAGGGGTTTATATTGCGAGTAAAAAGTATTTGATGCTTGAAAAAAGCTTTAGACAGCGCTGTCATTTATGTAACAGCAAGGTCGTTTTCCAGTAATGAGCGCAGATGTGGGGTGCACGAGTCGCTGGCTAATTATTGTCCTTGCATGCCATGGGTTAAACCCGTAGAATTCGCGCCCCAAACTGGTCAAGAGCAATTTTGACCTCTCCTTGTCTCACTGCAATGTATCAACGATGCAGGAGACTATCACCCGTAAGGAGCTATAAATGCGTCATTACGAAATCGTTTTTTTGGTTCATCCAGACCAAAGCGAACAAGTTCCAGCCATGGTAGAGCGTTATACCTCTACTGTTAAAGCCAGCGGTGGCCAAGTACACCGTATGGAAGACTGGGGCCGTCGCCAATTGGCTTACTCCATCAACAAAATCCACAAAGCCCACTACATCATGATGAACATTGAATGTAGCGATGCCATTTTGGACGAGTTGACCACCAACTTCCGTTACAACGACGCTATCTTGCGTAACCTTGTTATTCGTGAAGATGAAGCCATCACCGAAGAGTCTTTCATTCTCAAGGCTGAAAAAGAAGGCCGTGAGCGTAAAGCTCGTCCACCACGCGCTGAGCGTCGTGATGATGATGCAGATGACGCGTCTGATGAAGACGATGTTGATGCCGATGAACTTGATGAAGAGCAGGAGGTGTAACCATGGCACGTTTTTTCCGTCGTCGTAAATTCTGCCGTTTCACCGCTGAAGGCACTAAGCAAATCGACTATAAAGATGTTGAAACGCTGAAAGCTTACATCACCGAAACTGGCAAGATCGTTCCAAGCCGTATCACTGGCACCAAAGCGAGATATCAACGTCAATTGGCTACTGCCATTAAGCGTGCACGTTTCTTGGCTTTGATTCCATACACTGACAGCCACGAGTAAGGGGTAATTGAGATGGAAGTTATTCTGCTCGATAAAGTAGGTAAATTAGGCGCAATCGGTGACAAAGTTTCCGTTAAGTCTGGTTATGGCCGCAATTTCCTGTTGCCACAAGGCAAAGCTGTTGCTGCTACTGCAAAAAACATAGCTGACTTTGAAACACGTCGCGCTGGATTGGAAGCGGCTGCTGCTGCCAAAATCGCTGCTGCAAATGTACGTGCTGAGAAGCTTGCTGCACTTGAAGTGACTATTGCTGCTAACGCAGGTGACGAAGGCCGTTTGTTCGGTTCTATCGGTACTCGTGACATCGCTGATGCAATTACTGCTGCTGGCGTTGCTGTTGCTAAGTCAGAAGTACGCTTGCCAGAAGGTGTGCTGCGTGAAATCGGTCAATATGAGATCGACGTTCAATTGCACGCTGAAGTGATTCAAGTGGTTAAATTGGCTGTTGTTCCAGAGTAATACTTTGGCTGCGTAATTTAGCAATGCTTTCAGCTGTCGCTAAATTACTGACAACACCCTAAAAATCGGGCACTATCGACAACCTTTTTGGTTTAACAAATCGGTTGAAGAAGTGCCCGATTTTTTTGCCTTCATTTTGTGTTCTAGCTGTTGATAGTGATTTGCCTGACTATGTCTGATACCTCCTTTGAAGAATCCCTAGCGAGTCAGCTCGCCGCCAATACCTCACTCCCGCACTCGGTAGAAGCTGAGCAGTCGGTGCTGGGCGGCTTAATGCTGGACAATAATCGCCTCGATGTCGTGCAGGAGGCGCTCTCGGAATCTGACTTCTTCCGCGAAGATCACCGCCTTATTTTCCGCATGATGGTCAAGCTGCAGGAAGATAATCAACCGCTTGATGTCATCACCCTCTCCGAAGAGCTGCATAAGCATGATGACCTAGAACGAGTCGGCGGTTTCGGCTATCTGGTCGAAATGGCCAATAATACCCCTAGCGCCGCCAACATAGTCGCCTACGCCAAAATTGTGCGCGAGCGCTCGACCTTACGTCAGCTGATAGCCGCAGCCTCGGAAATTGGCAAATCTAGCATGAACCCTGCCGGGCTGGATTCCGATGACCTGCTACAGCTGGCCGAAAAACGCGTGGCGGAAATCGCCGAAGATCGCCCCAAAGAAGGCGGCTTGGAAGGTGTAAACGGCCTGCTTAAAAAAGCCGTAGAGCGTATCGATGAGCTGTTTCGCTCCGGCAGCGACATTACCGGTGTGCCCTCGGGTATTACCGATCTAGATCAGCGCACGTCGGGCTGGCAGCCGGGCGAGCTTATAGTCTTGGCCGCGCGCCCCTCCATGGGGAAAACCGCGCTGGCACTCAACTTTGTGGAAGGCGCGCTCTTCAGTCAGCCCAAACCGGTACTGGTTTTCAGTATGGAGATGCCCTCGGCGGCGCTGGTGATGCGGATGATGTCGTCGCTCGGGCGCATCGACCAAGGCAAGATGCGCAACGGTAAGCTCACCGAAGAGGATTGGCCCAAGCTCTCCTCGGCCGTTGCGAAAATGAAAGACAAGCTGCTGTTTATTGACGACACTGGCGGCTTGAATCCTCAAGAAATGCGTGCGCGTATTCGCCGCATAGTGCGTGAGCACGGTAACCCCGGCATGATCATGGTCGACTACTTACAGCTGATGACAGTCGCCGGCGGCGGCGATGGCAGAACCCAAGAAATTTCGGAGATCTCGCGCTCGCTCAAAGGTATCGCCAAAGAATTTGAATGCCCTATGATCGCGCTTTCGCAGCTCAACCGTGGTGTAGAACAGCGCCCCAACAAGCGCCCCATGAACTCAGACCTGCGTGAATCGGGCGCCATCGAGCAGGACGCCGACGTTATTCTCTTCATCTATCGCGATGAATACTACAACGAAGACAGCCAAGACAAAGGCATGGCCGAACTTATCATCGGCAAGCAGCGTAACGGCGAAATCGGCACCTGCCGCGCCGCCTTTATCGGCAAATACACCCGCTTTGATAATTTGGCGCCGGAGTATTTTCAGAATGACGGTTACTGACCTGTAGCTGTTTGTTTTCTATCAGTGTTATTGGTCTGGGGAATATATGTATCCTTAGGCGTCCTTTTAACAATAAACCATCGACAGTAACGGCAACAAATCAAACAAGGATTTATAAAATGAGAATACTAAAAAAATGGCCACTCTTTCTCTGTGTTCTCGTTCTTTCGGCTTGTGGCGGAGGCGGTGGTGGCGGAGGATCACCACCACCAAAAAACAATCAATCACCAACGGTCAGTATCTCCGGCCCGTCGCAAATGGAATCCGGCGCAACTATCTCTCTATCAGCAATAGCATCCGATCCGGATGGTTCAATTGCCAGTTATAGCTGGGCCGCTGCCTCAGGCACGGCGGTAACTTTAGGTGACAACAAATCCGCGACTCTCGCGGTAACAGCAGTAAATGTCAGCGCGGACACCACGGTTAAATTAACGGTCACAGTTACCGATAACCAGGGCGCGTCAACCCAGACCAACCTACAGATAAAAATTGTTGCGAAAAAGACATCGCTGGCCATTAGTGGTTTGGTAACTGATGCGGTGGTACCGAATGCAAATGTCACAGCGACTGTGCGCGATCTCACCTTTACCACTACCGCAGATGCTAATGGTTATTACACGCTTAACCTGAGTGTGGATGATGCCCACCTGAATGATTTGGTGTTGATTACGGCCGATGGTGGTTCGAGCCAACCGATCTTGAAACTGGTGTCGCAGTTGCCATCTTTGCAAACTTTGTTGGTACAAGCCGGCAGTGACAAGTTGTTGGATGCGAACGAAAATTTTTCCGTTAATGTTACCAATGTTACGACAGCCGAATATGCGGTAATGGTAAAGCGCTGGAATTATTACGGTCTTCCTTTTCTTAGCGTCAACAACGATTTAGAGCTAAAAAACTTATCGGTGGGTATTCGGGAGTACGAGAAGTACTGGCTGGCAGCGCTGATCAAAATAGTAAGTGATATGGATGTCAGCTTACCCTCGGGCGCCAAAACCACCTTGGACTTGGTATTAGATAAAGACCTCACAAATGAGTTGCACGCTAGCATTAACAATTCAACTCCCGAATTGATTGATCAGGTTATAACGGCGATCAAAAGCGATGCATCTATCGTCCAGCCCCAACAGCTTGATTATCGCGGCACTTACATAATGTACAGGGGCATCGGCGACACTGATTGGGAGTTGATTGTCGATGACAATAACAAAGGCGAAGCTAAAACTCGCTTTGGTAATAGTAGTTTTACCTGGACACAGGATGGTCAGACGCTAGCAATTCACTTTGATAAGCCGATAGATCTCCAGCAGCAAGATTATCGTGGCAATTGGGTCGCAACCTCTCTTGAAATTTATATTAATGGCGTTTTAACGAATGTTAACGTGACAATGCTTCGCGTAATTCTGGGTAACGACGGCACAATTCTGAGCGAGCACTCTGATTTTAAGTCTGTGACTCTTGTGTCCACAGAGAAGGGGTTGAGTTTGGAAAAAGAGAAGCTGATTGGCGACTGGATTCAAGGTACCGAGGGGAGCGCGAGTCTATTCAAGTTAAATAGCGATGACAGTGTAAATTTGAGCAATCTTGATGGCACTGATATGCAGGCTGGGTTGACTTGGGCGCTTAGCGAAAAAGGGTTTACCGTTTTTCGCGATGGCAAAAAATTAACAGATTATTATGTGTTAAATGATTTGGGTGTTGGATACAGCTTTGTCGCTATCAACTGGTCGCCGGTAGGCTCAGGTGAGGTTTTTGCTTATTCCTGGATTGGTACATTGATTAGAAAGCAGCAATTGTCGTTAGCCAAAGCAGATTTGCAAGGAACCTACGTAGGAAGCGCGGGCAGAATTTATACCTTGTCCAGTGACGATATTATTGAAGGCTTGGTTAGTCGGTCGCCCTGGAATTATTCAAGTGCGGATAGCTCGTGGACAAACTATTCATACCAGGATAAGAATTCTTTCTGGTTGGCCTATTGTGACCAAGTTGCTAATAAATCCTGCAAGGTTTTTCGCAAAACAGTTGTTAAAGTATTGGCTAGCGCGAATGATGCTTACCATTTACTAAATACAATGACTGAATATGATACCTATGGTGAGGAGTTCTATTCGAATTCATGGATTGAAACCTGGTACAAGATTCCTTCCCCCGAATATTTTGATTATTGGTTTGTTATGTCCGCCTATAGAAGAGAGTTTTTCCAACAGACAGTGGCTGGTGTAAAAGTCTGGCATTTTTTTGACGGCAAAATGGAAATCAACGATAGAAGTTACGATAGGTTCCCGCAAGCCTCTATCCCGATAACAATTGCAAAAGGTAAACTGCTTTACACGCGAGACGGTGCCCCAAAAGAACTTGAACTGATTTCTGTCTCGGATGAGGGAATTGTTGTTTGCGAGTACAACGCTGGCGCCAGTTGCACTAAGGGATCGGAAATTAGCCTGAGCAATAGAACGCCTGCGGCAATTAGCTATAAGGTATCGGCTGGTGGTTCTGTGGAATATGACAGTGGATATGCGAGTTATTCCGACCCTATGACGCTCTTCGGCAACGTTGCGACATTTATCATAGTGCCGGATCAAGGCTACATCATAGGAAGCGTGGCGGGGTGTGGTGGTACGTTGAATGGTGCTACCTATACAACGGCACCCGTAAAAGACAAATGCACCATCACGGCAAACTTTGTTAAGACATCAGTACAGTGATTAAGAGTTATGTGAGGTAAATTAAACAGGGCGCTTCGGCGCCCTTTTTATTGGTGGAGTACCTATTTTGTATATTGAAAGCCATTAGTTTTCCTCTGCTGAAAAAGATGTGGTCCTCGGTAGACTCGTTTGGATAGGTTTGCGCAGCGAGCGCAAGGGCGAAGTTTTACAAGTGGGCAACGTAATAGCATTGGAAGCTTTGGGTTTGGAAAGTGATCATCGCTGCTTAAAAACTCCAGGTTCTGCCCGTCAAGTCACGATTATTAGCTGTGAACATATACAGCTAATAGCAGACGAACTTAGCATTGCCTCTATTAGTCCCGCACTCTTAAGGCGCAATCTCGTCATCTCTGGTATGAACATGCATTTGCTGCGCTTCCAACGGATGCAGATTGGTGAAGCAATGCTTTAAACTTCTGCGCTCTGCGATCCCTGTTCGCGTATGGATGAGGCCCTAGGTAAGTAAGGTGCAGCGGCTATGTGTGGTTATGGCGGGCTCTGCGGAAAGGTCGTTCATGGTGGACATTTTACTCTGGGAGATTCAGTAATCATGCTGCCCGCACTGGAGTCATGATATCGACTCGAGTGTCGGTTTTCGGTCTTGGATTCGCTTTTCATCTCTTTTCTCGATTTATTCCTCACATTTTTTCACTTTCACTAAGTGTTTTGCTAAAGCTATTTTGAAGCCTGCTGGTGGATTTAATATTGGCTAAATCACAATTCAAAACTCGGCTACAAATCATTAAGACAAGGTTCAGCCATTAAGAGCGTACACTGCTCCATCGGCCGAAAGTGGCTCTGTATGTGAGAGGTTAAATTGCGATGAATAAATCAATGATTATTGGTGTGGTATTGGGTGCGGGTGTGGCTACCGCGGGTGGTACCTATGCTGGTTATCACATGCTCAAAGAGTCTAATTCTGCGGAGGTGCTAAAAACCTTAGCCGTCACTAAAAAAATTAAGATTCCGCATGAATCTTGTGCAGAGCACGCGGTAGTGCATCAGAAAGAAGTGAAAGATCCGAATCGTATTGCAGGTAAGGCTATTGGCGCAGTTGTAGGTGGCGTTTTAGGTCATCAAGTCGGCGGTGGCAATGGCAAAAAAGTAGCGACTGTTGCTGGGGCGGTAGCGGGTGGGTATGCGGGTGATCGCGTGCAGGACAATATGCAAAAAAAGGA
>Ga0070748_1001701_pt1 | contig 10238 bp, 8 predicted proteins | sample VirMetDEL_Nov_12_FD_77015 | JGI IMG/M metagenome (GOLD analysis project Ga0070748, IMG submission 77015) | Aqueous microbial communities from the Delaware River and Bay under freshwater to marine salinity gradient to study organic matter... | ecosystem: Environmental > Aquatic > Marine > Coastal ...
AAAACCATCCACTTTTGATGAATGATTTGATTATTTTATGGTCTGAGTTATATTAATTCAAGCCAATGCTTCCTCCAGAGCTCGAATTTTTTTCTATTGATTTGGGCGTTTTTGTATAGGTAATGCTGCTCCCGCTCGAAGCTCTTGCTTTTAAACTAACTATTGGATTAACTTGTATAGAGGCACCACTCGAAGAACGAGCAGTAGCTTCATTCACTTGTAAATCCTTAGCATCGATAACGCTACCGCTAGAGGCAGTAGTCTCTAGATGTAAAGCGAGACCGTCTACGTTAATCGAACTACCGCTAGATGTTTTGCAAATTACTTTTTCAGCTTCCAGATGTAGGTCTATGTTTGCTGCGCTGGAAGTTCTTAAATCGACACTCTCTCCTTTAATAGTATTGATATTAGTAATTGTAGATGTGTTTGAAGCTTGTAATTCTTCGATAACAGGCATTTTTACAGTCACTTTTTTAGAATTAATATCAATAAAGGAGTTGTAATCACATGCAATTATTAGCACACCATTTTCCACTTTGGTAGTAATGCTCTCTTGTAAGTTATCATCAGCCTCAACTGTAACTTCAAATTTGTCGGCCTGTTCTACAACTACATCAATAGCATTGCTTACTTCTATACTTTTAAAATTTTCATTTATCGGTCTATTTTCGGTTGTTACATTACCGCTTCCTGTTATGGATTTTAAGTTCACTGAATAGTTGCATGAAGTAAAAAACAATGCAAGTAAGCTAACCAAGATCCATTTAGTAATGATTGTGATAATTTTCAACATGATTATTTTGTTTTAATAATTATACCGTCTTTATTGATAGTTAACTCATGTATGTCACTATTTGATTTGATAATGGTGTCATTAACAATAGAAACACCGTTTTGGTTTATTGTTATAGAGTTGTTTTCATCATCTTCAAGATGTACATTAACATCGCTATATTCATCTTCATCAGCAGGGCAGTCTAAGCATTTTACTTTTGTTTCAAATACTTTATAAAGATATTTGTCTGAACTATGGTGTAAGTTAAAGAATTCATTGTTAGATCTGTCGTAATTGCGTACACTTGAATCCACCTTAAATAAAGTTCCTTCTGGTAAGAATAATGTTATTTCGATTTCTTGATCTCTAAATTTATTTTTTACATCAGTAGTTAAATAATTGTCTAAAATCAAATTCGTACCTACAATTTTATAGTGATAATTGATTTGTTCTGCTCGTTGTTTGGCTTCTGATAGTGATTTTCCTTTAGCTTCTTTTTCAATTTGAATGTAGGCTGTTTTTTCATCTGTGCTTTCTATTCTGAAACGAACTTGATTCGAATAGATGATATTGGCATTAGTTGAATCCTGAGTGATCTTGAAATCATTTCTGTCATTGATGTTTTTAGCATAGTAATCATTATGCTTAAATTTTATCTGTAAGGTATCTGTAGCTTGTAAAAGAATATTCTCTTTCTTAACTATTCTACCATCATTAGAAAATGCTGAGGCTTGTCTTATTCCTATAGAAATGGCAAGTGCTATAGCAATTAGCCACAGAGCAAGCAAGGTATATTTTGCTATATTTCCTATTGATTTCATGTTAGGAGCCAGCAATTTAAAGCCTAGAAGTGTCAAGAAGAAAAACGGAATTCCTATTGCAAAAAACATTAGTAAGCCGAAAGACCAAATAGGATATTCCGTATAGTTTCCAGCCTCAATAAAACTCTGCCAAGGCAAGTCAATTACAGCATTAGATCCTAAAGTAAATACACCAATAAAAAGAGCAATTAATGTACTAAGACCAATAATGATTAAAATAATTCCTAGAAATTTTGCAAAGACTTTAAATACAGTCATGATGAAATCACCAAAAGTACTTCCTATTTTATTAGCTCCCGTTTTAATCTGGTTGCCATATTTATCGTAATCTACATTCTTGAATTTGTCAGAAACGTTTTCAAATTCCTCTCTAACTTTTTTTTCGATGTTCGAAATGTTCACTGGTTCACCGTACATCTCTAATTTTTCAGCAGTAGTTTTTGCTTCAGGCATTACAATCCATAGGATAATGTATGCTAAAACTCCTGATCCAAAGACAAAGACCATTAGTAAAAGGAAGATTCTAAGCCAAACTTTATCAATTCCAAAATAGTGACCTAATCCTGCAAGTACACCACCTATCATTCCGTTTTCGGTATCACGGTATAATTTTCTTGATTTTCTAGGAGAACTATAATTGTAGCTTTGTTGTGCCGTGTTTTCGTCTTCTATGATATAGTCTTCTGGTTGTCCCATTACGGCAATCACCTCATCTACATCTTTTAAACCCACCACGTGCTTGTCGCTTTTTTGTTTCTCATTCAATAATTCTGAGACACGCATTTCAATATCTTTAATAATTTCATCTTGTCCAGATGAGTTAGATAAAGATCGCTTAATTGCATCAAAATATCGGGTTAGTTTTTGGTACGCATCTTCATCAATATGAAAAAACATTCCACCTAAGTTTATATTTACTGTTTTGTTCATGACTATAGTTTTTGGTTGGTGATTAGATTTACAGCGTCAGACAATTCAGTCCATGTGCCATTTAATTCGTTTAAAAATGTTTGTCCTATTTCGGTTAGACCATAATATTTTCTAGGTGGTCCAGATGTAGATTCTTCCCAGCGATAGCTTAGTAATCCGTCGTTTTTTAATCTGGTTAATAACGGGTAAATAGTTCCCTCAACAACCAGTAGTTTTGCGTTTTTTAAAGTGTCTAATATCTCTGATGTATAAGCATCTTTCTCTTTTAATACAGATAAGATACAAAACTCAAGAACACCTTTGCGCATTTGGGCTTTTGTGTTTTCAATGTTCATAATTTCATTTTTGTTTTTTGATTAAACTGCTCATTTTTTGATTGATTTTTGATCATTGATTATAGTAGTTATTCCTCATTTTTGTTTTGTCTTTCTAGTTTAAGATTTGAAAGAAATCCACTTTTATCAGGAGTAGATATGCTATTTTATAAACGGAATTGTAATTGGATATTTGAATCGCTCTCCATTAGATGTTTTGATAGCTGCATAGATTATTAAAAAGAATTCGGCCACTTTTAAAATTCCGAAAACAAATAAAGCCATTAATCCAATAGTGATTAATCCGATATTACCGTGAAAATCAAAATTGTTGATTACAAAACTTTCATCATGTATCACTGTGTGAAACGGAATGTTGCTAAAAACAGTAAAAATGAAAATAGGAACTGCAATTGCAATTAGTACTAAAGAGTATAATAACAAACTCAATTGAAAGTTTAGAACTTGTTTCCCATTATAATCTACATATTCTGATTGGTCTTTTTTTGAACTCCAGATTAGGATTGGAAATATATAATTCCCAAATGGAATGAAATATTGAGTTAATGAACTCAAGTGAATAAAGGTAGCTGCATTCTTTTCGGTTACTGTTTCCATTTTCTTTTGATTTTTGATTGATTGTTGTTTTGTTGATGATTGAAACCCTAAACTACATTATGAATTAGCTTGCCTAGTAATTTCTTATACAAATATATGTCTAAAAGACAGTATCTTGTATCGCATAGTAGTAAATATTAACATATTTTTAACATTTAAATTTTATTATGTGTGCATAGTATTTTTTTGTAAATTAGCAGAAAAACCAGCAATAATGAAACTTACCGCCTCTAAACTTAATAAATTCTTACTTTTTAAATTGCCTTCTGCATTTTTATGTGGCGTACGTGTAAAAGAATTAGATGAGAATAAATGTATTGTATCTGTAAAACACCGTTGGATTAATCAGAACCCTTTTAATTCTATGTACTTTGCAGTTCAAGCAATGGCTGCTGAACTATCGACTGGTGCGTTAGTTATGTACCAAATTCAAAAGAGTGGAAGAAAAATCTCTATGTTAGTTGCTAATAATAAAGGAAACTTTACAAAGAAAGCTACAGGTCGTATTACGTTTATTTGTAAAGATGGTCATCTAATAGAACAAGCGATTAAACAAACCATAGCAACGGGAGAAGGGCAGACCTTCTGGATGAAATCAGTAGGGCTTGATGAAAAAGGGGTTCGGGTATCAGAAATGGATTTTGAATGGAGTGTTAGAGTAAAGTAACTACGGTTAGCTTTTAAATAAAAAAAATGCCTCAAGGATTTTGAGGCATTTTTTATTACTACTTTTAAAAAATAGTTATGCTTTCTTTACACAACATTTTTTTTCATCTTTTCGGGTTACAGCAGCAGTACATTTCTTGCCTTCTGCTTTACATTTTGCTTGGCATTTTGAGACTTCAGCAGCCGTCATTGCTTTATGATCTGCCTCATTAGCACAACATTTTTTTTCCTTTTTCGGCTCACTTTTAGTAGTGCTTTTTGCATCTTGTGCATTAGAGCTAATAGTAAAAAGTACAAAAGCAGCAAATAAAATAATTCGTTTCATAATTTTGTTTTTTGGTTTGATATCCAAATATATAAAAAAAGAATACGTGTTAATACTCAAATTAATTTCTTTATTTACTGTTGTCTTAATTTTCTTATCTAATGATTATTTTTTTACTAATATCCCCTTTAGAGGTTTGTATTTTAGCTATATAAATACCAGTGCTCACTTTTTTAATAGGAAGTTGAATGTTGTTTTGATCCTCATTACTAATATCCCAATTGCTTATAGATTGTCCAAGGATATTGAATAAAGTAATTTTACTTATAATAAAATCTTCTTGTCTATTATGTAATGTAAGTGTATTACCATTTTTTTGATAACTGAGCGCTAATTCATTGTCAGCACCTGCAGCTTCTGTATCTTCTTTAATTACTTTGTTCTTATCTAAGAAGCGCAATGAAAAACGGGTCTTATTTTCTCCTTCTGGTAAAATAATTTCAAAGGGAGCTTTACTGATTTCATGATAGAGGTCTGTTTCATTATCATATATATATACAGCTTGATTCTTCTCAAAGTTTTCTAGTTCATCAATAACAAATTGTACTTTCCCAATAGAGTCTGTTTTAACTCCAATAGGGTAGGAGGCATTTGTATCGAAATGCCCAACACCTTGAATAATTAATTTGTTTTTTCCGGCTAAAAAATAAATATCATTTGGTAGCTTATCAAAACTTGTTCCGTCATAGCCATAATCGATACTATCTGTTGCTTTTTCATTCATGAAACCTAATAAGATTTGTTTATGGTAATCGTTGCGAGAATTCAGCCCTAGGCGGATTCTCTTAATAGTGTCTTTTGCGATTACATCAATGTCATTGTTGTCCCAAGTTTCTTTTTTAGACTCTTTACTCTTATATAATATATTGGATAATAAATTTTCAGTTTCTCTAACGAATACTCTTTGACTATTCTTAAATATGACTGTGCTTTTTGTAGAGTTAGAGCGTCCACTAATAAAAAATCCTTGACCAACAGGAATGTATTGGTTTGGAATTCCTCTCGAAGGAGTACCGGCTTTACTGATAAAATTTACATTAGAGGAAGATGGTGCAGTACCTCCTGTTAAATTTCGGGTGGTATAACCTCCTTGATAATCTTTCAAAATGTGGGTATTGTTCGTGCTGTAATGTTCCCAAAAATACAATGTGCCACTAATAGCATCACTAGTATCTGTTCCTGCCACTGCTATATTATCATTAATAAAAGCTTTAGCATCTAAAGCGGAAGGATAAGGATTGCCAGCTAATAACAATTGATTTGGTCCTACCGAATTCGTATTTATTAATCCATTATTAGGTTTGCCTATAAAAGTATAGTTTTGAAGCGCTGTGCTCGCACCACTTCCTTTCATAGTATAACCTTGCCCAACTCTTATATTTCCTGTTTCGCCAATGCCTGCCCAGTTTGCATATGCGTTGCTATAGTTGTCAAATTTATAAACCCAATAACGAGCTAATTTAATGGGATTTGCGCTGCTACCGTCATATCCACCAACCCACGAAATTGGTTTTGGTGTGGATTCATCTGTCCCATCCATCAAAATGAAGGATAAATTATAATCTTTATTGTTTACAGTATTATTAATGATACTCACTGGAGAGCTCCAGTAATTATAATTGTATTTATTTGATTGTCCCTGCTGGTCTCTTTCAATACTTCCTAAACTCAGTACATCTAAGTCACTTTCGGTACTCTGTACTAACTGAGACATTCCTGTTAAATCTATTTTTCCATCTAGTTTTAAATACCAATCGTTTTGTATTTTAGTATCATTGGTCATATTGATTAAAATTTCAGGATCAACGATCATTCCTAGGTCGATATTATTTGCACTTTCAGAAATATTATGACTCACTTTAACGATTGACCAATCTTGTTCCATAATATCTTCTCCTCTTATTTCTTTGCTGGGGCTATTAACTGCTTCAGCAAATCTCCCGCTTCTTTCCGTTAAGAAAGGCATTGGAGCTTGTTGTAGGTAGATGTTTTTATGATTGTAAATGCGAGCTCCTGTTAGATCAGTTGCCGAAGTAGTTAAATCGTCGATAACATCATCTTTATAAACATCCATTCTATAATAACGCAATAAATTTGCAAAGGGTAATGAATTGGGAGTAGAAGCGATATTTTTTGGTACAATACTTCCTCTGATTTCTGAGCTAAAATTTTCAATTTCTTGATAAATCATTCGTTGCAGGTGAGCCTCGCTTAATGCTACATTAAAAACTCTTACTTCGTCCATTTTACCTTTAAAATAACCTGTATTTGATAATGGGTTTTTACCAATAGTTAATAATGATGTGTCCGCTTCTATATTGCCAGATAAAACTTGATTGGCAACTTCCTTTCCATTAAGATATAGTTTTAAATTGCCCCCCCCGTATACTGCGGCAACATGATACCATCTTTTTGTTGACAACTCAACTCCATAAGTTAATGTAGTTCCATTTACAGTAGCTTCGAGTTTTTTAGCACTATTTATTTTTAAGATAAATTTGTCCTGTCCTAAAATTACACCATCTGAAGTAAATAAGCTGTTGAGATCTATCCATGCCATTAAAGTAGCACTAGATAAACCTCCTAAAATAGCTGTACTTTGACCATAATCATTTCTTCCATCAAAGTCTAATAATAACTTTGTATGTAGATCTCTAGGGGAACCAAAATAAGATGTATTAGTATCAAATATATCTAAAATACCATCTTTATCAATATCAGTAGAACCATCGATAATTCCGTCATTATTAACGTCTAAAACTTTATAATCATAAATTAATTTGTTGTTAGTTATGTCAAAATTTATACCATCGGACTTTGTGTCTAGGTAGTCAGGTATCCCATCACCATCCGTATCTTTTAAAAAAGTTGTAGCAGCGTTTGCTGTAGCAACACCTTGGTTCAAATTACCGTACTGATTTATACCGGTACCATAATCAAATATGTCTAATATACCATCTCCAAAAAGTTCAGGTGTACCATCTCCATTTATATCTTTAAATCGAAATGCCTCTGACTCCGGACCGTTACCTACACCATCACCATTAATATCACCATCACCATTTACAAATCCAGATACTGCATTTGCATTACCCGCTCCTGACTCATCAACATCAAAAATACTGTCATTATCACTATCTAAATCTATGTAATTAGGTGTGCCATCGCCATCAGAATCTATAGGTGCTAAAGCAGCATTACTTTCTGCGCTATCGTGTAGACCATTTTTATTATCGTCTACCCAGCTAACATCTATTTTACCTTTACCGTTAGTGAGAGCACCTAAACCAACTTCAATAATATCTTCGATTCCATCATTATCGGCATCTAAGTCAAACAAATCTGCTATTCCGTCGCCATCCCTGTCACATAAAGTTTGTGTAATTGATATATCATCAATTGCTAGATCATTACCAAGACCTCCTGTTTCGTTATTGATAAAAATGACTTTGAATGCACTAACATTAAAGATTAAGTCAGCTTTAAAATTATACCAATCACCTGATGCATTACTTGCACTTGTAGGCGCTATTTGACCAGTGCTTATGGTTGCAAGAATGTTGTCACTTAAATCTCTAAATTCTACTTTAATATTGGGTCTTAATCGTGTAGCAATTCCTCCTGCATCAGATCTGTCAAGATTAATAACCCAAAAGCTATACGTAATTGGAGTTTGAGGGAGTGCTCCAGTAATTAAAGCGGTATAAAATATTCCTGGGGTATAGTCAGCATTAAACATAGCCATACGGCCATTAGCGTCCCCAGTGTGGTCACCACCTCTATACCATATTCCGCTTGGACCTGTGGCCCAGCTTGCAATCAGTGCGCTAGGTCCCACGGTATATTCACCATCGTTTAAATCGCCTCCATTCTCATATAAGTAGGAAGTTGTTGCTGCATAAGTAGTATTAATGGTTGTTCTTTCAGTACCAGATCCAAAAGTCTCATTTAAGAATTTGTAGTTTACATTATAACCATTTGAATCTCTACAGTTTTTCTCTTCGGTTATATCCAGTATACCGTCATTATCGTCATCAATATCTATGTTGTCAAATATGCCGTCACCATCACTATCGTAAAAAGTTTGAATACCTATACCTTTAATTTTGAAAGTATATGGATTCTCATTACTATCATTGTTGGAAATTGAAACTGTAGCCTCTTTGTTTCCTATTGTGACTGGATCGAAAGAAATGGTAATGCTTATACTGTTCATTCCTGAGATTGAAGCTGGAAATGTTGCTGAATTGGTAATTGTAAAATCACTCGCACCTGTTAATAAGATAGAGTTAACGGTTAAAATATCTGAACCTAAATTTAAAATTTTAAAAGTTTTGCTAATGGCTCCTGAACTAATGTCTAGAGAGTTGAAGTCCGTACCGTCAGTACCGTCTGGCGTAAGGTCACCACTTACAATACTAATATTATTACCTTGTACATCAATTTCCCTAGGGCCCCAGGTAACAACTACTCTTCCATTTGCTCCAAACCCACCATTTCTTGTTCCGCTAGAGACTCTATAAGCCCCGCCACCACCACCTCCTGGCGATGAACCTATGGTTCCATTTCCGTCATTGACTGATCTTGCATTTCCACCATTTCCACCACCTATTGGAGCTATTGCACCAGAAGCATTTAGAGAGTTGACTCCTTTTGTATTATTCCCTGCAGATGATCCTCCGCCTCCACCAGACTTTGAAGCAGAAGCATTAGCACCATTACCCCAGAAAAAGCAAAATCACCTACACATGATGTTGCATCACCGCCAGCAGCTCCGGATGAATTATTTTCTGTAACACTTCGCCCACCCTTAGCTAATACTGTTGTTAAATTATTGAACCATGAATCACCACCATCAGCATTGGAAGTGCTTCCTGCGCCAACAGTAACGGTATAAGCTGTTCCTGGAGTTACTGTCATAGTTTTCCTCGCATAAGCACCACCACCACCACCACCAGAGCCTCCGTTAGTAGTTCTAGTTCCTCCTTTACCACCAGCTCCCCATGTTTCAATTGTTATTGACGTGATACCTGTAGGAACGGTAAAACTTCCTGACGTATTAAATGTTTGCTGTCCTTGGGCATGTCCAAGAATTACGAACAGAAAAAAACTTAAAGTTTGAATCCACGGTAATTTATTAAAAGTAGTTTTTCCCATGCTTGTATAGTTAGATAGCTCTAAAAAGAAAATAAGAGCCTTTTGAAAAAGTTAAAGGTAAGTAGAGAAGATTATAAAATCGATTAAAAGTAAAAATAATCGATAAAGTGCATAATTATTGATTAATAAGTAAGTATAGTATTATGAAAATGGAAACTAATTTACTGGTTAGAAAGAGGTTATAGGAGTAAAATTCTTATGTAAGAAAACTACAAAAATATTATGTTATGGATATTTAATGGGGTGATAATCTAACTGCTTAAATTTGATTTGATCATTCTATATATTTAGACTCAGTTCTAATATAAGTTCGTCTAAACCTTATTTTAAATACTATTTTTATTTAATGTAATTGATTTTATAAATACTCATGAATATAGCGCCTAATATGAATCTATTATAATGTAAATCATTAAAAAATTTTGATTTAGTTTAATTCAAACAAAAAACCCTTAAACAATTGCTGTTTAAGGGTTTGTTTTTTGTAGCGAGAACGAGATTTTAACTCTTGTCCGCCGTGGCGGATATGAATGCAATAAAATTTAGTTTGTTTAAGCGTTTTGAGACATTTAATTCTAACAAAAAAACCTTATACAATTGCTATCTAAGGGTTTATTTTTGTAGCGAGAACG
>Ga0070748_1001705_pt1 | contig 10231 bp, 28 predicted proteins | sample VirMetDEL_Nov_12_FD_77015 | JGI IMG/M metagenome (GOLD analysis project Ga0070748, IMG submission 77015) | Aqueous microbial communities from the Delaware River and Bay under freshwater to marine salinity gradient to study organic matter... | ecosystem: Environmental > Aquatic > Marine > Coastal...
ACAAATGCTAGATATGCGCGTAATCTTATAAACATCAAGTCATCAAATGCAAAGGGAGCATAAAATGATAAACGATAATCCAGCACGAGTAGCAACACCAGAGTCACCAGTTGAGCCAGACCTTAGAAAGTTGAAGTATGAATTTTTACACAATTATCTAGATACTGATAATACTGACTCTGCCTTTCACGAAGCCCTAGAAGACCACATTTTTGAGAGCCGCTTAATCCACCACTGGCTGCGTAAGCTATACACTCATAAAGCTGACCAAGTGCAGCTAGATATGCAAGACCTTTTAACTGATTTTGTATCTGACTATATCGAGGCGAAGCTATGACCCTCACTAAACTTCAAAAAGAAATTATCCAGTATCGTTTAGATGTAACTGACGCAATGGCTGACGTTATGTACGATGGGTATCCAGCGTTGTTTAGCTCTTGGAATGAGTGCGAGTCCGCAATAATATCGAGAGCTAAAACCTTAATAGACAAATTGGTTAAAGGCTCTGATTTAGATGACATAGAGCTTTATATGGTTGAGGATATAATGTCTGACGAGGTATTTGTTGACTGCGCTGATGGCGCTGACCCTGATGAGTGCTCATCTAGCAAGGCTGCTGGTATAAGAAGATCACACGAATATCTTTGCATCAAACTTATGAAGTTATTGGAGGTCAGCTATGAAAACTAAAGAATTAGAAGGTGCGTTAGTTGATGAGTCTATTGGTGACGCTCACTCTCACAAAGAGTGGGAAGGCTGGCTTGAAGCAAACCTAATGGCAATGATGGCTGACTACGCGAGAGAGTCAGGTTATCCAACTGGTTCTGAGTTCGGTAAGGCTATGGAAGCAATGGCGCTAGAGATTTGGCAGCTAATGAATGACAAACAGCAAGACAATGATGTTTTACCGTTCTAATGGGTAGGGAGAAGGAGTTTAGTCCTGTTGATTTTGAGCATCGCGGGACTGCTTACCAAAAGCATCACGATAGAATGGTAGGCGGCTCAAAAAGATTTGTATCTGATACGCCTTGCCCTAAATGCGGGGAGTATCTGAGAAGGTGGCGCAAGCAAAGAGAAGATCAAAAGACTTCATCTTGTGTTAGCTGCTCGCAGATAGCAAAGAATAAAAAAGCCGATACGGTTAAGTGCGATAAACGCAGAGCAATTGAAGAACACCAAACAAAAGATAATTATTGGGAGATGTAATGAACAAATCAGATCAAATAAACCACTTGGCAGCAGCTTTGTGCAAAGCACAGGCAGAGATGGGCGGTGCGGTTAAAGACGCTAAAAATCCGTTCTTCAAATCATCTTACGCTGATCTAACATCAGTAATTAAAGCGATCAAAGAACCGTTCGCCAATAACGGGTTATCTTATTCGCAGTTGCCAGTAACATCTGAAGGTGGTGGTGGTGTAGGTGTTACTACAATCTTAATGCACTCATCTGGACAATGGTTAGAGTCAGAGTTCTATCTACCACTTGCCAAAAAAGACCCACAGGGCGGTGGTAGTGCTATAACCTACGCTAGACGTTATGCGTTACAGGCGATAGCGGGTATTCCTACTGCTGACGATGACGCTGAGGCTGCGATGATGCGGGGAAAGCCAGTTGAGAAGCCCAGAGAGGAGATATGTGCTGAAGCAGTAGAGGCTCATATTGATTCTCTACAGTATATTCGCAAAGTGTTAAGTGACCCTACGCCTGAAAATGTTGCACTGGCTAAAGAGGCATTCGGTGAGATACCTGATGCAGACCAGAGGGCTATGTGGGTTGCTCCAACTAAATGCTCTACAGCATTCCTAACAACCGAGGAGCGTAGACTGCTCAAAGGCGCGTGAGAATATCTGACAGGTTAAAGATGAGGATAGTTAAGATGCTGCACTTCACACAGTTAAACTACTCCGAAATTTCACGCTCGCTAGGTGTCCGTAGGGAAGTGGTTTACAAAGTAGCCAAAGAAGTAAAAGACGATAAGCCACTAACCGATGAAGAGTTGGCTTGCAGCAATACAACAAAAGGTTTTATGAATTATTTAAGGAGAGGTAACAATGAATAACAAATATGACGTAGGTGTGTGGAAGTTATCGTATTACAAAATAGATACTGAGACAGGCGATGCCTTGTGTGACGACAATGGTAATGTTATCGAGTTTTATGTTCCCAACGAGGATTGCTCACAAATAGCTGAGTCAATAAACATTAATGATCTGATGGAAGTAAGTTAGGAGAGATAAAAATGACTAAAAATAAAGCTCTTGATAAGTTAGATATAAAGGAATGGGAAAGCCTGTTTAAGTTAAGAGATGTTTGGATTAAAAGCGATGATGTAGAGGCAGAGATAGCAAATGATCTTTTTTATACTACGGCTAGGTATTTAGCGAATAAGCAAGAGGCTAGGAGAGATGGATAATGACCACTGGTTTGAAGTAATTACGTTAGTAATACTTGGTTTCGGTTTTTTAATTTTAGTAAAACATTTATTTATTTAAGGAGAAGAAAAATGAGCGAAGAAAATTCTGTATACATTGCACTGGCGTTAATGTTTGTTTCAGTAGGCGCGTGGTTTACACACATTATCCATTGCCTTATACACGCTAAGTATCTTTTGTTGATTGCTGGCGCGTTTATGTTCCCTGTAGGCATTATTCACGGTGTAGGTATTTGGTTTGGGGTTAGCTGGTAATGGGTACTAAAGGGATTGATCAGCGCCCTTATGATCGAGATAAATTTAATAATAACTTCGATGCCATTTTTGGTAAGAAAGAAGAAAAAAAAGAGGAGGTGAAAGTTGAACGAAGAACATCTGGAGGAAGGCGATCTTATGATCGCGATAAAAAAGTCACCTGATAATGAGTCATTTTTTCTACTTATATCGACCGATCAAACAACAAGTATTTTTGATGTCGGTGACAAAACTGATTTAAGGGCGCTCGGTGAGTTGTTCCTTGAAACAAGAAACTCAATTATTGATCTAACAAGGGAGTTACATTAATGAATAATCCAAGCCAGTACGACTTGATAAAAGACCATTTAGAATCAGGTAAGACTTTAACAAGATTAGAGGCTCTAAGCGATTTAGGTATTATGAATCCGACCGCACGAATATCAGAGCTAAGGGCAGACGGAATACCCGTAGAGACAAGAATGGTCGGTGTCTACAACAGATGGGACGCAAAGGTGAAGGTTGCTCAGTGGTTTATACCTGAGCAGGAAAGCCCTTTATTTAGACGTAATCGCAGCTAGGCAGCACTTCCTTGCGCTGCTGCTGGTCAGCGTTACCTAGCAACCAGCAAACCTTAAACTTAAAATCACTTTCAAATTTGAGAGTTATTTTCCACCTTGACTAAAGAGAGTATAACTATGCAATACGATGACAATAACAAAGGCGCACTATGGCCTGCCAAAGACCGAGATTCTGATAAACACCCACACTTCACTGGTAAAGCTATGGTGGGCGGGGTTGAGTATTATGTTTCAGGTTGGAAGCGTGACCCTAACGGCAATCCAAAAGCACCATCTGTTAAGTTTAGCTTCAAAGCAGTAGATGAAGTGAAGGCTCAAACTATGCAGCAAGTACCACAACAAACGCAGCCAGCTCAGGCAGCACCGATTGACTTCGATGATGATATTCCATTTTAGGGATTAGTTATGAAATATACAGCTCAGGCAACAACAGGTATTACAGGCGCACCCGCTGGAATGTATGGCGAGCTGCGAGTTGATTCTTTGGGGACAGGCGATAAGTTTGACCCTTGGAAAATACAAACCTCAATGTTTGGTGAAAAAATGAGACTGTCTGAAGTCAGAGATAACATTAGAGATTTCCATAGGTTAAACGCCTATGGGACTCTTGTTATGTTTGCACTAAGGAATGGGTTTACCGAAGATGAGTTGTGCAGAGTTGCAGATAACAAAAAGAATATCTGCTATGACCTGTACTGCGGTGATGTCATTTTTAGAAAGTTGAATGACCGCCACTATAAACGCCAAGTAAAGAAGGTGCGTAAAGGTGCGTGAATTTATAATTAACCCAGCTAACCAAGATACAGTTGATGACTTTGTTAGCTATTTAGATGAGACTCTGCAAGGTGGTGGCTTATTCAAGGTCACCATTAAGCAAGTTAAAGACAGGTCACTGTCACAAAATGCTTTACTCCACATATGGTTTAGAGAGTACGCAGCAATGCGCCTTAATAAGCCCCTCAAGAAGATTACTCAAGACGATACCGATTCTATTAAGTTACTTGTCAAGCAAGCCTGTTACGGTGATATGAAGTACGACTGGCTATGTCAGCGCGTGACTAATATAGACACTGGTGTCTCGGCTTTTGTTTTAAGGTCTACCAGTAGATACGACAAGGGGGAGATGTTTATGTTTATGGAGTGGTTCCAAGCGTTCGCAGCACAAAAAGGTTTATTACTTGAATCAATGGGTGAATTTGGGAGATTAAAAGATGAAACCAACCAATAGAGATAGATGTGAAAGTTACAAAGATATTTGCGAGGTCAGGTTCTTACTTTATATGGCGTACCAGTGCGACAGTGTGACAGAAAAGAAAAAGTTAATTGATGACGCGATGATTAAGATTGACTCTTACATATGGGAAGATTTCGCGGAGTATCGAACTAAATGAGATACGCCAGCCACTACAAAGACGACCCTAACGAAGATAGAATAATCGCTCACGCCTGTAAGGCTTGGAAGTGCCAAGCAAAGAAAATCCCACCGCATTACGTTTTAGACTTCGCTATGCTGCGTCAAGGTCAGATAGTCGGCTTTGTTGAGGTCAAGAAGCGACACTTCCACTACGATAAATTCCCAACAACAATCATTCCATTCAACAAAATAATAAAGGCTAAGGATATGCTCAGGTTCGGCTATCCGTCATTCTTTATGGTTGAGTGGAACGATAGAATAGGTTGGGTGAGCTTAGACAGTAAGCCTGACAAGATAACCGTGGAAGGCCGTACAGATCGAGGCAGACCCGATGATATACAGCCTATGGCGCATTACAGTATAGACCAGTTTACTTTTCTGAACTGCCAGCCAGTTGATTAGCAACATCAATAGCTCGCTGACCTACTTGGTCGGCGTATCGGCTGTTAAGTAACTCACTTCCCGCTAGATCGAATTTACCTTCCTCAATGTAAGCGATGGTCTTTTTAAATTGCTTAAACTTCGACAACCCCATATTAAATACTAGGTTGATGATCGCCTCTTTACGTTCTGGCGACAATTCAGCAAACCACTCAAAGTTAGACCAGCACTGCCCAGCAACGCGAGCGATGTCATTCTCTAACAGGTAGGTGGCTTCCTCTTTTGATATTCCGACATCATCGAGGTTGCGACCGACACCAATAGTCAACTTATCAGCAGTACACTTATAAGGCTCTAACTTTAAGCCTTCGTGAATTATTAATTGTTTAGTTAGTCGTTCTTTATTAATCAATGGAAAAGCTCCCAAAATCTAATAGAAAAGCTCCCAAAAATTAGGAATCTTCTTTTTTGTGACTTGCGCCAAAGTAAAATGAAGTAATTGCCGAGACAACACCGCCCATATAACCTAAAACAAGGCTAACAATAGTATCGCTATTAGCGTCAGGAGGCTGAATAGTAACAAGAAAGATATAACCCACAAAACCAACAAGGGAAATAAGGGCAACAATTCTAGGTGTCCAATCGCCTTTGTGGGCTTTTCTTGCGTCTTGTATATCTTTCGCTTCCAGTGCAAAGATGTCAACTTCCAACTCAGCCATTTTAGTTTCAAAATCAAGCTCCGCTTTTTTAACTTCAACAAGTTGCTCTGGTGACGCAGTTTGTAATGCTTTTTCAATACTTTTAGGGTCATTACCACAACCTAAAGCATTAGCAATAGCAGATGCAGCAGCACCACCTAGAGGGCTACCTAACGCAGTGCCAAGAACAGGCGCAACAGCACCGATAATGCCCTTAATCGCTCCAAAATTCATTTCTTTTTAGCCTTCTTCATTGCTTTAGCTTTTTTCTTCTTTGGCGCTGGTGGGCGACCGACTTTTGAGCCGTATGTACCTTTACCTTGTGGCATTACTCTATCTCCTCAATCTCAGTATTACTAATAATTAATGTTGTTTTAGCCCATTCCATAGCACCTACAATCTCACCGTAGGTTAATAGTCCCTGCTCTGCGTATTCGTCAATCAAAGCAATTATATCGTTATAGAAGTCATCTGTAGCTGCATTTCGGTAGCTATAGTTATTATGCTGTGTTAAATCTTTGACATCGGACATTATAACCTCTCAGTTGACCGCCTTACCTCGCCCTTCTCTTTATCTAGGACAAGTAAGCACATTGATTGTCCACTTACATAGCCACTTGAATCGTGCCAAGCATCACTAGGCGGTAGACCTGCAAAGCTCTCGGTTACTGTTTGACCATAGGTTTCGCGGCTAATTTGCTTACTGTGTATGTGGCCGTGCCAACACATTCTATGTGTGCTTGCCCCCCACTCTTCAGGGTATCTGGCTGCAAAATACTCAGCCATCTTAGCGTGTTTAATAGTGTCACCGTGAGTAACCATAAAGGCTGTTTTGCCGTGTTGGTACACCCAGCATACCGCAGGAGACATCTCTATTGTAACTCTTTTATTGTTGCGCCAATAGGCTTGTTGTTGAGCCTTGAGCGCCATAGAGGTAATCGCATCGTGATTTCCGCGACAGTGACGCACTATAACCTTGTTAAAACGCTTCAGAGCCTCTTCTACAATAAACGACATAACCTCAAGCCCTATTAGGAAAACGTGCTCTAAGCGCCCGTCAGTGTCCAGAGGAGTGCCTTTAGTGGTCGTTCCTGTGTATGTGTCCGCGTGGTAGTAGTCGCCTAGCTGATTAATTACGATTGTGTCGCACTCAGGCGCATTGTTCATTAGGCGCATAAATACTTCTTTGTGGCGACTTGCAGCAATCTTACAGTCGTAGTTATCACCAGATATATCATCGTGAGCCAGCATACCGAAGTGAGCGTCACCGATATTAACTACGGCAAGCTCTTGATCTTTTAGCTTTTTCTTAGGTTTGGGTATCTTAGGTGATTTGTTTTTATGATCTTCGAGGAACTCATCGAGGGCGTTCTTAATACTTTGTATCTGATCTTCTTGCTTTAAGTTGGTCTTAACCCATTGGGCTTTGACCTGACCATCTTCGGAGTAGAGTGTTGAAGTGCCTTTGACTAGGTGGGTACTCGGAGCAGTGTGAATCATATCGTGGTTTGGTGAGTAGCCCTGCCCTGCTGCCCTTCGTATCACTATGCGCTTGTGTGATTGAACGCAAGACCTTGATACGCCTAGCTTTGCTGCGCTTTTATGCTCTGATACGCCTTCGAGATATAACTTTATTACTTCGCGCTGCTTGTCCGTAGTACAGTAATCTAATAGCTTCTTTTCCATAATTCCCCCCTTGGGATTGCTTAAAGATTATTTCTTTTTAGACTTCTTTGCTATGTCTGCATCAGCCTTTCTAGCGCCACCCTTACCTGATACAAAACTATTAACTCTGCCCATAGCCCAAGCGGACATAGGTACGTTTCTTGAGCCACCAGAAAGATATGCGCCTTGACCTCTGCGGTAAACTTTCTCTAACTGGCTGGGAGTAAACTTTGAACCCTCTGCCTTTTTCTTTAGAGTTGCTTTAACGCTTGCGCTTAGTGGTTTTCTTGGCGGTGCTTTTTTTGCTGCCATCTTTTCCAGTCCTCGATTTCTCAACCGCTTTTAAGTCAATGTATTCACCAGCAGCATACTTTTTAGCAGTACGTTTAATCTCTGCGGCTTTCTTGGCTTTATTCTTAGCACCTGACAGGTACTTCTTGGCAACGCCTGTCTTCTTATCTTTTGCTACCTTTCTGAATTTAGCCATTACCATTTAACCTTGTCAGCCCAGTAAGCTGCACTCATCTTACCCTTGGCTATATTCTTAGCGTGTCGGGCTTTAAATGAAGCTCGTTTAGCTTTCATTTTATCTGACTCACCCTTCTTAGGTGCGCCAGCAGTTTTAGCGCCTTGCTCACCGAATCTAATAAGTTTAGTCTCACTTCCTGTTTTAGCAAGTACAACGTGAGATTTAGTTGGGTGATTAGGAGTGCGCTTTGGTTTATTAAAGCCTTCTAAACGATTCTTAGTCAATCTTGGGTCTTTAGTAGCCATAGTATTAACCTAACGGATTTTTACTGCTTCTTTCAATCTTATCAATAATCCTTTCAATTTTGCTTTCCATATCGCGTATTCTGCTTTTATTGACGCGAACGCCGCTTTGAATTTCACTTGTATCCGTTTCTTTGATTCCACTAATTTTTGTTTCAACATTTTTTATATTCCCCTCTATTGTCGCTATGGTTGCTTGGATATGCCCTATGTCGCTATTAGACTGCGTTACCTCTAGTGTTGTCAAACGCTTCTCTAAGCTGCGTATTTCTTCGACATTATAAATCTCAGCCATCTTACTTTCTAAGGCTTCAAGTTTTGTTTCCATTGTGACAAACGAAGCTACAACGCCAGCAAAAGCGGTAGCGATTCCAATCCAAGTGCTAATTTGTTCTGCTTTCATTACGGTAACATCTCTATATTGTGGTCAGGGTAAAACTCACCCTCCAAATTTGTATTTACTAGCCAAAACTGATTCTCTACACCTACTACCTCACCAGCCCAAGCTACGTTTAGCTGGTTTAAATACATCTGGTCTATTTGTACAGATGCGGAATCGTAGAATGCCTGAACAGTATCGGAAGCCTGTGTGACAAAGGTCGTTGATTCAATTATCGCCCCTGCATACTGTTCAAGCATATTTTTTGTACGACTAGCCACAACCATTCCTTCTATACTGGCTGCGTAGTTGTCGCGGGTTTCTTGTTTGATTGATCTCAGGTCGTTATCAGTAGCGTACTTTTCCATACCGATCTTAGTTGACTCATCGGCAACTTCTATCTCGGCAGCGATAGCGGTAACGGCAGCCATTTGCTCCGCTTCCTCTATCATTGCATCTTTTTGATTCTCGAACTCGACTTGCTGACCAATTATTTGATCTTGTATTAACAGACCAGTAAGGTGCTCTTGAGTGGATTGTTGTAAGGCAAGATCATAGGCAGCATTAAAGGCATCAAGCTGCTGTTGAGTAACGTGGTATTCGACACCAGTGTCGGGGTCAACGATGACACTAGCACCAGTGACCATATTTTCAGCCATTTGCGAGATAAAATTGTTAGCCTCACTTCCGATGAGGGAATTTATTACGGCTGTGTGATCTTGAAGCTCTGTCTGGCTTTTCGCGGTAAACGACAGGGCGATCAGGGACAGCATCAGGGCGATTTTTGTAGAAAGTGTACGCATCTTGACCTATTAGTCCTTGGTTTGTGGGGCAGGGTGTACCCGATTCATATAATGCCCACCATACTCGGTGATCTTGGCACATTATAGATACAGCCCCCACTTTCAAGCCTAATGCCTGTAGCTGCTTACTGAGCTTCAATAGCTCACAGTTATTATCTCGCACTGGATTACCTATAGCAAGACCAAACATCTGAGTCTGTACGCCAGCACCACCAGAGAATACACATACGTCTTGATTATACGCAGGTGAGCTAGGCGCTACAGCCGTATTAACTACAGCGCCCTCTTGAGTAACGGTCGTAGTCGTCCTGTTATCAATGCTCTCTGCGCTCTGCTGATTGTTAGAGCCGAAGTCACCAACCGTAGCAGCCTGTTCTTCTTGAGCGTTAGAGAAGTTTGATAATAGCGATAACAAACAGACTAGGTGCAAACGCGCAAGTAATGACCGTTTTATATAAGCCACCGATCTTGTCATCGAGTTTTTCCAATCTATCATCTAACTTCTCCAGCCTTCCTTTTCGTTCCTCAAGAGTTTTCTCGATATTTTCATACCGTACAGCGCATACAGATTCGTGGCTCTCGATCTTACTGAGAGCCTTGTCGATTTTCTGTTCCATTGATAAGTCCATTATCTAACTACGTTTCGCAACATTCCGTTAGCTTGCTCAAAAGGATTTCTTTGAGTTGATAAAATCACAAATAGGTCAGCGTTTTCTTCAATTGTATGGGTGTAGCCAATCTTCTTCTGGTTAGTATTTATTTCAGTGTCTTGAACTATGCCATAAACGCCAACGTGTCCGTCAGACTGTGCGTCTGCAAAAATCAAAGTTCCTTCTGTTACCGTAATGTCACTAACGTCAACATCGGTGCTTCC
>Ga0070748_1001710_pt1 | contig 10216 bp, 14 predicted proteins | sample VirMetDEL_Nov_12_FD_77015 | JGI IMG/M metagenome (GOLD analysis project Ga0070748, IMG submission 77015) | Aqueous microbial communities from the Delaware River and Bay under freshwater to marine salinity gradient to study organic matter... | ecosystem: Environmental > Aquatic > Marine > Coastal...
AAGAAACACTTTGAGGACTACCAAAACGCACCACAAGAGCAGAAACTTAAAATGTTTCACAATGCTATTGCGGAAGGGTGGGTCTCATAGTGAGAGACAGTCACAACATACCGCTAACGCATGGCTTTAAATCTTTTAAATGCAAAAGCTATTCAGTAATTAATGGAGTTGTTAAAATTAAGAAAAAAACTCCTGCTACTGATTGGGCTTTATATTTAAAAGACGTTTTTAAATCATGCTATGGTCAATTTAAAATTGAGCCTTACAAAGACTGTAAGGGTATTAAAAAAATTCAATTTTATACGCCATTACAAAAAGCTAGTTAATAAATAATACAATTACGCCGTTTAATTCTTCAACTAAGGACTAGACGGCGTTTTTATTTTCAATCAACTAACGGAGTTTAAATGATAAATAAAAAACAATTAGGTCTTGTCGTTGTCGGATTGCGTGACCTAAAGAAAAAAAACTTGTGGAATGAAAATCTTACTTTGTGGGATTTACTTGAAGCAGGTCTAAAAGTAGACGCTAAAAAACAAATAGCAACAGCTAAAGCAAAATGGAAAGCTATTGAAGAGAAAGAGGCTCACCTTGTCAGGCTTTAAATCTTACAAAATACGAGACGGCGTTCACATTCCCTCAGAGAAATACAAAGAGAATTGGAACGCCATCTTTGGCAAGAAAAAAAAACTAACCAAAGGACTAGACGGTGAATTGGAAACTAAAATACAAGATAATAGCGTTCCTGCTAAAAACAAGAACACTAAAACAGTATGACGAACTAACATCACATCAAGTGGCATATAAGGCGGTACAGTTGATAGACAATATTATCAACGCAGAGACACCTCCTATTATTGCACTTACAAATGAAATTCAAAAATCAACAACGGAGGTTTGATGGAACTTTAAAAAAGCAAAACTGACGAGGCTTTAATAGCCGAAATGCCGTCTAATGACTAGACGGTGTATTTTGCATGTTAATAACTCAATATTTCCTGCTGTACATTAATTGTGTGACAGGATAGTTATTTTTTAAATGAGTTTAACTATTAGCAAAAAAAGAAAGGAGAAAAATGATTAGACGACCCAAAAAAGGAACAGACACTTGTCTGATTGAATGGTGGTTAAGTCCGAGATGTAAATCTACTTCAATGTCATTAGGCAATCAAAAAGGTTACTTTACCTATTTCAATACTGCACCACCTAAAATAAACACTAAATCTTAACAAAAGGAATAACATGTATATAAATTTTATTCTTTTTAAAGTGTATATTGAAAAATATGCTAACTGGAGTAAATTAAGCGTAAGTAAAGATAAATACGATACTATAATAGATTTTGGAAAATATAGGTTTTATTTGTCTTAGCTTTACTTTAACAAAGTGTGGTGAAAAATGACTAACAATCTTTTGAAGATAATAGAAGAAATGAGAAAGTTTGACCCTCAATTAGAGGCTCAAGCTATATCTGTTTTTTTCTATGTAGCGGATAAAGGCGGTAAAGACGGTGTGGCTCAACAAGCCATATCAGAGGCTTTAGACATAGCTCAATCAAGTGTTTCAAGAAATTGCTATAAGTTAGCAACTATCAACAGACACCGAAAAGTTGGGATAGGTCTATTAGAAAACTTTGAAGACCCAATGGAAAGACGTAGAAAACTTGTGCGTCTTACAGCAAAGGGAAGAAGGGTACACAACACCCTTCTTGAATGGGTCAAATAACAATGAAAAGCGGAGGTATAAATGCAACAGACAAAAAATGTCAAGTTGTTGACGGAGATACACCGCAAATTAACACTTAAAGGTTGGGAAAAGTTGCAATCTAAACGAGCCGAGAAAATAATTGATATGCTTGGTAAGGGAATGCTTGTGACTGAAGTTAACGATACTCACATAGAAAATCTTGTGGATACGTTGGAGGACAGAGGTTTTGCTCCTGCAACTATTAATCGTTATATGTCCTCAATCTCTAAGATGTTACGTTATGCCAATCAGAGACAATCTATTTATCATTTAGATAGAATGCCTCACATACAATGGCAGGACGAAAGTAACAATGGACGAGAAAGATACCTTGAGCCAATAGAAGAAAAAGAAATGATTAAATTATTGACCGAGTGGAATATGGTTAATTATTTAGAGTTCTATCTTTTTCTTATGGACACTGGCATGAGGTTAGGCGAAGCGTTATCTATTAAGAAGCTAATGATACACAATGTAGATGGTCATTATGTTGTTAATTTACCTAAAGAGGTAACTAAAAACAATATGCCCAGAGGTGTACCTTTAACAGAACGTGCCAAACTAATCGTTGAGAAGTTACTTGAAAAAGCGGTAGGTAGAAACGACCTAGTGTTTTCACATTTAAAATATTGGACGTGTGAGAATACTTGGAGAAGACTGAGAAAAGCAATGAACCTTCAAGACGACAAAGAGTTTGTCATTCATTGTTTAAGACACACTTGTGCAACACGTATGGCTCAATCAGGTAAAGTAGAACTTCACTTTATTGGTCAGATGTTAGGTCATAAGTCATGGAAAATGATTAGTAGGTATTCACATTTAATACCTAATAATTTACGAGACGCAGTAAATGTTCTTAACACTTTTAACAAAGCTAGTTAAGGAATGATGGTGATTAGAGGATAGTTGATTAATGAGTATAGATTTAACTAATAAAAGCATACTAATTATGTGTGCATAGATACAATAGGATTTGCAATCCTCGTGTCTTTGCACTCGGTGGATATGTAAATCTTTAATTAGTTAAGTAAACACACAACTATTCTCTATCACTTCAAATAATAAATAGCAAAGGATAGAACCTAAATTGTAGGTCATTCCGCAGTTGCATAATCAATCAACAGGAGAATACATGAGAATACTTGAAATAATGCCAGATTTTCTAAATCAAAAAGAGTTAGAAAAAATAGGTAATGAAAGAGGAAAACATAGGACTAATAAAAGACGTTTGTCTCACATAGAAAGAGAAGACGAAAGTGTTACGTCCTACGGAAAAGTCTTAGTAGCTAATCTTATCAGACCATACGCAGAAGCAATAAATGAATGGGTAGCACAAGCGTCATCTAATGTTCATTCTAAAACACCCATAGCCCTCCAAAAAATCTCCCAAATAGAAGACCCAAAAATAACTGCTTTAATAGCCTTGAAGCATATTATGAATACTATAACGACTACTAAAAATTTAACTGCAACTGCAATAAAGTTAGGTGGTAGAATTGAAACTGAGATTAGTCTTAAAAATTTTAAGAACTTAAACCCAGAGTTATACGCAGTAGTTAAAAAAGATTTAGACAAAAGGTCTTTTAACTATGCCTACAAAAGAAGAAAATACAGAGAAGTTGCCAAGAAAGATGAAGTTGTAAGTTGGGAAGAATGGTCAACTACCGAAAGACTACACACAGGAATGCAATTAATTACTTTAATGGTAGAAAGTGTAGGACTTATAGAAATTGGTACTGACCAACATAAGCACAAAACCTTTAAAGTTATAAGGCAAACTGCTTTTACTAGAAAATGGATACAAGACAGAAATAGCTTTAATGAGTTATTAAACCCAGAGTATTTACCTATGGTTCTTGCTCCAAAATCAGTCGTAGACGGGCAAGTACAAGGTCATGGGTACTGGACATCAGAAATGCCAGAATTAGACCTTGTTAAGCAACGTGGTAAGAAATTTACCAATGAGCTAGAAAACCATGACATGCCTGAAGTTACAAGTGCAGTTAATCTAATGCAAAGTACGGCTTATAGGATTAATACCTTTATACTTGGAGTTATGCAGAATGCTTGGGATAAGTCTCTTTCAATAGGAGGAATGCCACCCATTGAAAACCTAGACATACCACAAAAACCTTACGATATAGATACCAATAAAGAAGCTCTATTTGAGTATAAGAAAGCCTGTGTAATTGTACACACAGAGAATAACCGTATGTCATCTAAAAGAATGCTTTATGCTAAAATTATAAATTTGGCAGAGCAGTTTAAAGAATATGTAACTATGTATTTTCCAATACAGTTAGACTTTAGAGGACGTGCATATTGTGTTCCTGCTTTTCTTAACTATCAATCTATTAACGGTGCGAAAGCTCTGTTAAATTTTAGTCAAGGTAAAGCAATCACAAAAGAGAACAGAGGTGTATTTTGGCTATCTGTGCATGGAGCAAACATGTGGGGTAACGACAAAGTATCATTTGAAGATAGAGAAAAATGGACTTATGACAATGCAGATTGGATTAAGGCATGTGCTGAAGACCCTATTGGTAATAGGCAGTGGGAAGACGCAGACAATGCTTTTCAGTTTTTAGCATTTTGTGATGAATGGAATAGATACACAAAAGAAGGTGATGGATTTATTTCTCATATCCCAGTTAACGTAGATGGCAGTTGCAATGGTTTGCAAATTTACAGTTTGTTATTAAAAGACAAAGTTGCAGGGTCATTAGTAAACTGTGTGCCTAATGATGTACCACAAGACATCTATGGACTTGTGAAAAATGAAGTAGTTAAAAATGCAGAACAAAAATCTGCTGAAGGAGAAGAGTTAGCTACTAAGTGGTTAGACTACGGTGTTAAAAGGTCTACTTGTAAAAGACCTGTTATGACGCTTACTTATGGAAGTACAAGATACGCATGTACTGACTTTGTAGTTGAAGACTTAACTAAAAGAAAAGACAAAGGAGAAATGCACCCATTTGATGATTTGTTTAAACCATCAACATATTTGTCAAAATTAATTTGGCAATCAATAGGTGAGAACTTAAAATCTGCAAAAGAAGGAATGAGATATTTGCAGGACATAGCAAAAGTTGTCGCAAAGGAAGGTGTGCCTATACACTGGGTAACTCCAGTAGGTTTTCCTGTTTATCAATATTACCCAGAAATGAAAAGTAGAAGGGTAGAGACACATTTGATGGGACAGGTAATCCAATCCACAATAAGAGAAGCTAAACCAGAGACTGACAAAATGAAACAACGTAATAGTTGTCCTGCTAACTACGTTCACTCGTTAGATAGTGCCTGTATGATTAGGACGGTTAACATTGCAAGAGAAAAAGGAATAGAAAACTTTTGTAATGTGCATGATAGTTTTGCAACCCATGCCTGTGATATAGATAAACTTAATGAAAGTATTAGAGAAGCCTTTGTAAGTATTTTCTCTAAAGATTTACTTTCTGATTTTAAGGCAAAAGTATCAGAGACGTTGTCAGATGAGGCTATAGCTGAACTACCTGAAAGACCTAAAGATGGTGAGCTAGATTTAGATTTACTACACAAATGTAAGTATTTCTTTGCCTAAACGTATGCACTATCGGAAAGTAAGCAGGGTAGGAATAGTAAACCTGCCCTATTAGACAATCAACAGTCTCTTTGGAGTAAATCAAAGAAACAACAACAAACAAGGATAATATGAACAAAAAAGTATATAACAAATTGGTAACGCCAATAGGCATTAGTCAATATTGTTGGCTCAATACCCCAGATACTAAATTTGATAAAGAGAATGGTGGTCACTTTAAGACTAACCTAATTGTCAAAGGGTCTGAGGCACAGTCAATCATTAAGTCTATTAAAGACGAAATGAAAGTATCTTTAGAAATGGCTAAACAGCAATCTAAAGGTAAAGAACCTAAAACAGCTAACTTACCCTTCGAAGAAGAATATTTAGAAGGTAAGCCAACTGGAAACATCATTTTTAAATTTAAAGCGAAAGCTAAAATTAATATGAAAAGTGGTGAGACTATAGATATTAAAATTCCAGTCTTCGATAGCAAAGGTACACCTATGAAAGACCAGATTTGGTCTGGCAGTGAAATGAAAGTTTCTGCTGATATGATACCTTATTACACCGCTATGGCAGGTGCAGGTGTCAGCTTGAGATTAAAAGCTGTGCAAGTAGCCAAGCTAGTCGAAGGTGGCAAAGGTGCAGGTTCACAAACTCATGGCTTTGAAGAAATCAAAGATGGCTATGTTGCACCACAAGCAGAAAACGCATTTGAAAATGAAGTATCACCGTCCTCGACAGACTTCTAATCAAATTGGTTTGAAACATGGTTTCAGGTCTGGTTTAGAAATAGCTATCTCACAAGAGTTAGACGCTAATAAGGTAACGTATACCTATGAGAAGGTTAAATTGACTTATGTCAAACCTACGAAAGCTCATACGTATACGCCAGACTTTTACCTACAAGAACAAAACATTTATATCGAAACTAAAGGTTTGTTTACGTCTGCTGATAGACAGAAAATGCGATTAGTAAAAGAGCAACACCCTGAATTAGACATCAGGTTTGTTTTCAGTAATTCAAGAAGTCGTATCTCAAAAAAATCAGAAACAACTTATGCAATGTGGTCTGAAAAATACGGATTTAAGTTTGCAGATAAACACATACCGTTGGAGTGGTTAAATGAATAATAATAGAGAAAGAACAGATTTTATAGTTGTTCACTCAACTAAAACAAAACCAAGTGAAGATTTAAACGCAAAGGATATAACTTTAAAACATGCAAAAGAAGGTTATTTCTACAATGCGTTTCACTTTATAATTAAAAGAGATGGGACTGTAGAAACTGGACGTAAAGAAGAAATGTCTGGTGCAATACTACCTATCAACCAACCTTTAATTACTAACAAAAATTCTATCGCAATAGGTCTCGTAGGAGGTCTATTGGAAGATGGTACAGGTCTTGACGTTAACTTCACAATAGAGCAATACATATCTTTACGTGAACTTGTAAAAAGGCTCAAAAAGAAGTATAGCGTTGAGGTAGTGGGTTGCAGAAATGCAATTAACTCCAAAAAATCGTGTATGTCTTTTGATGTACAGGCGATTGTTGATTGAGACGCTTCTAGTTAGAAATAGCTAGAGGCGTTTCGTATTTATGGGGTAATGGAGGGAGACTGAAGTTACCTCAACTCTTTGGAGGCTTCGCCCAGAATCGAACTGGGATACAAAGATTTGCAATCTTCTGCGTAACCATTCCGCCACGAAGCCCTCACTTATTTAAACTCACACAAATTATTACATTATGAACGAAACTGAAAGCGAATTTTTATATCACGAGCCTTGTGACAACTGTTCTTCGTCTGACGCTAACGCCGTCTATTCAGACGGACATACACATTGTTTCTCATGTCAACACACCACAAAAGGAAAATCAACAATCATGAATGCCGAATTACAACCAATCAAAAAAGAAGAGGTTACTAACTTTGTTAAAGGTGAACACTTACCTCTTAATAAAAGAGGAATTAATTTAGATACAGTAAAAAAATATAACTACCAAGTAGGTTCATGGTTTGCACGTCCATGTCATATTGCTAATTATTATAATGATAGCAAAGAAATCGTAGCACAAAAATTTAGATACCCTAATAAAGATTTTCAATGGGTAGGTAATCCAAAAGAAGCAGGTTTGTTTGGACAAGAAACTTGTAGAGGAAAAGGAAAATATATTACTGTCTGTGAAGGAGAACTTGATTGTCTTTCATTTAGTCAGGTCAACGATAATAAATTTGATTTTGTCTCCATTAAAACTGGTGCGGCAGGTGCAAAAAAAGATATTCAAAATTCTCTAGAATTCTTGGAGGGTTACGAGAATGTAATCTTATGCTTCGACCAAGACGAAGCAGGGCAGAAAGCGGCAAACGAAGTTGCAAAACTTTTTACGCCTAACAAAGCCAAGATTGCTTCTCTACCACTTAAAGACGCTAACGAAATGTTGTTAGCAGGTAGAACAGAAGAACTTAAATCAGCTATGTGGAATGCAAAACCATATAGACCAGATGGTATTGTATTAGGTTCTGAAATTTTTGAAGAAATATTAAAAGAAGATAAACACGTTACAGCACAGTACCCTTTTAAAAGTCTTAACGATAAGACACATGGTTTAAGAAAGGGAGAGCTTACAACTATTACAGCAGGTAGTGGAGTAGGTAAAAGTTCTTTCTGTCGTCATGTAGCATTAGATTTATTAAGACAAGATTTTAAAGTTGGTTACATAGCTTTAGAAGAAAGTATTAAACGTAGTGCATTAGGTATCATGGGTGTTGCCCTTCAAAAACCTCTGCATTTAACAAGAGAAGGTATAAATGAAACACAACTTGAAGAAACTTTTAAATCAACTGTTGGTAATGGGAATTTTTATTTATTTAATCACTTTGGCTGTACAGCCGCAGATAACTTACTTACTAAAATAAGATATTTAGCAAAATCATGTGAAGTAGACTTTGTAGTATTAGACCATTTACACATGGCTTTATCTGCATTGGGTGATGAACATACTAATGATGAAAGAAAGTTAATTGATTATTTTGTAAGCACATTAAGAACACTTGTAGAAGAAACAGGCATAGGTGTCATACTTATTAGCCATTTAAGAAGGTCAGAAGGTGATAAGGGCTATGAAGACGGTAAAGAAGTTACCATGAATGCTCTTAGAGGCTCAGCTTCAATAGGTCAATTATCAGATTTAATTATTTCTATATCCAGAGACATTAAGTCAGATAAAAAAATAGCTAATCTAGCAATTCTTAAAAATAGATATTCTGGTGAGACAGGCAAAGCATGTTCTCTACTATATAATTTAGAAACAGGTTGTCTTTCTGAAACTACATCAGAGGTTTTAGATGACTATTAAAAAAGTATCTGCAAAGAAAAAAAGAGACGCTTTATTTTGGTCAGGGTTAGTTACTGAAGCATTAGCAAAAGCTAAATCAACAAACAAGAAACAAACAATAACAGTAGGAAGTTTAAAAACAGCATTCATGTTGCAAGATAGTCTAACAAACCTAGCTTTAGGTGGGCAAGACGAGGCTTGGTATGTGGAAGTTAAATTAGAAACATTACATTAATTATGAAATTACCAACAATAAATAAAAAGATATTAAACGCACAATTCGTTTCTTTATATTGGAAAGATATAAATGGTTCGGCTGAATGGGTTTCTTTAAAGGACGCAGTTAATAGTAAAGTAACTATTTGTATTTCAAATGGTTGGTTACTTAAAGCTGACAAAGATGTCCATGTATTAGCTTCAGATGTAAATTTTAATGATGATGGTACATTGGGTGATGTAGGTAACGTAACTACTATGCCTACTGTCAATGTATTAAAAATTAAGAAGGTAAAACTTTGAGTTCTTTTATCTTTGATATAGAAACCAATGGCTTCCTTAATGTATGTGACAAAGTACATTGCATTGTCTTAAAGAATATCGACACAGGTGAAATACTTACACCTAGTAACGAAGACGCTATTAAACTTTTAGAAGACGCAGAGTTAATCATAGGTCATAACATTATTAAGTTTGATATTCCTGTATTAGAGAAATTATATTCCGCTACATTTAGGGGTAAAATTTTCGACACATTAGTGGGTACAAGATTAGTATATAGTGACATTAAAGATAATGATTTTTCAAGAAAAGATTTTCCAAAAGATTGCATAGGTAAGCACTCATTAAAAGCATGGGGTAATAGAATAGGCGAGTACAAAGAACAGATAGATACCGATTGGCAGACATTTACACCTGAAATGCTTGAGTATTGTATTCAAGATACAGAAGTTACTTACAAATTATACAAAGTCTTAGAAGAAAAAGGTTACTCCCAAGAAGCTATGGACTTAGAGCATGAAGTAGCCTTTTTAATATTTAAACAAGAACAACATGGTTTTACTTTTAATAGAGCTAAAGCAGAAGAGTTATCTATTAAGTTAAAAGCGAGACAAGCTGAGTTAGCTGAAGAATTACAAGGTGTGTTTGAACCTATCGTGAATGAAAGATGGTCTACTAAAACAGGTAAGAAATTAAAAGACCAAGTTACTGTATTTAATCCATCAAGCAGACACCATGTAGCACAAAGATTAAAAGATAAGTATGGTTGGGACGCAAAAGAATTTACTACAGACGGTAAAGCTAAACTAGATGATACAATTCTTAGCAAACTTCCATACCCAGAAGCTAAAATATTGTGTGAACATTTTTTATTAAACAAAAGAATTGCACAGATAGCAAATGGTTCACAAGCATGGTTAAAACATGAACGTAATGGTAAAATTCATGGCACATGTAATACAAATTCTTGTGTTACTTCAAGAGCAAGTCATTCTTTTCCTAATTTAGGACAAGTACCAAGCACTTCTGCACCTTTTGGAACAGAATGTAGAGAATTATTTACAGTACCAGA
>Ga0070748_1001711_pt1 | contig 10213 bp, 18 predicted proteins | sample VirMetDEL_Nov_12_FD_77015 | JGI IMG/M metagenome (GOLD analysis project Ga0070748, IMG submission 77015) | Aqueous microbial communities from the Delaware River and Bay under freshwater to marine salinity gradient to study organic matter... | ecosystem: Environmental > Aquatic > Marine > Coastal...
AAAAAGAATAAAAGAATAAAAAGAGATGTTCAAGTCCCTTCCTCTCTGCAAAAATTTTTGTAAACCCTTATCTTTACTAGAGTCTTGTTTTTAGTGAGGTCTAAACTGAGGTCGAACTATGATATTTAACTATAAAAAAACCCCCATTTAGGTTTGTCCTATTTAGGGGGTTTACTTAACCAATATCGGAAAGGATATATTATAAAGATAAAAAAAATTTTAGGGAGTACTTATAAATACTCCATGTTTTATTTACAAATCCATCATGCAATTTATAGGAGTATGACCCCCTAAAATTACAGCACATCCAATTGCAGGTTTTTTCCCTGCTTTAGCATAAGCCATTGCATAAGAATCAAAATCAATTCCGCATCCTGTCTGTGTTCCGAAGATTTTAAAATTTCTGCCAACTGAGAATTCAGAATAAGCTTGTGTGTGGAGATGTCCTTGAACTGTTGACTGCATATCTGCCTTAGACTTTGTTCGTGCTGTTCCTGCTTCTCCATGAATATATTGCACTCCGTCATATTCAACACGCTCAGTAAAATTCCAGGAAGGAACTTCTAAGACTTCTTTATAAGATTTAATCCATTTACTAGGAATAGATGAAGTTTGGCTCTTCCGTGAAATAAGCCTGTCATGGTTGCCCAAAATTACATCTGCCACAGGAAACTCTTTATAATATCTTTGTAGTCTTTCAATAGCTAGTTCAAGCTCTTGACCTCCTGTAAGTAATTCATCTGAAATAGATGTCTCATGATAGCTAGAGTAATGGTTGTCAATTACATCTCCTATTAATATTGTTTGATTGCAATTCCACTTTTCATAAGTCTGTTTGCAAAAATCAAAATATTCATCTAAGTCAAATGGGCAATGTAAATCTCCAATCACAAGAATTCTTGATTCTTTCTTAGTAATGTGATTATAAGCTGCTAATCTTTTTCCACTAAGTCTGGGTCTTTGTGTCATCTGCCTTGACCTTTATATGGTTTTTTATATCCTGTCTGATTTACACTAGCATTTTTAGAATGCACACCAGGTCTTTTAGTTTTCTTTTTTCTGCGATATGATGTGACTTGTATTTTTGCCATTAACGAGTTTTGTCTTTTAGCTTTTCAAATGTTCTCATTCCGCCTAGTCCTAGCATTCCTAAAAGAACAGTCATTAAATGTTCCATCTGTAAAGGAGCAGGAACGCTTTGAATTCCAAACGCCCAGATAGCAAGGTCTCTTATTATAAAATTATAGGCTAAAGCAAAACCACAAATCCATCCAATAAAAGGTCTCCATCCTGCAACAAAAATGCTTCTGTGTTGTGCCTCTAGTTTGTTCATTTCTGATTGCAGCTCAATGAGTCTCTGTGGGTCTAATTCTTTGCCTTTTATAGCTTCTCTAATGTCTAGTGCTAAACCGCCAATAGGAGACCTACCAGAGCCTCCTTTGCCTAATAAACTAAGTAATGCCTTTATCATATAACCCTATAAGATGTTCTTCCATTTACTTTTTCAGCTCGTAAACATCTGCCTCTGTTTTCTTCTTCTGATATATAACTGACATGAATCCAATTAGGATTGTTGTCATCTCCAAATTCCCATATCAATTGGTCAAAATTTAGATTGTCTTTTATATAGTGAAACATCTCAGCATTTGATTTGTGAGCAAAAGTGTCGTCTAAATCCATCGCTCTGCCTTCTATATGCTGTGAACGACTTGAGCCACCGATAGCAGTATTTAATTCTTCTGATCGAAACATTGAGTTGATTTTTATTGGGCCACCTACATATTCTCTAAGAGGCTCGAAAACATTTTCAGCAACACCAACCATATTAGTAACTTGATAAGCATCTGGATTGTTATTTAAATTAAGGCGTAAAGCTGTATTAGATTTAGTAGCTTCTTTATATGATATGTTTTGACTAATTTTTTCCATTACTAAACTGAAGCCATATTTGTTTCACTAAATATTCTAAAAGGCGGAATACTATGTAAGAACCAAATATGTCGTAGAAATTCACTTTATATGTGTTCCGTCACAGTTTCCGCTAGGATCTGATGTCTGACCACATTGGCAAGGCTTTATCATTTTTTAAGTTTTGATTTAACTTTCTTTTTTACTTCCTGGAATTTTTCTTCCACTTTGTCTGGAATTCCGTCTTTGTCTTTGTCTGCAAAAACACCATTGTAAGTAAGTCCAACAATGATTGCAGCTCCTATTAGTAAGACTGATAATGTTATAATCATAGTTTTATTTTTTAGGGGGGTTGTTTTTAAGATCGTGTGTAATAGTCTGTGAAAGCAAGACTTTGTCTAAAGTGTTGTCATAGTTTTCCAAAATCTGACCTTGAAGATTTATAATCATGGACTCTAGTCTGTCTTTTTCATTTACAAGCAAATCAATCTGATTTTCCTTTTTTTCTAGTTGTCCTTTTAGTGAATTTAATTCATCTGGTTTTGCTCCTGTTATGCTTGAAATAACCATTGCAATTGATGCTGCAATCATTCCGATTAGTGTGTTGACAATCTGAGAGTTTTCCTTTGGGATTGTGTATTTTGTTAAATAGTACAAAATCACTACAACCAGAAAAAACACAATCAATGATCCTAAATAGTGTCTAATCTCTTTGGCATTACCATTGTGTTTTGGATCAAATATGTTCATTTTAATTTTTTACTAATACTAATTATTGTATATGCTATTGCTAACAATAAAGAAACAGCTTGTAAAATAGGATTTATAGAACTAACTGAAAAAGCTAATGCTATTGCGTTAAAACCATAAATCCTCAAATCTTCCATTTTATATATCATCTACCATTTCCTCAAAACCTTGTCTTTGTTTTAGCCTTGAGTAAGCATCAGCAAAAATATTATTATGGTCTCCTTTATACTCTAAATTGCTAACCACATAATCGTAAATAGGATTTTCTAATAAATCATAAGAATTTTTACTTTTAAAAACCCTTATAGTAAATTGCATTTCATAATAAGTTGTTCTTTTTTCTTCTGCATTAAAAATGTGCCTTTTATTTATTGTTACTTGGTTTAAATTACAGTAAGTGTTTTTATAAGTTTTTGTAGTCAAAACAGGCTCTTGTATTTCTACAGTTTCTGTTTTTCCTTTTTTTTCAAAATCAGGATGTTCTTTTGGTAAATCATTTGGATAACTAATTTGTATATCTTTTTTAGTGAATTTATTTGTATGATTTGCCCAATGTTTAAAAGTTCCTATTATTGCCATTTTTATTTTTTTTTATATTTCAAAATCGTGTATTAAACCACCTGAGGTAAAGTTTGTTCCCCCTGTAGCTGTTAAAAGAGATTCCATCACACTACTACTGTTCTGAGTAGCTGTAAAGGCTGTATAATTACCCTCAACACCTAGCGTTCTATTACTCAAACTGTATCCACTCGGAGGATAGGTAAAAAGTTTTACATTTTGGGTAGCGTGAGAAAAATAATATTCTCCATAAGTACCACCAAAATTCCTATTGACAGCGTTTGTTGTAATTCTTAAATTTGGTGCACAATTTCCACCACTACCCTGCCAAGTTCCTGTTCCATAAGAACCACCATAATCCTGTCCTCTACATCCATTTAAAATGTGTGGTGCAGTTCCGTTAAAGTGTGCAGGACTTGTGCTTGTTCCACCATTTCCTGTTTCAAAATAAGCAATCCAAACAACAGCACTTGTAGAAGGGTCAATATAACCTGTATATAACCTTAGCTGCGAAATAGCACTATATGTTAATTTGGTATTTGTATTTTGAGCAACTAGATTAGGGGAGAATGATGTGGCTTGAGTAACTTGTGCACCTATAACTTCTCCTGCATCATTAGAGGCAAAAGCATTAACATAGTAAGAAGTCCCTGACGTTAAGCCACTCGCATTATAAGTAAAAGTACCTGTTGAAGCGTTTGCTGAGACTGTGTATTTTGTGTTATTTGTATAGGTTGAACTTGTTCCAATATAAAAACCTACACTTGTTCCTGTTCCACCCCCTACATCTGTTAAGTTTCCATTTGCTGTAAATGATGTAGCAGCTACATTAGATACAGAGTTAGTAACTACTACAGGCAAAGCAATTGAACCTAAACTTAAAAATCTTCTTCCTAAACTCATAAATTTTAATTAAGGTGTATTATCTATAACGTAGGTTGCAACTGTATAAAAGAATTTGGTGTCTGTAGCACTATCATCTGCCACCTCAAGCTGTAAAATGTTATAGGCTGAATTATCGTAATTTACTCCACCAATTTTACAAAACTCATTTGAGTTACTTCCTTGAGCAGCTAGAGTTAAAGATTGCCCATATAAATTATAAATGCTTACAACTTGCCCTTTTTTATAGTTTGTTAAATTTATAGTTAATGCACCTGTTAAATTTCCACTCATTTTAAAACAACTAGCAGTCGAACAATCGAAAGTAACTGTTCCTGTAAGTGTTGAAATAGTTACACCTGCTGTATATCTAGCCTCTAATTTAGCGTGTGTAACATTATCATCTAAAATCTTTGCTGTAATAACTTTATCATTACCTATTGTTAAAGCTGTCGCACCTGTTACATCTCCTGTGTGAGTTGCATTAGTAACCTTTGCTGTATTTGCTGCTATCTCTGTATTAATTGAGTTAGCTAGTTTATCTGCTGTAACTGCGTCGTCTGCTATTTTATCTGTAACAATTCCCCCATCGTTTAAAGATATTGTTACTGCACCTGTTGCTGAATCTCTTGCTATCGGTGCTGTTGCTGTTATACTTCCTACATCTCCTGCATCATCAGAATATAATTCTGTAAAGTTATCGTTACAAATATCAAAGGCATCTCTCAGCGTTGAGCCTGTGCCATCATTTGCAGTAGTTCCTATATTAATTACCTGTTTTGCGCACATTTTTTTTTATTTTTTTATTTTAATATTGAGTTGCATCTGCTGTAAATTGTGTTGCATCTGCTGTTTCTAGTGTTGTGTCTGCTGTAAAATTTGACCCATCTGCATCAAAAGGGTAAATAGAACCCCATCCACTAGGATCATTTACATTACCCCACCAACTGATTGCATATATTGATCCGTATCCACTCATAATACAAAGTCGATATTATATGATTCGTAATTTGGAGAAACGTCATCATTTGAATTAGAATACCACTCTGGAAAGTTAGCAGAAGCATAAAAAGCCATGTGGTCTAGAAAGCGTTCTGTGTAACTTTGCGCTCTGTCTCTCTCTACTTGAATTAATTCTTTTACTTCACTTAAAGATGGTTCACTTGAATTCTCACTTGTTCTTTTAAAAACTCCTCCATTAGAAACTGTGTAAGCAGCAGATTTTAAAAACTCCGCAGTTGTTAGATGGATTAAGATGGGTTTTATAAAGTCATTTAAAAGGTTTTTGTGATTTGTCGGAATTGGTGTTCCTGGTAATGCTGTAATAGCAGTCACATAATAGTTATATAAGTCAGTTCCTATAATCTCTCTTAGGTACTGAGTCTGACTTAAATGCAATGCAGGAATAATCTTATCCGCATCAATATTTCCGTCCATTATAGGTGACCTTCTAACAATATCTTCTTTACTAACAAATAATACTTCTGCCATATCTTAGTTTTTTCTTCCTCTATCAGTTCTCTCAATCATTTTTTCACTTACAATTTCAGGCTCTTGTCTTTTGTTAGGTTCTTTAATCCCTTTTTTTGCTATTTCAGTTTTGTAAATCAAATCTTTTGCAGCGTTTGGATTATTAGGATCAATTTTTCTATCGTCTTTTAACAAATAGGTTTTTCTTTGCCAATAGTGATTGCAATTGACACCACCTTTGTACTTAAATAAGTTGTAACTGTTGCCATCTTTAGGATTAAATTCTTTATTCCCTTGAAACTCTCTGTCTAAATCTTCTTTACGATAAACCCTTTTAGCACGAACCATTTTTTTACAGAACTCTCTAGAATTATCTTTTACAGAAAGCGGTGCATATTGATAGCGCACTAAGTATCTAAAACCTTCTTTTGTTTCTCCATCTAACTTACTAGGAGCTGTTGCCCTTCCTTTTGGAACAGAAGCCATTTGAATTTGGTTGTCTAGGTTTTCCTCATCGTCATAATCAACTGCCCTTTCATCAACTAATTCATACCCTAATTCAAAAAGCGTTTTTTCATTATCTCCTAAATCATTGACAAGCTCCTCTGTATGAACATCGACATCACTTGAAAGCTTTTGCCCTGTTTCTTCTTCTTTTTGTTCTTGAGTCACTAGAGTTTCGTCTGTGAATTCTATAGGTGTTAAAGTCTGAACGTATATTTTTAAAGCAATACTATTAACAGCAAGTATGTCATCAATCGCATCAATGATGTCATTTTGATATGGTCTTATAACCACATTTTCAAACAAATTGTGTGCATTTTCTATCTCTTCAGAGTTGCTGCCTAATCCATTGTTGTTATCTCTGATCCCTACAAGTAGAGGAGAAGTGATTCTGTGTGCCAAAAGAAGCTTTCTAGTGCATTCTTCAGCTATGTATTGATAAACATCTGCTGCATCACTTACTGAAATGTCTTCGATTGTTGTTTTATTCTCTGGAGAATCACTAAAAGAAACAATTACTTTCTCGCCATTAGCACCTGTAAGCTTATTCATGATCTCTGATTTAATCATTTGCTGCTTCTCAGTTGTAGGCACGCCATTTGTAAAGCTTACTAGCTTAGTTCCAGAAAAAGAATTCGTCACTTCATTGACTAAATACTCAGAAATTTCGCATTCTAGTTTACTGTAATTTATCGCACCAATATAATCTGGTGGAGAATAGTAGTGCATTGAAGGAATATGCCTTCTTATAATGTATATTTCATTCTTTGCTCCAGACCCAAAGACAGGAATTCTTGTAAGTTTATCGCCTTCTTGGTATTCATTCCACTTAGGAAAGTAGTAATAAGCGTTTATAACGCCTTTATGGTCGCATTTCTCAGCTCTTAATGTCTCTCTGTTGAAATGGGTTACCTTATCGACTTTAGAGCCTTTATAGGTCACTTGAAAGGCTGCTTCTCCGAGTAGCTTATAATCTAAACAAACACGCTTTAAATCTTTAGCTTTAAATAGCTTTTTAAAAGATGCGAATTCATCTGGTCTTCTACTAGAATCTAAAGCATCAAAACCTTTCCCATATATTTGACCTACAACACCTGTAATGATGCTGTTAGTGGTAGGGGAGTTTAAGTAGGCATCGATTAACTCTGTGTAGAAGTCATTGTCGTCTCCAAAAGCCACAAAATCGCTGTGTGGGTCTTCATAGACCTCTGGTGTTTTGTAAGCCTCTAGATTAAGTATGTGAAAATCGCTATTCATAGACTAAATAATCATTAGCAGCAGTAGGATTTTGCACGAACTTGCCTGTGTTGGGAGAATAGGTACTTACAGTCTGATCTGTTCCAAAAATCTTATCTCTATATAAAACTTCTGAAGTTGCTGTATTTGTAACCTCTAAAATGTATGTAATGTCTTTTGCAGCATCTAAACCTAGATTTGCTGTATATGTGTAATAGTACTTTACAGGAGTCAAAGAACTGACTGTTGCATTGTGTACTTCTGTGTTTTGTTCTTCGTTTGTTATCACTACTTTAAAAATATTTGAACCTGTTGGCGCATAGCTTCTAGGTATTATGTTTAATGTGTGGCTTGCTTGTGTTCTGTCCACTACTATCATTAGTCTATCTTAAAAGTTCCTGTCCCTATGTTATAGATTTTGTTTTTCTTTAAAGATTTGAACTGATCTTCTGTCAAAGCTTCTCTTGCTTGTTCTTCAGTAGCATCATGCCACTCAAGTCTATCGAAAGGTTTGAATATTATGTTTTTTTTCTTCATGTTTTGCTTTTATAATTGTTTTGAAGAGGGCAGCCATAAGCATACCCCCAAACAAAACACATTTTTAGGAGTTAGTTCCAACAGTAATTGTTGGCGAAGCACTACTCATTCCTGCGAATGGTGTTGCTGCTGTTGCTCCATTAATAAAGTCTGGTGGACTAGCTTCTTCTGCAAGAAACTCAATCGTATATCCAGACATATCTCCTCTGCCATCGCCACTTGTCATTGTAGTAGCTGTCACAGTTACACCATTTTCTCTTCCAAGTAAAAAAGCATTTAAGTTCCTGTCTTGGACAACTATTGAGTTGCGCCCATAAGACAATAATTTTAATTGTGCCGAGTCATCTTTTGAAAGTTTTGGTAAGGTCACAGATAAGACAGTACTATAAAAAGTAGTGCCTGTATCTTTTGAAGTTGTCGCTGTGGTTGTAAAACTATTTCCTGCACCATTCAAATCGTATTTAAACGCTGTGAACGTCCCACTCATATTTGAAATAGCATCTGAAGAAATAGTTACAGTACCATATGGCGCAACTCCGTTTGTTATAAAAAGAGCAGAGATACCACCTTGTACATCATTACAATTGATTGCTCTACCTTTAGTCACTAAACAAGCCATAAGTCTTTGATTTAAATACTAGGGGAGTTGCCTCCCCTTTGTATTGATTAATATTAAGAGTAAAGTACTATCTCACTACCTATTCCAAGTGCAACTGCTGCTGAACCTCTAAGAATAACTCTTGAATTTTGACTTCCATTAATAGGGCCAAGATCAATTATTTCTGATCTATTCATGTCGCTAAATAAAGAAGTTCCAAAAATCATATTTGATTTAGTTGTCGCAATCATATCAGTTGAAGTCATTCCTGGACAATGTCTTACTTTTGCTCCTAAGAAATTAAGCTCCTGTTGACCACCATACCAAGTTGAATATTTACCATCAAGACCTGTAGTTGATGGAGAACTATCTACTGCGCCAAAACCGCCTAAACTTTGGACGTACTTGAAAAATATGTCAGTAGGAGTATATATATATAAATCTTGTTTTCCTTTTATGGTTGTAGGAATTGCATCAAAAACTCTAGAAAGTTCTGTTGTAACATTAGCAGCAGTCACGCCTGCTTTTGCTACATCAACAACATCTCCGTTTGCATTAGCTAAAACTTCGAATCCATCAAAAGGAATATCTCCTGCTGTTGTTCCAGACCAAATTGCTGTTTCCATTGCTGCTGCTGTTTTTAAAACAACATGCTCAAGGATAAATTGTCCGAATGTTTGTGGCAATTTAGAATTAATTCCGTTTAGCTCTAAACTTTGCCATTGATTGCGGAAATTTTTTGAACAAACTTCAAGATTTACTTGAATTTCTTTTGGTTCAATAACCACTTCACTCGTTGTTAGAGTACCTGTTGCATCAAAGTCACAAGTACCTGGTTTGATTAAATTAGCATCCGAGCTTATAATCTGGATTACTTCTTTATATTGTATATTGTCTCTGATGTCAATTGTTCCAGAGGCAAGTGTGTCTCCGCCTAAAAGTGCTGCGGTTAAATAACCTTTAGCTGCCTTTCCTGCGTAACTTGTTGTAATATTTTGCGTAGTCGCCATTTTTTAAATTTTTATTTATTATTTATTATGATTCAGATGCCCAAACACCGTCTCCACCTGTTAAGTACCATGATCCTGCTTCTATAGCTACTAGAGAACACCAATCGCCTTTGTTTGCAGTTGCTTTTGTGTTTATCCAATCTTTGTTAGCAACACCGCCAGATTGTATAGCAGCAACAGTTCCATGAATTGCATCCGCAGCATTAGGACTAATTGTAATAATATTATTTCCGTCTGCTCCTGTGTTTCTAAATTTAAATTCCATACCAACGTTATTAGCATCGATTTTTGGAAGAGTTATCACTTTAGCATCTGTTGCGATGTTAAATTCGCCACCTGCTTGATTTGCATTAACGTCTTGAGTTACTGTCAAAGTCGTTTGCTTTGATCTAGCTCTTAGTACGTCATTACTTGTATTAATTGTATTTGACATTTTTTAAATTTTATTTGTTGTAAATCATTTGTCTAATTCGACTCAGTTGATTGTTTTCTTGTTGAGGCAAATTACTTTTTGGCTCAGATACAGCTTCTGGATTGTGAGCAATAGGCTCTGCAACTTCTGCTGACATCTCTACTTCTTCAACTTCTTTTTCTTTTTCTAAAAGGGTTTTAATCTCTGCGATCATAGATTTGACTTCATCAACTTCCTCTTTAGTTGCATAAACAACTTGTGTAGATTCAGTCTTTGATTTTACTTTAGCTTCTTCAGCTTCAGCTTCCACTTCTTCTTCAGCTTGTTCTTCAACAACTTCTTCTTCAG
>Ga0070748_1001713_pt1 | contig 10210 bp, 15 predicted proteins | sample VirMetDEL_Nov_12_FD_77015 | JGI IMG/M metagenome (GOLD analysis project Ga0070748, IMG submission 77015) | Aqueous microbial communities from the Delaware River and Bay under freshwater to marine salinity gradient to study organic matter... | ecosystem: Environmental > Aquatic > Marine > Coastal...
GGTTCAGCTTTGCCCTTGGGTGGTATGGCAGCCCGGTGGTCTCTGTGTCGAATATCAATGCTCGCATAAAGACAAGGAGGCGCGAACGCCTCCTTCCTCCTTCCTGGTTAAGCCTGCAAGTCGCCGATGTTGCGGCGAACGATGAACTTCACGTCGGTTCCGAGAATTGCGCGCGTGTCGAAGATGACGTAGGTGTAGCGGCGCGAATTAGCGATCACCGGGTTGGTGTGAAGCTGCGTGTTGACTTCCTGAGCGACGCCGATGCCGCGTGCGGCGAAGAACGTTCGCCACTCAGCAAGTTCCTCTGCGCTGCAGTGCATGCCGAGGTGGCTGACGCTTGGGCCGTGAGCCGTCATCCAATTTGCGCCGCTGGTATAGTGCAGCACCTCAAGCTCGTTCGCGCCTTTGAGCATGTCGTACTCGAACGCCAGATCAGCGCTATTTTCACGGCCGTGGTCGCCGAAGACTGAACCTTCAGCTGTCACGTGATCCTTCGCCCAAGCACCAGCGCCCATTGCGGTGAGCAGTTCAATTGCTGCTGCCGGGTCTGCCGGGCAAAGGGCCACTTGCTCTATCTTGAACATCGTCATTGTGCATTCCTTCTTGTGGTTGGTTGGTTAGTCGTCGGAACAAATCTCTTCTGTCTCGGTGAGCAACAGCTCGCTCTCGTCGACATCGAAGAAATTGTTGCGGATGAAGTCGGAACGCTCTGCGTCTGAATCGAAGCTGCGCTCCATCGCAAGAACGTTGCCAGGAACCTTCTGCTGCCAAGAAAGTCCGTACACGGTTTTCTTTTCCGGCTCCACGACGCTGACCGAGTAAGAGTCCACGACGATGCTCACTCGCCCGGCTGAGGCGTCAATCAGGTCGACGCGAACGACCTTGTTGTCGATGGTGATGAACTTGATGCGGCCTTCGCTGGCAGCTTCGATCTTTGCGCGTGATTCAGCGTTTACAGTTTTGAATTTCATGATGACCTCACAATCCGTATTGGATGTCGCAGCCTGCGAGCATCTCGTGATGTTGTTTGTCCTGAAGAAGGAACGCTATGAACTCTGCGCACATCGCCGGGTCGGTCTCCTTCCCGGTGAGTAGGCCGGCCAGTTGGTACTTCTGCGCTTCTTCCATCGTCCATCCGCGTGTCTTGCAGACCTGCTCGTCAATGCTGTTAGACATTCCCGTCGAACTGAGCTTGTTCGGGCTGACGCTGAAGACGGTGATTCCGTCGACAGACAGCTCACGTGCAAGTTGCTTCGTGAGGATGAGCGCGGCACCCTTGCTTGCGTTGTACGCGGCTGAGCAGCGCATCGGCATGTGGGCGGCGTTCGACACGATGTTCACGACAGTGCCGCGTGAAGCGATCAGCTGCGGCAAGCAAGCCTGCACCATCTTGAATATGCCTTTCGCGTTCGTGTCCATCACCAAGTCCCATTCATCGTCAGTGACGTCGGGAAGCCAATTGATGAAGTTCACCCCGGCGCAATTGATCAGGACGTCGAACTCGTCGGGGATGTCATCTTGGTTCGGAGAAAGAACGTTGTGGCCGTACTCAGCGTCGAATGCCCACACTTCGTGGTCTTCACTAAGCTTCGTGAAAAGTGCGAGGCCTAGGCCGCTGGCAGCGCCTGTTATTAGTATGTTGCTCATTTTGCATCTCCAATTGCTTCTGGGTTGTCGGTGAGTAGGGATTCGACCATGGCGCTGTACACGCCGTCGTCGTGGATTGAATCTTGGTGCGTGAGGCCGCTCACGGCGAATCTGCTGAGCTTGACGACCTTCAGCTCGAACAGGTGCCAGCGAACGAAGTCTTCGGCAGAGGAAAGCTTCACGCCGTTCGGGAACATGGCTTGAAGGATTCCACCGACACGAAGAAAGTTGTCGCCGTAAACTTTGTTGCGCTCTTCGTAAGTTGCTGCCATGTCGCGTAAGAGGCTTGGTGGCGTAGGCTTACGCTTCTTCGGCTGCACCACGAGCACGCCCGGCTCACCGTTCGTTGTTGGTTCAGCGAGCGCGCCAAGAGGCGGCGAGACCAAGAAGTCTTTCGTGACCATCACACAGTCATCCCAAGCAACAATGCCAGCGGCTTCGTACGCGCGCAGAACGTCAACGCGATCATCGTACGCCTTGTGGAATTCCACAGCGTGCCGCTGCTGGTGGGCCCAACGCCAAATCAAGCCGACCTTGAGCAGCGGCGAGTGGCTTGAGTCGCCTGCCGGCCGCATCAGAAGGATGACGTTAGAAAGGTCAACGTACTGCGAAGGTGACGTGCACTGCTTCTTCAGCCAAGCGTCGGTCTGTTTGCGCACGCTTTCGGGCCGGGCTGTCACGATCAGGATCACTCCCGGACTGGCATTGCAACACCGGCGGAAAGCGTCCCACGCTGAGAACTTGTTGTCGTCGCAAAGGCGCGCGTGATACGCGGCGTAGTTTTCTTCGCAAAGGCCATCAAGGTCTGGGCTGGGAAGAAGGAACTTGCGGTGGTTGTCGTCTGACAAGCAAGAGTCAAGGTCGAAGATGGTTACGGGAACTTTATTCATTTCGCCTTCCTCAGCAGGTCGACCGCCTTTGCGATGTCCCAAGCAGCACCGGAACCGGCCGTGATCTTCAATTCGTTCGCTGTGCGCTCAAGCATCTCTATCGCGGCATCAAACTGTGAAGTGAAGAACGGTGCCGCCCAAGGCCAGACCGAAATGACGGCGTTGTACATCTGGTCGGCGATGTCTTGGTACTCGCCCTGCGCACGCAATGAGCGCCGCGCGGCGATGAGCTCGACAAAGTTGCGCAGGTTGTACTTCACGACAAGATTGCACTTGGTGTTGAGCGGAAGGATGCCGCGTGCATCCTCAAGTGGCGCATCGAGCTTGTCAACCAGCAGCGAGTACGCCGTGATGGCAGCGAGGGCCGCGTTCTTGAAGATTTCGTGAGCAGTCCACTGCGTCTTTTCATCGAACGGATTAAGGATGCCAATGTCGCGAACGTCTGCCACGCGCATTGACTGCATCGCGTAACTTGCTGTGCGCGTTCTTGTCACCTGTTGAGCCGTGGCGCGCGTCACGCCTTCGATCAGGAATATGACGTCGATGAATTCCCAAGACGAGCGAATTGTCGTTGCCATGTACTGAAGAGCTTCGCGCGCTTGCTCGTCATTGCGCGCGCAAACTTCAGCAAGCTTCCCGGCGCTCATAGCGAGGCGCGTCTCTTTAGTGAACATCAGCAGGTCGGCCGCGTGACGCTCCTGGTCTGGTCGGCCGATGCCGGTGTAATCGATCAGTGTAACTTTGCATTCAGTTTTCATTGCTGGGCTCCTCTTGCCGCGATCATGCGGCGGTCATAGGTTGACAGCGCGGCGAGGCGCTTAACCGTTGTTGCATCCTGGACAACGTCGTCAAGGAGAATATTGCGCCAGCAGGCGAACCGTCCCAAGCTCAAGATGTTGTGCTCAAGGGTGAGATTGCAGATCGTCGCCTTGCGAACGCCTTCGTCGATGGGAGCTATCTTGCCGTAGCGCTGGCTGCTGTTTCCTGTCAGTGCCCATCGAACTGGGCTGATTCCGAATGCGCCATACACTTGCCGCTGCCAGTCGCCGGAAGGCTCACCAACGAACTCACAGATGAGAAGGTTCCCGGTGATTGATGCGCGGTAAAGTGAAATGTCTGAGCCGGGAAAGTAAACCGTCTGGTAAACGTCGCACGCATCAAGGACGTATCGGCGCACAACGATCGGAGAGCTGTTGAACACTTCGTCAGTGTGAAGCCCGACAGAGCGAAGAACGACTGGCATCGGCGCTGTGCTTATCACCGGCGCTTCCTCCTTCGCAGCGGAAGAAAAGTCATACTGCGTTGCCCACTCAATTCGCGAACCGAGGTTGTTGACCATCTGCCAGTAAAAGTCAGGCGGCGCGATGAAGCGTTCAACCGGGTCGAGATTCCAGATGCTTCGCTCTCCCAACGTTCTTCTCAAGCACTTCATGGAGTAAGCGTTCGCCAGCGCGATGGTCGGCTCTACGAACGTGTCATTGGCGAAGATGCCTTTGCGCACAACAACCTTCTTGAAGTCAATCCCGGTTACGCGGCTGACGTCTTGTGTGCGGAACCGAAGCAAGGCCATGTGCCCTTCCTGCGGCCGTTCGCCAACCTCAATCACGCCGTGCCGTGGGAAGATGTGAGCCGCGATAAGGCCGGCCAATCCCGCTCCAATTATCTTGCTCATGACGTCTCCTTGAGAGTTAGCCAGTTGTTGCGCACCAGCGCGATGACCGAAGGTCGGATGATGTAGCCGAAGTGCGCATCAATCTCCTCAAGGGTCTTGCGGCCACCATTGTCGATGAGGTAATTCACTATGGCGCGCCGCTCGCTGCCAGCTTGCAGCTTGGTGCGCGCCTTCTCAGCACTGACAAAGACAACGGTCTTGTCGGTGTAAATCGCGGGTCGTCCCATTTCATGCTCCAGAGGCGGCACCCCGAAGGGTGCCTGTTGGTTAAACGAATGCTTCTGCGAGCTGCCACAGAGCGTCGTTGTAAGAAAGATCACGGCCGATGCCGACAATCTCGCGAGTGCTTATCACGCGCCCGGTTGCTGACGTTGCTTTCAAGCCGCCTTTGGTCGTGTTCTCTTGAACGCGATTGAACACGCGCCACAGGTTGCGACTCTCGTCTTCTTCCCGGCGCGCCTCAAGGAGAAGGTTCGGCGTGAACATCTTCGCGCCTTCCGAACCGAAGCGCAGCACAGCCGCCTCTCTTGCGAACTCGTCTGCGCGCGCCGCTGTCAATTCGATGCCGCGCCAGATGTCGATCGTCTTCGCAATCTGGCTCAGGTTGCTTGCGTAGTCTTCAACGTAAGTCGCGACGGAATCGATGATGTTGCCTTTGTGAACGACTTCGGCGCGGAACTTGTCCTGACCGATGACCAGCCCGTTCGCGCAGACAAAGCGATACAACCCGGCGTGCAGGCGAAGCTTGGTTCGGCCGTTGTGGGAGTTGATCAGAAGAATCTGCGGCACTTCCTCGCCCACTTCGCTCGGTGTGCCTATGCTTGATTCGTGGCGCAGAACGACAGCATGACGAACGTAGCGCGGGTCGCGGCTGTTCACCTTGTCCTGCTTAGCCTGCACAGGATAGAAGCCGTGCTCTTCAAACTCTTCAATGACGCCGATCGTGCTGATGTGAGAATACTTTGAGCTCATCGAGCCGCGACATTCTTCGGTTAGAACGGCCGGGGCGAGTGAGCGTATCATTTCGTGGGTCAGGATATTTTGCATTTCAAGTCTCCGAGAACGTTAGGATGCGCTTACGGTGACGCTGGTGCGCGTGACCGAGAATTTATAACCGAGAGCTTCAAGTGCGCGCTCGACGTTGGCAACACGAGGAGAGCCGATGACGCCTTGCTGCCAGAAGTAAACTGTCATCGGATGCAGGTCGGCGTTCTTTGCGAGCTGCTCAATCTCACCCCACGCCATGTCGCGAATCTCGGCAATGACCAGATCGAGCAGACAAGAGCCAGACTTCTTTTTATGATTCATTTGACCTTCCTTTCTTGGTTGGGGAACTTTCCTGAAGCATCAACGCTCCAGGACTTTGATTCTGCCACGGTAAATATCAAAAGGCAACGTTAGTGAACTAAAAAGAATAATCATCAAAGTCCAGCGCCGTGTGATTGACCATCGACAGAACCTCAGCCTGACTGGCAGCGAGCCACTCTGTAACACTTCGCCAGTTGTTGTCTTGGCAGTGGCCGTGATGGCAGCGGAACGCGCCGTGCCAGCCGTTGTCGTCGGCGGGAAGGCGAATGGCCGCGCCGGTGTCTGCCCTGTCTGTGTGGTCGTCTATCCAGGGACAGCGAATCTGCATCCAGCCAGAACGGTCTGGCTCTTCATTCTTTATCATCGCGGCCGACCGCAAGGCGCTTCTTGTCTCGATGAATGCCCTGATGCGGTCGGCCTTCGCGCCGGCAATAAGGTTCTCGTCTATTGGCCGGGAAACCTTCTTAACCAAGTTTAAACCGAACGCCTCTGCGATCCTAGCCACGCTATAGCGGTTCTGGGGCTGCCAGCTGGCTAAGCGAACGCGCCACAGCCTGCCATCACGCGCGTGCTTGGGCTTGCCATTGACCCCGATGGGAGGCCGGAAGACGCGGTTAACGCCTGCCATGCCGGTGTCGGCCGCTAGGAACTGCTGCTCGATGAAGGACGAGATCAGCGCGTCGAAAAGTTCGATGTCAGTGACCAATCCGTCGAACATGTAAATCGCTTGGTAATTGTCAGGGCTTGTCTCGACCAGCGCGGTTGGCGGCAGAGGGTCAATGATGGATAGCGGGAACTTGGCACCAGCGCCGGTTCCGATGTCGTCGATCATCAGCAGCAAGCCGCCAGCAAAGTTCTCTTTGCGCCGTCTGAATTCACCGGCTTCGTTCCGTTGCATCGCGCTGACGCACAGATAGACGTTCGCCCCGTCATCAACCGCGCTTGGCTGGTTGAGAACCCGCGCGCGCCACTTGCCGTATATGTCGCTGTTTGGGTCGCCTCGGAACTGGCAGGAGAGGATGCGCGCTTGCTCTGGAACGAACCGCCTCATCTCTGCGTAGAATTTGTCGAACATGGAAAGCGTCTCCCGTTAAAATGAAAGAGGCGACCGAAGTCGCCTCTCTGTTGCTGCGGCTTAGAAGCCGGGCTTGGCCTCTTCAGCCGCGTCAGCTTGGGCGTAATCGATAACGCCTTCGCCAGCGGTGATCAGCTCGTGGAACGCCTTGCCAAGGTCGTAAAGCTCACGGTTGGGCACGAAGCCTTCTGGCGTGATCTTCAGGCCGTACCAGCTACCCTTGTCATTCGACTCGGCAACCGTTGTGAGGCGCACGACGTTGCTCCACGTTGGAGGCGTCACCATGCCTTTGGGGCCGGAAACTTTAACGGCGGAAAGCATCGCCATCAGCTGCTTGGACTTCTTGATCTGCGTCGAGGACAGCGACAGCAGAACCTGAACGGCCGTTTCGGTCTCTGGATCGTACACGACGCCGAAGTGGTTGCGCGTGTCGCTCAGTCGGTCGCAACGCTTCTCGTCGAACTTTCCGTCTTCCATTGGGAAGTAAAGGCGACCTTCATGCTCGATCACATCGCCGTTCTGGCGCATCTCTGCCACGGCTTCCGGGAAGAGTTCGCCTTTGAATCCGGAGTTCTCGCCGCCACGTGGTCCCCAGCGAAGGAACCGGCGTTGGAATGCGCACGGAATAAACAGCACGCCTTCCTTTCCGTCGAACAGCTGCTGCGTCACGGTGTTGAACAGCTGGCCACCCTTTGCGCCTTCAATGTACTTGGCGTCGGCTTCATCGACCTGCGGCGATATCTTTTGCAGCACGCCCAGGAACGGAATGGCAAACGAATCTTTGTCAGCGCCTTCCATACCTGCGCCAACGTCGGCAAGCAGATCGACTTCGAATGCCAACGCTGGCAGGCCGGCTTCGCTGGCGGTTGCTAACTCTTTTGCTGTGGTTGTTGTGGGCTTCTTAGCCATGATTAAATCCTCTTTGCTTTAGGTTTTTTGGGTGGTTGAATCTTCGCCTTGCTGTACGGGAAAATCCCGAACAGGTCGAAGGGTATCTCATTGCCGCTCTGCAGCTGTTCTTTTACGAACGCCTTGAGCGTTGGCGCGGCTACAACTTCTTTCACTGCGACGCCGGGCATGTCCTTGGCGAGGCGTTCCGCCAGCTCGACGGCTCCTTCACGAGCGCCACGATCGAACTGCACCGCAACCTCGGTCTTGATAAGGCCGCTGAATCCGTGCTCGATCAACCAAGCAAACGCGGCCGGGCGGCGCGCTTCAGAGATGGAGGCGTCCACCTCTTCAGTGACCGTTACGGAAGAGCCGTCTGTCAGCTCGAACGAAGCCATACCGATCTCAGCCATGAGCAGGGGAAGGTCTTCGCGCTCAAGGCTGAGGCGCAGAATCTTGAGGTCGCCGACGTTTGCTTCAAGCGCCTCAATCTCCTTCTGCACTGCGGAAAGCTGCTCTGCAAGTTTGCGAACCCGGCTCAGTGCATCGCGCGGGTCTTCGTGCACGGCGACTTCATCCGGAAGGACTTCCGCAATGGGCGCAATGGCCGCAACCTTCTTCTCTGGTGTGCTCATAGCGTGACCTCTAATTCAGAATAACTTTTTGTGTGCCTGTCCCAGCGCAGAACGCTCACGCTACCGCAAAGGTCGGATGCGTAAGAGATTGCTGCAGCGACCAGGACGGGGTCGCCGACGGCCACGATGCAGTCGCCGGCCTTGAACGCTGCCATGCCGGAATTGATCTGGCCTATCAAGCGTGGAAGAACCTCTTGGGTGATTGAGCCGGAACGTTCCAGCTCAGAAAGAAGCACGAGCTGGCCGAACTCGGCAGCAGGGGTTAAGTCGATGGTGGGAACGCGGCCGCCATTGAGCGGCTCGTACCTCGTGGGAAGGTGCGGTATGAACACAGATCGAGTCATTTCAGTTCCTTTTTGTGTGGTTTGATTGGTGGTAGGAGACGAACTATCGCTCAAGCCCGAAAATAAGGCAATGGTATTGTTTCGTAACTGCTTGTTTATGAAGGCAAATCCCAACACTCAAAAGTATTATTTCACTAATGTTGCCTTTTGAATTCAACTGAGGTTTAATGGTTGCCTACCAGATCGGTAGCAACCCAGAAAGGAAGACGACCATGAGCAAGTTCATCACATTAAACGCCGACATGACACTGGCCCAAGTAACCGAAGCCGCCTCCATCAAGGCTGTGAAGGCCGGGGCCGACCAATTCGTGTTCGATGTCGCAGCAGTCGACTTCGCTGCATTCCAGACTTCAGCCCTGCTGGCCCTGTTCAACAGCATCACCGGCCAGAGCGTCACCCGGTTCGCCACTCGTGCTGCCGGCATCAAGCGCCTTGAAGCTGCGCTCCTTGACTTGGCCGAAGCGCCCGTTGCTGAAGAAGAAGTCGCCGAAGCGCCGGCCAAGGCCAAGTTCGTTTGGTCTTGCGGCTACTGCCCAAAGTGCGAGATCAACGAAGACCAGACACCCGCTGGAATGGAAGATACCGTTGGTGGCCAGACGCGGAACATGTGCCACTTATGCGGAACCGAATACAACCAGGAAACTGGCAAGGTTTGGAAGGCTCCTGCTGCAAGCGCCGAACGTGCTGCTGCCATCGCCAACTCATGGCTCGATCCAGAAGTGGCAGCAAAGCGCGCCGCTCGCCACGCAGTTCGGGTTGGCGGCCAAGAGTACAACTCTGTGCGCGAAGCCTTCGTTAAGCTTGGCCTGCCGATCAGCCAGCACATCAAGTTCCGCATGCAGCTCAAGGCCGCTGGAACGCTGACGGCATACAGCCGTGTCTGGTTCGTGATCGAGCGCTAAGAAGCAACCAGGAGGCGTTCGCGCCTCCTTCTCCCACCCCAAGATTAGGAGTTCGAAAATGAAAGCTCAAGCCAAGCTAACAGTCAATGCGCGCCGGGCCGTCACCAACTTCCTGCAGGACACCAGCCATGACTGACAACACGATGCGCGAAGGAAAGCTGTGGGCGTTCCTGCACGACAGCATTCACGAAGCCTACAAGAAACTCAGCACAACAGGCACCAGTAACGAGTATCACGCACTGCTAGATTCCATTGCCTCGAAAGTTACTGACGATGTTGATGCGCGTTTTCTGCAAGTCGCGCAGTCCGCACAGTCCGTTCCTGTGGTGGGGGAGCCGGTGGCTTGGGTGATCGTATTTGAGGACACTGAGGCTCGGAACGAAGTATTTATTGGTGAAGGTGCAGAGGCTGCTGCGCGGCATCGGCACAAGCAAGTTTTGTTGCGCTGGAATTGCCACCTGCTGACATCGGCACCAACCAACTCCATCCCCGCCGCCGAACTCGCCACCCTGCGCGAGAAGGCTGCTGAGGCGGATGAGTTGCGGAAGGATGCGGAAAAACGGGATGCCCGCGAAGATAGGCATTGGCGTGCCGGTTTTATGGATGGCTGGAATGCAGGTGTAATTGGTGATGAATCGGCGCTAAAGGCTGCCGGAGAAAGACTCGTCGCAGCCATTGCACAGGGCAAGGGGGGGGGGAGTGATGGACGGAGGATGGTCAGAGGGGCCGCTTGTAATTAAGTGGAAGACAGAAAAGCAGCTTACGGAAGAATACGATCTTATGAAAAAACAAGCGGAAGAATTGACTGACTGGCTGGAAGAATTAGCACAAGAACAGCACAGCACAGGA
>Ga0070748_1001714_pt1 | contig 10207 bp, 14 predicted proteins | sample VirMetDEL_Nov_12_FD_77015 | JGI IMG/M metagenome (GOLD analysis project Ga0070748, IMG submission 77015) | Aqueous microbial communities from the Delaware River and Bay under freshwater to marine salinity gradient to study organic matter... | ecosystem: Environmental > Aquatic > Marine > Coastal...
ACTTATTGTTGGAGCTATTTTCCCTGCTGTGTTTGCAGCACTTGCGGTTGTATCTAACATACTTACCTCCTACGCGGGTAAAAATTTATTGGGGTCAATCTCTTTACCCTGTTTCTTCGTACCCGTACGAGCTTTACGAATACGGTCCATCATAGCATACAATTCTTTAGCGCCAGCATCTGAGTTACCGTTACCAAGATGACTTACAACATCAGCCGGAACAACAAACTCACCATCACTCAACATTGCTTCCTGTTCACCTTCGATACTAGCAGACACTTCATCAGCCATACCATCGCTAGCTCCGTCAAGATACATACCTTCTTTAAGTTGAGCAATGCCTCCTTCAGCCATACCCGTGCCTACAGGTCGTGTTTGTCGAGCTAAATTACTAGCGTTCAACGCGGCAAGCCCTTCCGCACTCATAGGTTCAGGAAGTGTGCCTCTTGGTACAAATTTCGGTGTAGTAAAATACCTTTGCCCACTGCTGCCGGGGCGGCGATTAGGGTCATATGTATTCGGCACGCGCTCTCGTAACATATCATACTCTGGTACTGAACCTTGATACCCTGCCATCGCTATTTGCGGATCATTGCCGCCAAAGTAATCTATTACAGCGTTAGTGCCAGCGTTAGCCCCAAAATTTATAGCTTTTTGAGTTATACTGTTACCTAATAAATCATCAAACCAACTAGCCATATCGTCTACCTCCTAGAACACCTGCAATTCCTTGTGGTGTAGTCTTACGTGGTGCGTAAGGATTAGTAAAAAGTTGTTCTTGTTCCTGTGTAGCAAATATACTTTCTCCAAACGGATCGTATACATAGTCAATCTGTGCTGGATCTGGTCCTTTAACTTGTACAGGAGACGTTGCACTTAATTGCTGTAGTAGCGCTTGCTGACTTTGCATTGTTTCTCTCTGCATCCTGCTAGCTTCTTGTTCTTTTATCTGCCGTTGTGTTTCTTCTAACTCGCCTTCTATACCTTCAGATCTAAACGGATTACCTTCCGGTAGCCCTGTGCGCGACAGTGTACCATCCATAACCTGTTTTAGTATAGTTTTATCTGCATCGTCTATTCTATCATCTTTATTTAAATCAAAAGGATCTGTAAGTACGTCGTAGATAGATCTGCCAACTTTATAATACCCATCAGGTGTGTAGTCATCAGGAGTATCTCCACCTCCAATAACAGTGCCGTCAGGAAGAGTGTAGAGAGGCTGTTTAGTAGGAATACCAGCCGACCCAGCATCAACACCGGGTGGAGTTGTACCTTGAGGTAAAGGCGTATCCGGCCCTATCCCAATATCAATACCTGTTGGAGTTGTATCTAAAGGAGGTGGGTCATAAAATACGCCAGTTGGCATTTCGGCAAGTGTTTCAGGCAGCACAGGTGGGGCATAGTTTGGACTGTAAGGATTTCTAGCGTCTAACACTTTTTGCTGCGCCATAATGTCTGTTACGAAATCTATTTCGTTAGATGTAACTTCTCGCCCTGTACTACCAAAAAATTCTCTAAGTTTTGCGTCAAGCTCATCACCACTATAGTCTGGGCTGTTAGGGTCGCTAGCCTCACGTTGTTTAAACTGCTCGTCATACCTTCTAGCGGCTGCAAGTTGGTCTTCTTGAAAACCTTCTCTACCCTGCCCTGTAAACTGTTCTATTATTGCGTCATAATCTACCCCGTCATAGTCATCGTATCTGCCATCAGGTTTAAGATAATTAAGATTAGCCTCTAACTCTTCTGGAGTAACCTGCCTAGGATCTACATAGGCTTGAACCTGTTCAGCAGTTTGAGTTTGCAGCCCCCTGCCTACAAATCGTTGTTCTTCTTCTGGAGTAGGAGTATATCCAAACCCTTCGAATATTTCTTTAGCTTCGGCGGGATCGGTATAGTTTCTATTTATGTATTCTTCTACACCCCCTTGTAATTTTATTTCTTCATTCGTTGGTGGCGGAACGTCTGCAGGGGCGCTTTGAGAAAAATTAATTAAATCTTGGACTATAGGAGGAGCATCAGGCACAAGAAGTGGAGTTAGTACACTCTTTTTTTCTCCGGCAGCGTTCCAAGCTAATACTTGCTCTGCAATTGGAAGTTTATTAAATGCTGTAGTGTACTCTTCACTAAAAAGATCTAGCCCTTCTAACGGATTTGGCATTGCAGTTTTGTCGGAAGTAGAGTCAGGGGTGCTTAACGGCGCAAAAGTTTCTTTAACTATTTCCGCGCTGCCATATTTTTTGTATACCCCATTTAATAAGGCTTGATACGCATCTCTATCCCCCAAATCTTTAGTAACCTTTAGAAGTTCTGCATCTTGTTTAGCAGTAGAATTAGGATCAAGAGTTGATGTTAAAGTAAATGGTTGGCGCTGCACATTATCAGCGTCAAGCCCTGTGCTGCCAGTAGTTACAGATTTAAACAACTTGCTTGCAGCGTCTATAGCTGTTGCAGGGTTTTCTCTACTTAAATCTTTTAAATTAGGATTAAGTTTAGCAATCTGTTCTTGCATAGCAGCTACAGATTTAGGAAATACCTCTTCAAATACGCTAGTGCTAGTAAAGCTACCATCAGGATTTTCTGTTATTGTTTCCAGAGTTTCATTATTGTCTCCAGTAACTGTATATTTGTTTTCTGCGGAATTATATTCTGTTGTAACTACTCTATTGTATCTTGGGTCAAACCTAGAAACTGTAATGGGAGCGTTTGTAAACCTATACGTGCCGTCATTAGTTCTTTTTAGACGAGCTTTACCAGAAGCTATGTCTGCATCTGTAACATCAGAAAGATTATCTGCAAGGCTTACCGCATCTTCTCCAGCAAACGGACTTATTTCCTGATCGTATTCTTGTTTATTTACGAGATTTGAACGCCCTGTAGCAAGCCAATGAACATAAGGATCAGATTCAGGATTAATAGAATAACGCTCTCTGTATTCTTCCTCATTAAAATCTGGACGTAAGGCTAGTGTAAACGCTTTACTTGTTTCTTTATAAAATGGTTTAGTAACGTCATCCAAGTTAGATTGGTTCGTAAGCAGTGTATCTTGTGCTGCATCGACGTTATTTAATGATCCAGTATGTATTTCTAAGGCTTTATCGTATTCAGCACGTAGAGATTCTTCTCCAGCCGTTATATCGTTATATTTAGTGTTCCATGCTACAAGCCGGTCACGAAGTCCTTGATCTGTACGCCCACCTTCTTCGTAAGCGGCATTGTCATCCTGCCATTGTTCAAGACTAGAAAAACCTTCTACTTCTCCGTTTCTCATAGCTGTAGCGTTAGCTATTACTTTATTAACTGCATCTGCAGCCGCATCTACAGGTAATGCTGTTTCATTTGCTTTTTGTGCAGCGGTTTCAAAATTACTCACACTATCTGATATGTTAGTAAATGCTTTATCTAAGTCATTACTTTCAATAACAACATCTATAGCGGCGTTAATTTTTCCTTGAAATTCTTCAGAAACATCAACTTTTCTAGCTTCGAGAGGATTTGTACCTTCATATGCAGTTCTAGATATATCGCCTACAACCCTAGCTATTTGTGCTGCAGAATTATTAGACAAGTCTTTATTGGAAATTGCACGTATTGTAGTTTCAGCAGTAGTAATAGCAGGAGCTACTACCTTAGCGATTTCATTTTCACTTGGTACCTTCCCTTCAGAAAGCGAGCTAGCTACCGCTGCGGCAGCACCCCCTGATATAACTTCTTTTGCTGCGTCTGGTAGACTGTTGTAGCCTTCAACGGCAGTGGCTAATTGTTCGCTAATAGTTTTCTTTGCAAGATTAAAATTATCTACAAATGCCGCGCTTTGTAAGTATTCTGCTTCCCCACTTAACGTGTCATTACCAGAACCACCGATAAGAACATCATCCCCGTCGCCACCAGCAAAATTTGCAACGGCAGTAACAGCGGCAGCAACAGCGGCAGTTTGTCCAGCTTCAGCCGTATCACCTCCAGAAGCCGCCGCATTAACTATTTGTCGTGCAGCAGCGCTTGCAGCAGCATTAGCTATCTTAGCGGTAAAACTACCAGCTTCTAAGTTAAGACTATTAGATAAAAGAGACCCAGTATTAGCTCCACTTGTTGGGGCCAGTGCGTAAGCCGTACCTGCGGCGAAAGCTATATCTAAGGGACTGCCACCGTTTCTTGCAGAGTTTACTCCAGCCACCGCTGCCATAGCAAAAGGATTTCCTGAAGCTATAGCGCCTAGTTGAATTATAGTTCCAAGAGGGTCATCTGTCATACCCTTTACAACATTGCTAGTTATACTAACAACCGGCTCAAGTACCGCATCCATAGCAAAATCTGCGACGCTGCTTACAGCCTCACCTACAAACTTAACAGGTGCTGTGACTACTTTGGCTACACTACCCATTTAAGGAATCCTCGGTATGGAGTCACTACCAGCCCTAAAATAAGCTAAATAGTCTCCTTTATCATCTTCTCCGATATATACTTTACTATCTGTATTCTTGTTAACTACGCGTTGCACTAATTGTATCAACTTCAATACTTCAGAACCAGTAAACGAAGTAGAGTAATGCGTAATGCCTTTTTCACGTATATATTCTAAATAGTCTAAAGTATTGTTAAGATAGTTTTTACCAGTATCTATATTAAATGCACGTCCTACCATTTTGTTTTTATTAGGGCCAACACCGCGATTTGCTAGGAATACAGTATTGCCAAATTGAACAGTATCAGCAGTGGGTAACGTACTTTCTTTTGCTATAATAGCTAACACTGTAGCTATTGGAGTATCTCCAGTATCAATTTGATGTACTGCTTTAGCAACAATCTCCCCGCTAGGTAATTCTTTGTCACTACTGCTTATAGTTTCCATACGAGCCATATTGATCTACCCAATCTCTAAGAAGCTAGCAACTACGTGTAACCTGTTAGCAGTAGCGGCATTAACTTTTATAATCTCGCCTTCTTCAACTACTAATGGGGCTGTAAGCAGCTCTATAGTAGTGTTTGCGCCTACCGTCTTAACTTTAAACAAACTGAAAACAGCGCTTGCAGCATTAGTAAGTGTGACAGTTATAGTATCTGCATTACCAGAGTCTTCAGATACTAATATAGATTTAAATATAGCCGTTGTAGCTGTAGGGCAAGTATACAACGTAGTTACACTAGTGGCTGTAAGATCTAACTTAACATTTTTATAATTATTAGCCATCAGCTTATAAACCACGCTGCAGATTCGGCGTATTCCTGTGCTAAAGCATCTCTTAACGTGCCATCCACTTTAGTAAAATATAACCTGAGTGTTTCGTTATACTGATTAAAATATGACCGTTCGTACTCTGTTGGGGCAAAAGCAAGAGGTGGAGAAACAAAATCTAAGTTTGTATTAAATGTAGAGGACATTATCTTCTCCCATCAACACGCATATCTAAACGAGGTGAACCTAACTGCCACTGTACTCCGGTTGTGGTAGACTCAATCTTTATAGACATTTGCCTACCACGTACACGTATATCTAACTGATTAGTGTATTTTTCTACTGGAGCAGTAGCAGACCTTACAACCGCTCCTGTGCTGTTACCTCCTTCTGAAACTGGATTGTTGTACCCAGAACCAGAATTTTGCAGAGGTAGAAGCGTCAGAGATGCAGTGGGCGCGTCTGCTGTAGAGCCTTCAAAGTTCATATCTGGCAGTATACGCGTCACAAGCGTAAATCTATCTCCATCATTTGTATCAAATTCCCCGGAAGTTATATGAGCATTTATAGCTGTTGTAGTGCCAGTTTCGTTGTCATCAATACCTTCTTCATGGTTAACTATATTAGAGTTATAGGTAGCTGCAAACGGGAAATCACGCATCCCGGAGTCTAACCAAGCAGTTCTAGCTAAAGTACCGTGATACCAAATTTTGTCCTGATGATTGTATATAACATATCGATCTATGGTGGTAGCTTCATCAGAGCAATAAAACCACCATATTTCATGGTATTCTTCGTTCGTGCCAGCAAATATTTGATCGACCTGTAGTTTATTAAGACTAGTAAATACGTGTCGTAACAAGTCACATTTTAATGTTTGTACTATACTACCATCAGACGTATAGAATTTATCTTTGCCCATCCAATAAGAAGCACCATTTGCATACGCAACTGCTTTAGTAGATATTATAGACGTGTTTTCTCCTATAAGCTGTGCGCCCCAAACTACTTGTCCTCCTACATACTGCAAGCTGTACATAGCGGTATCGGTCCATATATTCACTGCTTGCCTAGCTTGACGAGCAGATATTATTTCTGACCCTCTTGATAGGCGCAAACTACCCGCTTGATTAGTAGCTGAAGGAGTCCAATTGGTTGCATCTTCTTGGTCAGACCATCTAATAAGCATAGGATCTTGAGTACTCGTACCTATGGTATTAGCGCCAAAACAAAAAACAAATCTATTTATGTCCGATATTAATATTAAATTTTGTACTGTAGGTACATCTGAAGCGCCACTAAGAGAGGAAAGAAGAACCCCACGAGTGGTTACCGTATCGTCAGCAGTCCAGTAGTATATTGGCCCTTGTTTTGGTCCAAATATAAGATCTTGCCCAAAATTAGATTGACTCCACGTACGTAAAGACACAGTGGAAACTCCACCATTATTCCATGTACTATCACCCCATGCACCTGCACCCCAACCATTTAAAGGCACAGGCACTGCAGGGCCGGGGCTTATTTGATAAGCAGAATCGGTAGCACTACCTCCATTACCCGAATCTGAAGCATTAGCAGCTACGGATGCGGTTATAGTATATGTATTTACGTTAGTTACGGATACAACTTGGTACTCTGTATTTAATATAGTAGCAGTTATATTTCCGCCAAGAGACACTGCACTGCTAAAAGTAACAAAATCATCCACAGATGCCCCATGTCCATTATCAGTAACAGTTAATGTAGTAGAGCCGTTAGTAGCAGCAAAGGTAGTTGAATTAGTAGTAGTAGCTCGAAGAGGTGTTATATCGTAATAACTACCACCTAACTCTAAATAAAACTTTAGATTAGTACCAACAGCAACTAATTTTTGATTAGCTAGTGTAAGCCAAGCCCATAAAGACCTACAAACTCCTAGAAAAGTATTTTGCGATATACGTTGCCAACCTCCTATTTTTTCAGGAAATTGTTGACGAAAACGTACTTTATCGCAGTCATACCACCCATTCTCAGCGGAATATCTAGTTATTTCTTTGTTTATGCCCGCTTTTAACGTCAGTTTCTTTAAGGACATTACTAATTACTCCTAAACCTCTCCATAAACAGGAATAGAGGTTGCTTGTACAGTTACACTCTTTTTTAACCCAAGATCTGCTCCGCAGTCCGAACATTTATCAGCGGCTAACTCTGATTCATCAAGGTCATACCCACAAGCGGCACATACTATCTCTATGCTGTGTGATGATACTACAGTACCATCTGCTAATTGTTCAGCTTTTACGTCTTTTTTCATGCTATTACTTTCGTTCAAACGATTAATTAGGTGTGAGAAACAAGATCCTCTCAGCAACCCTACGTCTAACTAAACCTTTTAACACACGTCCACCAGCCTTACGCCACTTAGGAAACTCATCCGCTGCACCTTCATAGTTTTGACGGTTCAGTAACATTCTGAGTGTAGAATTTTGCACGTTCCCACTCCCAATATTGAACCCCCAACTACAAACCGCAGAAAATTGATTTACAGTCAAAGGTGTTTTGATAAGTCTTTTAACTGCGTTCTCAATATGATGCACTTCTTTTCTGAGCAAAGCCTCGCCTTGGTCTTTCGTAATATTAGGATGGTCAGCGGTGAGAGGATGTCCGTCAATATCCCATGTAGAGCCGTATGCAATCGTCCAACGGTTTGCAGGGCAAAGGTAAGGTTCAGCAGACCAACCCTCAAAACTTTTAATTATCTCCAAGCCCTGCTTATTTATTTTCACGTCTGTTGCTTCCTCGCCATCGTCCTGCTGCCAAACCAAAATGAAACAACTGCAGCCCAGATAGCTTGAAACTCATCATTCCAGATCATTTTAAATTGCTCCATAGTCATCCAATCCATACTGACGCAGAGGGTTAAAACACCAAATTCTAGTGCCAAAGCATACGTTAAAACAGGGCGCACAGAAGCCGCTAAGTTCACACACCAAGGGCTTGCCTTTGCTTGCAGATTAGCATCATGTTTTAGTAACGCCTCACTCTCACGAATATCTGCCTCAACGTGCGTCATTTGTAACTTCTGCGCTCCAAGAACTTTTTGGTTCTCTAGCTGTTTGTCCATGAGGCGTAATTCGTGTGCTTTGTCCTGTTTGTCTTGAAAGAAATCCATTACCTTTGGGAGGAAGGAAGTACCAAAGCCCAAAACTGATCCTAGTAAACTAAGCATAATATGTTCCTATCCTATATTTTTTAGATGCTTTTCTTTTGTTTCCAATTTAATTTCTTAAAATTTTGTCCTGACGAAACAAGACAAGATATTTCATTTTGTACACCTGTGTGTACTATTGTAAAAGAACCTCTGTCGCTAACAAAAACTGTAAGCACTATACTAGTACCAAAAACACCTGTATAGACTGGCTTTTCATTAAACTTCCGGTCTAAGAATATAATTACTTCCGTAGCTGACGCGCACCTTAAAACGGGTTGAGTAACTACTTTAAGAGGTTCTGTTGGAGTTGTTTGGCAACCTGCTAAAGTAAGAAGGATTAAAAGTAAGGGTGCTGCTAAAGTCACAAGAACTATAAATATTGGCTTTGTTTTTCCTTTTTTACTATCTAAAATTTTTCTCATGACTAGTTACTCTTGTTTAGGATGTTTGCCGTTGTGTAATTTTTTCATCATATCCGCTTCTTTAAACAACATCTCTTGACCCATTTCTAGACGAGCTAGTCGAGAATTTAAATCTGCTAAATTATCTACAGAATTTATAGATGCTAACGTATTTACACGAGCTGTTAGAACACTTCGATCTGACTCCGCAGCATCCAACCTTTCATCAAAATTAGACTTGTATTTATCGTGATTTTTATGGAATAACTCAAGATCTTGCATTACACGGCTTAAATTAGACTTAACTACTGCGTAACCCCCTGCAACTGTTGCGAGCAGAAGAACACCTTGCATTGCGTGGGAAGCTGTTAACTCCATTTTATTCCTCCTTTGGCACTAAACGCACAAAATCTAAAACAAATCCCATTGCTGGCGGAAATTGTACAGCTACCCGCCGTTCAACTTCTTCAATACTAGCTGCATTTTTAATATCGTAGTATAAAACATTTTCGTACTCTGCAGAAATACCTAAATCGTTGTTCCAATCTTCTCCAGAACGGATCTTTTCTCGAACAACTTTGTTGTACACACCGATTTCATAGTCTGACATATTAACAATTCCCTGAAACGCATCTGTTAATCCAGATTATGTACCCCGCACCTCCACATATACCAAGTACTAGAAGCAATTTGCCAAATTCTCCCACCCAATATAAGACTTTATCCCAAAACTCTTTGTCAGCTTTTCTTTTTGCCCTCAGTTCCTTAGTGGCTTTAATTTTGTTTTCTTCATCGACAACTATACGACGGTCATGTTCGGCTTGAATAGCTGCCCATGTCCCAAAACCATACTTGTCGTCCACATCAATGGACAGGTTCCTCAAAAGTGTCTGGTTGTTCCGCTCAGTTACCACATCTGCAATGACAGACTTGTAACTTGAATCGCCCGCAGCCGCCGCTTTTTTAGCTTTTTCAGCTTTTTTAGTTAAACTGAATATATTGTCGAGCGCACTAGCTACATCTTTAATGTCACTAGACATTTCAATGAGTTTTTTAGCTCCGACGAGGGCTGCGCCGATGGTAATAGGGTCCATACATTTTACCTATTTCTTACTTTGCATAAGACGAGCAAGAAACCTTTGCGACTTCCAAAAAATACACTCAATAAAAAACATTAAATCTTTTACCGCGCCTTTAATTCTTTCTAACATTCTATATCTTCCAGAGCATACCTGCCATCAAAAGGATAAGAGAACCTGCACCTGTAATCATCACTAGCTCAAGGCGTTTTATGCGCTCAATGGTCTCTTTCCATCGTTCAGCGCAAACAGCTTCGTGTGTTTTTAATTTAGACTCTACATCTTTGACTTTAGCCATTTTTTATTCCTACAGCTTTGCTTTTTCAGCGTCTATTAAATTACGATTGTTTTGTAACCAAGTCTTGCC
>Ga0070748_1001716_pt1 | contig 10204 bp, 13 predicted proteins | sample VirMetDEL_Nov_12_FD_77015 | JGI IMG/M metagenome (GOLD analysis project Ga0070748, IMG submission 77015) | Aqueous microbial communities from the Delaware River and Bay under freshwater to marine salinity gradient to study organic matter... | ecosystem: Environmental > Aquatic > Marine > Coastal...
ATTTGGTGATAAAGATGTAATTTCACCATTATTATTTGCTGGAGTTTTAATAGAGGGTGGTATAGTAGGATACGATACAAATACCATGACTGGTGGATTGGGTGCTAGAATGTTAGGTATCGGTGCATCATCTCAATTTAGAGAAGATACTGTATCAATAGGTATAAGATTAATATCGGTACAAAGTGGAGAAGTATTACTTGCGATTAGTACAGAGAAAACAATATGGAGTGCTCAACAATCTGCAACAGTATTTAAATTTTTAGATGCTGGAACAAAACTGTTAGAAACAGAAGTTGGGTATACAGAAAATGAGTCAGCAACCTATGCAGTAAGAAAGGCAATGGATGCTGCCGTTATGGAATTGATTTATGAGGGTGAGAGAAAAAGTTTATGGGAATTTAAAGACGTACATACAGTTCCTAAATTACCTTGTGATTATGATTTGCACGAAGCTTTACAAAGAAAACATTGTAAAGAGGAGATAAATGATTATGAAAAACAAAGATAGAAGGGAAAAGAAATGAAAATATTCATACTTGTAATTATTATGTTTATTATGACAAGTGTGGTTCATGCAGACAGTAATGTTTATATTGTACAATCTGGAGCAACATTAGATTTAGATATCACAATAGATGGTAACACTAATACTGTTGGTCAATCTGGAGAAAAACTTTATTTGACAGGTGCTAATTTAGGTGTTGACATTGACTTAATTGGTGCTGGTAATACTATTATTGGAACTGGTTCTAGTGGTGCAGATGCTGACTATATTGGTGCTGGTACATCTAATGCTACTGATTTAAGAATTCGTTCAACTGGTAATACCAATGAAACAAAATTGACTGCTGGTACAAGTTCTTATGCTTTAGTTGATACTCAAATTTTAGTTAATAGAACTGGTAGTAGTGCTATAGATTCATATACAGTCGGTACTACAAATGTTGTTAACAATGCAGCTATTACAGTTGATGTTATTGGTGATGATATTGATATCGCAGTTATAGAAAATTCATCTAATAGTGGTGATGAAAAAGTAACAGATATTAATATTGGCACAGACTCAGATGATGTTGACATTAATATCACTCACACAGGTGCTGGTGCTCACGATACAATATTAACTTGTACTGGTTCTTGTGCAGCTAGTGATTTTGATATATCACAAACAGGAGCAAATAACACACACGTTGATTTAACTGTAACTAATGTGGGTGCAGCTGATGTTGACATTACTATTACGGAGTAGTATATTACTACTATTCATACCACAGTTGCTTTATGCAGCTGCAATTGGTAGTGTAGTAAAACAAGATGGTGTAACCTCTGTTGAAAGAGGTGGGGAAGAGTCTGTCCTTGAGAAAGACTCGGGCATTATGTTTAAAGATAATGTCATTACTGGAAAAGGAAACATTGGTATTACATTTGTAGACAATACCAATGTAGCTGTAAGTCCCCAGAGTAAACTTGTGATAGATGAATTTATCTATGACCCTAGCGCTCCGTCTGCATCAAAGTTGGTGATGAATATTGCAGCTGGTACAGTACGATATGCAAGTGGTAACATTGCACATCTCGATAATCAGAATGTAGATATCAGAACACCAACAGCAAAGATACTTGTTCGTGGTACTGCGTTTAGTATGACGGTTGATGAGATAGGACAATCCCTTATCATATTACTACCCAATGTAGATGGAACTGTGGGAGAGATTGCAGTAGAGTCTGATATTGGTCAGGTGGTTTTAAATAGAGCATTTCAAGCAACAACAGTTAATTCAAGAGAAAATAGACCAACACCACCTAAAATTTTAGACCTAACAGAAAACATGATTAACAATATGTTAATTATTAGACCACCTAAGAAAAAAGAAGAAGAAGGTGGGATTAAAGAGGAAGACAAAAAGAAAAAGATTTTAGCTAACTTTTTAGATGAAAAGAAAGAGATTGATAAAAATTGTTTAGATGAAGTTTGTGAAGGACAAGAAGAGGATGGTGGATTTACAAGATTAGACGTTGACTACTTATTACAAAACTTTCTAGCAAACATATTAGAAGAATTAAATAAAGCATATAAAAAACAAACAGCATTTAGTAACAAAGATGGTAGAGTTGCTGGATATAACCCCTCAACTCTCGTTACAACTATTATAGAAGGCGACCAAGTTCAAATGACTAGAGAATGGGACAGTAGTATAATTGATATTACTGTAAACCAATCAGATGGTGGCCATAAAATTAACATAAACCAAAGGGGTAGTGTAGTCCCAGAGATTCATACAAATGAAACAAGTTATAACAGCACTATTGATATTACTATACGCTAGTATATCCTATGCAGAAGATGTTCTAATATTCCATCAAAGTTATGGTAATACCCATAACAAATGGAAAAATAGATTAGAAGATTCTGGTCATACTGTAACCAATGTAACTTCACTTCCTAGTGATACAACTAGTTATGAAATCATCATTGATTTAAGATATACTATTGCATTAAGTTCTGCTGACCAAACAGCATATAACGCATTGATGGCAAGAGGTGGTACATTACTTTTAAATGGTGAAAATCCTGGCTTCAATACAAGAAATCAAACAATCGCAAGTTATATAACATCTACATTAGGTGGGGGTACTGTAACCTATTCTACATCTGTCTATGGGGGTAATGGTACACAATACAATGATATATTGTCTACTGCAAGTGGTACATGGACAACACCAGCAGCTGGTGTGATAACTGGTTTGGGTAGGGGTGAATGGATAATAAAAGATGCAAATGGAAGAATAACTGGTGCAGTATGGTATGGAGAAGATTTTGATGGGGGTAGTGGTGGTACTGAATATGAAGATGGTATGGTGATTGTGTTGACAGATATTAACTATGCATCTCATAGTACTTATTATACATCTAATAACCAAGCAATCATAAATATCTTTCGTACCAAAATGGTGAGTACATATTATTCAAACTCAGTTTCTATAAGTTCTAGTCAATCCACAACACGAACTGCAGCTCTAAATGCTGATAGGGAGAATGGTTGTAATGTCTGTATAACTCAGAGTGGTGCAGGCTTTACTGCGAATATAAGACAAGATGGTAATGCAAACTTTATCGTGGATAAAGATTGGTCAGGGCCTGCACTCATAACTGGAGATAATGTTACACTTACTGTAAGACAAGGTAATGTTACAACTTCAGGTAGTAGTGATGAGAATGGATTGGGGTTATATATAAATGGAGATAATATAAACTTAACTGTTCTTCAGGGCGACCATGCAAACGACCAAGGCGAACATAAAGCAGTTGTAGATTTAAATGGAAATAGTAATGTGGTTAACTTAGAACAATATGATGGTGGAACATTATCAAAACATTTTGCATTTATAGATGTAGATGCCCTATCCAATAATATAGATATATCACAAAGGGATAATAGTCAAAAAACTCTATTCCTAGACGTGAATAATAATAGTAATGATATAGACATATTACAGAAAGATACTGGAACGCATTATCTAGATGTTACTGTTGGAGGAACTGGAACACATGATATTGATATCATGCAACAAGGAAGTGGTAATCATGCAGCCAGAGTTTCACTATCTGGATATACTGTAGATTTTGACCTTAATCAACAAGGAAGTACTGCACAGTCATATGCAAATACATATAACTGTACCAACGCATTAGGTTGTACAGTAGCAGTTACTCAGGGGAACTAATGAAAAAATGGATTATATCATTACTCATAATCATTGCATTATGTAGTATCAGATTTTATGATGTATGGATACTAGATGTATTACTATTAAAAGCACTAGACTCACATCAAAGGCAACAACAGACTGAAATCGTAGATAACGTAGTTACGATTGAGATTAATAACGATACCTTATCAGAGTATGGTCAATGGCCATTTCCTAGAGGAGAGTTAGCAAATCATATCCATAGGTTATATGAGTCAGGTGCTGGATTAGTTATTCTTCCTATGTTATTTGCAGAACCAGATAGATTTGACCAAGACCCACAGTTCCAAGACATGTTGTTAAAGACCCCTACAATCATAGGACAAGTACCAGCACAGGTAACAGATGGTAATCCAGTTACTAGAGGAGTTGCCGCTGTCGGTGAATCATGGAAACCTTGGCTGTACAGATATTCTGCTGCTGTTGGCCCTCTTAAAGAATTTGCAGAAGCAGCTATCGGTGTAGGAATGTTAATCGTTGCACCAGAGAAAGATGGTGTGGTTCGTAGGACACCTCTCGCAGTACAAATAGACGACCAGATATACCCATCCATGTCTATGGAGATATTAAGAGTTGCAACTGGAGATGTAAGTTATCAAATCAAAACTGGAGTTGCTGGTGTAGAAGCATTACGAATACCAAAGTATAGTATTATCAAGACAGACCAGAATGGAAACATCTGGTTAGATTTCAAGTGGAGGACAGAAACCTATGCATTGCATGAGGAACTACCAAAACTAGATGGTAAGATTGTTATTCTTTCTCTTACTGCAGCTGGATTAGATGCACCAGTACCGACACCAGTTGGGGTTATTCAAAACCATGACTTAATTGCATCATCAATTGCAACCATGATGTCTGGTAGAAATATCACAAGACCGTATTGGACAGACCTAACAGAACTCGGTGGTTCATTTATACTTGCATTATTAATTACAATTGTAGTCTTGACATTAAGATGGTATTATGGTATGATATTATTACCAGTTTTTCTAGGTGGTTCTTACTACGGTAGTTTCTATTTATTTACAGAGTATAGTTATCTTGTAGATTGGAGTTGGCCTGCATTAACGGTATTTGTTGCGTGGTCAAGTTCTGCGTTCCTAAGATTTATGCAAGAATATAAATTACGTCAACAAATTAAGAAACAGTTTGAACATTATCTAGACCCAAGACAAGTTGCCATTCTACAGAAGAATCCAGAGAAACTAAAACTTGGTGGGGAAAGAAAAGAGATGTCATTCTTGTTTATGGATATAGTAGGGTTTACACCTATATCAGAACACTATAAGAATAATGATGACCCAGAGGGATTATGTGAAGTGATAAACGATTATCTGGATAGAATGACAAAGATAGTTCAGAACAATGGTGGTACAGTAGACAAGTATATGGGAGATTGTATCATGGCGTTTTGGAACGCACCTTTAGACTGTGAGAATCATGCACAGATGGCTGTCAAGACTTCTATAGAATGTGCAGATGAAACCGAGAAGATGAAAGCAGAGTTTAAGGAAAAAGGATTACCAGATATCAATATAGGTTCTGGAGTAAATACTGGTGAATGTATAGTTGGTAACATGGGTTCTACCACACGTTTCGATTATTCTGTTATTGGTGATGCAGTTAATTTAGCTGCAAGATTAGAGGCACAGACAAGGAACTATCCTAATTGTACTACATTATATTCACAGTATACTAAAGACTTAATTGATATACCTAGTGAAGAATTAGATAGGATTAAGGTTAAGGGTAAAGAAGAATTAATAACAATTTATCAACCAAAATAAAACCCTTGACAAACCCCTAAATATTTGTTACTATAGTATATAGATAAAAGAAAGAGGTTTACATGGACGCATATACGCATACAGTAATTGCTGCAATAACAGTATACTTTGCATGGAAAATTGGCAGAGTTGCAAATAAAAATAGTTTGGTTACACAGATAGCTGGAGATACACTTGACCGTCTTGAAAGAGAAGGTATGGTTAAATATATTATTAAAAATGGCGAAAAGATTTATCAGAGGGTTATTTGAATTATCGTAAAATTGGTTTATACACCACACTAATTAACAATCTTACATTTAAAGCATATAGTTATGTTTAAAATCATATTCTGGATTTTTATAGGATATATGATTTGTAGCACGAACTCTTGTAGCACAATCAAAGAAGTGTTTGTAGATTCTGGTGCAAAAGAAGCAATCATAGAAAAAATTGAAGACATTAAATAATGATAAAATATAAAAGGGAGATATATCAGTTTGAATTACAATAAACAAAATAACAATTACAAAAAACCTTCTCGTAAAAAGTTTACGAGAGAAGAAAGACCAAAACAAGGGTTAAAGGTAGAAGTTCGTGGTGATGATATTGCAAAAGCATTACGAATATTAAAGAAACGTATGCAGACTGAAGGTATCTTTAATGAGATGCGAGAGCGAACATCATTTCAAACTAGAAGTGAAAAGAAAAGACTTAAAAGAGCTGCTGGTAGAAGACGGTGGTTAAAAGATAGAGAAAAACAAATAGAAACTAGAGGTTACTAATGTCTGAATGGAAAGAGGGTTCAACAAAACGTCCTAAGAAACGTAAACCTATGACCGAAGAACAGAAGAAGGCAGCTGCAGAAAGACTTGCAAAAGCGAGAGAAGCAAAAGGCCCAATACAATATAAAAATGTATCCCCATCTGTTATCGCATTGCCTGACGACCATGTTCTTTCTTACAAAAAAGTAAAAGAGTGGATAAAACACAATAGAGAAAAAGCATCACCACTTCGTGGAGAGGTTAGAAGAAACGTCAAAGGTTCTATTGCTAAACTTGCAAGTATTGATGGATACATAAGACAGATGAAACACTATATCCAACATGGAGATTGGCCTAGTGATTATTACGGTAAAGATGAACAGATGAGGATAAAATGGAAAACGATAGCACCAAAGGAACAGTAATAAAAGGGCCATGGAAACAACAATCTAAGAAAAAGGTTAAAGTTCCAAAAGACCCAATGCAAACTCAACTGCAAGAAGATTTAATATTTGCAGAAGAATTAACTGAGCATCTTATGGTACAACTGATACACACAATGGGTGAGAATGGTTTTAGTTTAAAAGACCATAAGTTTATTCGTGATATTGGATTTATAAGTGAGTGTTGTAAAAGTATAATTTTTAGAGATATAGGGCTAACGCACCCACTCGAACCTATAGTAGAAAGACTTATGGAAAAGACAAAAGGTTCATTCATTCAGTTTACAAAAAAAGAATTATTTGAAATGTTGAGGGAAGATGATGGCAAAAAGAAAAAATAAATCACCATTTAAAGGAAGAAAAAAATTCAACAGAGCTGCAATGAATTCTGATATGGACGGTAAAGGAAATAAAGCAAGTCATGTTCAAGGTAGTTCAGCAAATACTGGTGAAGAACAACTAGAATTATCTTGGAAACAAACTTTTAGTCCAACAATATTAGAATCAAAAGTACCACAAAAGTTTCTTGATATCATTAATGGTATTGGTGATACAGTTCTAGCAGATGATGGTTTATCTAAGAAGTGGGATTTTTCAAATAGTCTTGTAGGTAAAGTATCCAAAGAGGTTGCGATACCAATGTATAACAAAGAAGATTCTCTATTTGCTCTATCAATGATAAGAAAGTATTGTCAAGAATATCTAAAACAGATGCAACAATGGAATAGGTCATATGAATGGAACAAAGCTTCTGGTGGTGTAACACCAAAAGAAGAAGATATTCATGTTGCCCAGAGTTGGATTGTGAGTCAATATAAAAATGAATACAACCCATGGCATAAACATAGTGGTCATTTTTCTGGTGTGATATATTTAAAAATACCAGATGGTATGGAGAACCATTTTGTAGAGGAAACGAAAGACCATTATCCAGCAAGTGGATTAATTGAGTTTTCATATGGAGAAGCTCAAGACATGAGAAGTGATACTCTTATGTGTAAACCAGAAGTAGGAATGATACTATTATTTCCTTCTTACTTAAAACATACTGTATACCCATTTTACTGTGACGGTGAAAGAAGGTCAATGAGTTTTAACGCCTATTGGAAAGCACCAAGTAAGGAAAACAAGTGATAATAATTGATATGAATCAAATCTCATTAGCAAGTTTAATGATGCATTTGAATATGACTAAACAAAAAACAGTTGATGAGGACATGGTAAGACATATGATTCTAAATTCAATTCGTTTGTATAGGAATATGTTTAAGGATAAGTATGGAGAAGTAATCCTAACTTATGACTCTAAACATTATTGGAGAAGAGATTTCTTTCCACAATACAAAATGAATCGTAAGAAAGCAAGAGAAAAAGATTCAAAGGATTGGGATAATATCTTTGGTGTGTTGAATAAGATTAAGGCAGAGTTTAAGGAATATCTACCACAAATACCTAGAGGTGTATGGTGCAGAGGCTGATGATATTATTGGTACACTATGTAAACAAGAAAGTGAATCAACTATGATTGTGTCTGGTGATAAAGATTTTATACAATTACACAAATACGAGAATGTACATCAATACAGTCCAATTCTAAAGAAGCCTGTAGACGGACATAATCCAGACACCTATATAAGAACACACATACTAAAAGGTGATACAAGTGATGGCGTACCCAATGTATTATCAGGCGATAACACCTTTGTAGAAGGATTACGTCAAAGACCTTTAGGAAAGAAAAAGATAGAGATTTGGTTGGAGTCTATGGACAGTATGCCAGATGAAACCAAAAGAAACTATCAGAGGAACGAGAAGTTAATCAACTTAGATAAAATACCACAAGAACTAGAAGAACAAATTTTATCTGAGATAGATGAAGCTCCTCATGGAGATAGAAGTAAACTACTTAATTATTTTATAGATAATAAACTAAAAGAATTAACTGAATCGATAGGAGATTTTTAAAATGAGTGGCACGTTATTATTTTCAGAGATACTTGACAAAGTACACAAAGCAAAAACAAAAACACAAAAGATAAACATACTAAGAGAACACAATTCAGAAGCTCTTCGTATGATAATCAAAGCATCTTTTGACCCAAAGATTGAATGGGCTGTACCAGAAGGTAGTGTTCCTTTTAAAAGGAATGAAGCACCAGCAGGAACAGAACATTCCGTTCTAGCATACGAGTCTAGAAAACTATGGCACTTTATTAAAGGTGCTGATAACGCAACTGTACAGTTTAAGAAAGAACAAATGTTTATACAGATGTTGGAAGGTTTACACGAAAGTGAAGCAGACGTACTTGTTGCAGCTAAAGATAAAAGATTGCATCAAGTATATAAAGGCCTTTCAGAACCAGTAGTAATAGAAGCATTTGGTTGGACTGAAAACTTTACAGTTCCAGAACCACCAGTTTATCCACAAGGAAGTCGGTCTGCGAGTGGTATAAGTGAATAGGAAAATAGATGCCTGAAATATTTTATGTAGCAATTATGATTATATGTTTTCATGGAGATTGCACAAGTTTTGAAAGCGCTCCATATTCTGAAGATTTGAATCAAGAACAATGTCAAAACATATTAAGATGGACATTCCAGACTCAAGCAGGGCCTTACTATGACGAAAGAATAGACTTTGAAAGAGATAAACCAGAAGACATAGAGATTAAGTATTCTGGTTGTGATAGGACTAAAAGAAACTCAAAGGACTCTAATGAGTGGAGAATTACTGAAGGTGTAAACCCAAAGTTATACACACCCTCAGACCCAGATGACACACGTTGGCTACAAGGTAATAGTCCATCAACTATGCCATTAGAAGACCCAAATAAGTGGGATTTAACAAAGTAAAATTTATTAAGATTTTATGAATATTCTGTTTACAGTATTTGTTTCTAATAAATACTACAGAATATTTTATTCTATAAAGGAGAAAACTAAATGAAATTATTCATAACACTTCTAGCAACATTATTTTTATTTACTGCTTGCAAAGAAAAACCAGCTGAAGCTGCTGACAGCAATTGGACTAAATCAGAGCATAACTATAACGTACAAAACGGTGATTACGGACTTGACATAAGAACTTATTATCGTTCTGATTATATGCATGTTGAACCTTCATACACTCTTGGAAAAAAGTGGTATGGAATGACTGCAGCTGTAAGAATAGCTGAAGAAGATGGTGCAAGAGAGTATCGTCCTAAATTAACTCATCAAATAATTAATTGGAGCCCAGGCGATACAACAAATGAAGATGGTACTATATCAAAATCTAATACAGAATTTTGGGTAGGACATAGAGTTGAGTTTAGAAATTATGAAAATGAATCAACTGACGACTATTGGCGTTATCGTATAATCGGTAAAGTTGCAATTGGTTTGGGTGATAAACTAAGTGTCTGGGGTCAAGTACAACCTCGTTGGACATTTGGTCAAGGACAAGAAGAAGACACTAAGATTGAAGATATTA
>Ga0070748_1001721_pt1 | contig 10185 bp, 7 predicted proteins | sample VirMetDEL_Nov_12_FD_77015 | JGI IMG/M metagenome (GOLD analysis project Ga0070748, IMG submission 77015) | Aqueous microbial communities from the Delaware River and Bay under freshwater to marine salinity gradient to study organic matter... | ecosystem: Environmental > Aquatic > Marine > Coastal ...
CATGTTTATCTCCAATTGTTTTTTAAAAATGTGGGTACTTGTTAAGTTGGGATAATAATACGTCGAACTTTAAAATAGGGACAATCGTTTGAATTTATCATTGCAATAGATAAAAACTATTATTAACAAAAGCAGACTGGTTAATACTAAGAAACCAATGTTAATGTTAGTTAATAAATAATGGCTAGAACTACGCTGTGCTATAACTTTATTTTATAGCTTGCTAAAGTTTTAATACTGTTCAAAAAATAATGTTCATTAGAAGATAGTTTCATCACTAAATATTATATTTTAAGTTATACCAAACGAATTAATGGGATGAACGTTATGAATATTTCACATATAGAAAGCAACGAGCAGCAAAGCGATGATGAACATAGCTATATAGCAGCTGCATATGCGGCTAGAGACAATAAAGCTAAGATCGAGATAAGCGAACCACTATTAGAAAAAGTATTAGCAGTGCTCGATGACAGTACGCCCAATTATGTATTGGGCTATAACTAATTGAATGGATAGAAACTGAATTTAGAATAAGTTATGTACCTTGATGCTTGCCGAAAAAAATTAATGTACAAACTTACCAGCAAGCTTTTCCTCAAAGTTACCATTTTTGATAACTTGTTGGCCATTAAGCCATACTTGTTCAACACCAGATGAATATTTATTCCAGTGAGAAAAGTCAGCATTGGCGGAAAACTCCTTGGCATCAAAGACAATAATATCAGCTATGTAGCCTAGCTTAAGTTGACCGCGATCTTCAAAACCTAAAATTTCTGCGGTTCTACCGGAACTTTGCTTAATAAACTCACCAAGGGTAAGTAAGGATCGTTCACGAACATATTGCTGGTATTTTTGCGGAAAGCTAGCATATTTACGGGGGTGGCCATTAGTGCCATCAGATGAAGTAACCACCCAAGGTTGCACCATAAAGTTTTCTACATCAGCATCAGACATATTAAATGATGCTACACGGACCTCTCCTTCTTGTACTAACTGTATTGCTGCAGTGACGGGATCTATTGCTCTTTTTTCTGCTACTTGCGCTAACGTTAAACCAACCAACTCACGGTCTTGAAAAGCAGTGATCAGCAATGAGGTTGGCCCGCCACGACGACGAATGTTCTCTTTAATTTCATCGATAAGTTTTTCTGCCAAACTGACATCGTTGAGGCGTTGGTGAAATGCCTGCGTTGAATCAGCCATTACCCACTTGGGCATAACAGCACTATGTAACTTAGTACCTGAAGCAAGCCAAGGATATTGATCAGCTGAAATACTAATGCCCTTTGCTTTTGCCTGCTCTATTTTTTCAATGGCAAGGTTGCTTTGTCCCCATACGTCAACCCCTAACGCTTTAATATGGGCCAGATGTAAATGAATATTGGCTGTGTCGGCTATGTTAATGGCTTCTTCTAAGGCGGCGATAAAGCCAATATTAAATGTACTTTCATCACGTAAGTGTGTGTCATAAATACCCTGGTATTGGCTCGCCACTTTTGCCAAAGTCACCACTTCTTCGGTATTAGCAAAACTCCCGGGCACATAATACAATCCAGTTGACAAACCTAACGCACCAGCTTCCATACCCTTAACAAGCAACTGTGACATATCAGCTAATTCTTCAGCATTGGCAAAGCGTTGCGCCCGCCCCATAACTTGTTCTCGTACACTGCCATGACCAATCAATAAAGCCACATTAGTACCGATTCCATTAGCTTCAAGTTCAGCTGCCGTTTTCGCAATATCAACGGGGCCTTCACCGTCGTTACCATTAACAACAGTCGTAACCCCTTGTGTAAGGTAATTTAAGTTATGGTTTTTATCTTTGCTGTAAAGTTCTTCTAGTGTATGAGTATGAGGGTCGATAAAGCCTGGGCTAACAACTTTACCACCAACATCAATGGTCGTTGTCGCTTTAACTGCATGCTTACCTGTTGGATATAGGCCACAAATCTCAATACCACATATCGCAATGTCTAACGCTTGTGGCTTAGTTTCAACACCATCGTAAACGTTGCCGTTAATAATTAAGGTGTCAACCACTACCAGCTTAGTATCACTTACCGATTCATTATTGGTGGGCTTATTTTCGGAGCAAGCTGAAAGTATTATTACACCACTGACGAATACGGCTATCGAGAAAATTCGCTTTAATCTTTTACTAGGCATGAATAACTTACTCTTTATTGTGATCGGTTTCTGACATCAAAGTTTTCATTAATAACACCGCGGCATTATTGGCAATAATTTTAATGCTATCTCGATTTGTTTCATCACCCATTTCATAGGTTATGGCATGAACCTGATAATTATCGGCAAAATACTGTTTGGAAACACCATTATTAGGGCGGTTACCCGGCTTTTGTACGACATCAAAATTTGGCATCGCTTTATCTAACGCACCCAGCCAATGCTTCACAAAGTAGCGACTTTCAACACCGTAATCAACCGGCATAGTATAAAAAACATCATGTTGGGTAGAATGAAAATCAATAGCAAATTTTATCTTTTGCCCACTAGCGACCAAGCTTTGTAGGTATTGATGAACTTGCTTAGTCTCAGGCTGTTTAAAAGTGATCCAGTCACGATTCAAATCAACGCCATTGGCATTATGACGCCAATTGCCCATCGCAACACCATCTGGATTTAAATTAGGGATAATAAGTAGATTATATTTTTGTCGAAAACTATCAGCAAATGGATTATTCGCTAATAAGGTTTCAACAAAAGGAAATAATGCCAGCGCACCCGTTACTTCTGGTGGGTGTAAGCGGCCTAAAATAACTAACCATTCTCTACTGTCGCTGTGACTTTCAATTTTATAAATTGGTCGCCCTAGTTGAGATATACCTAATTGTTGGTGTGAAATCTGGCTAGATTTTTGTAATTTTTTTGCCCAGTCGATGTAATATTGATTACTAATAATTTCCTGACCAGCAATATATAATGGCTGTGTTGAAGCCTTAATTTTAAGTATTAGCTTCTTATTACGGTATTGATGCGGATATACCGACCAAGTTTTCATATCTTGGCTAAATTTAGGTAAATAGCGATTATCTCGCTTCCCACTAATTTTAATATTAACCGTAATGTCTATTGGTGTATCTGCAACAACCTTAAATGCATACCAAGGACTAGGGTTGATGGGTGTGTTTTCTGGCTTAATAGTAATAACAAAATTATTGTTGCCCAAATTAATGCACTCATCCATGCGACTCGCTTCAAAGTCTGCCGTTAGTCTAACTGCACCGATATTACATGTTTGCGAATTATTACTTTTGTTAACTACAGAAGTTTCAGCACACGACGCCAAAACCAATAGAGAAAATAACCATACGCAAATAGGTAGTAATTTTTTCATATTAAATCTTCTAAATTTGAATAAGTTAAGTGTAAAAATAAAGCTCGGCCGTTAATCACGCACCGAGCCATATTATATTATTGAAACCACGTGCTATGAATTAGAAGTCCTTTCTTACACTCATGTAGAAGTAACGACCACGATTCGAATGCAAGGCACCGAAATAACCATGTGCTAATTCATCAGCCACTGGTGGCTCTTCGTCACCAATATTGCGTACGCCAAAACGAATTTTAGTGCCTTCTAATGCACTGTCATCGGCAAAACGGTAGTCTGCATAGACATTCACAGTAGTAAAGCTATCTACTGGCAACATAATCACGTCATCGTTAACCGTTGCCGTAGTGCTAGTATCAACAACTTCGCTAACATAGTTGGCATTAATGCCTGCACCCCATTGTTGATAATCCCAATCAATCGATGCTCTAGCTCGCCATTCTGGACGACCATTTTGTTTAATTAAATCACCCGCACCTGCGACAGTTCTATCAGCTGGCACCGCTGGATTATTAGCAGCTTGTGCAGCGATAAGCTGTGCAGAAATAGGATCAGCATCTTGTTCAAATTTGCTTAATTTAGCAGCGTTAACCGTGAACTCCCATTCACCAAAGCTTGTTTCAAGATCATAAATCAAACTAAAATCAACGCCTTCAATATTACGCTTATCTAAATTCAGATAGTCATTGTTTATTTGAATCACTTCATTGGTGTTGGCGTCACGAACTACCGCACTATTGTTAGTACCTTGACTCCTTAACAGTGAATCATAAAGCAAATGCGATGAACCGGGTAAAATGCCCACTAAGTCTTTTTGCTTAATCTTCCACGTATCTATAGTAAAAGTAAGGTTTTCAAGTGGCTCAAATATCAAACCAAATGAGGTGTTTTCGTCATCTTCTGGTTTTAGGTCTGTGGTACCACTTCTGATATCGACAATACCGTAAGTTGCATCAAGTACTGGATCATACAAACTATTAGAACGTGGCACACCTTCTGCGGACACTTGTGGTAAACCAGGAGCACGGAAGCCGCCAGCATATGACGCTCTAAAACTGATCCATTCTGCTGCTTGCCAAAATAACGCAACTTTAGGCTTTAATGCACTACCCACATCAGAGAAGTTTTCATACCGGCCAGCAACTTGTAATTCAACATAATGAGAGCCTGAGTCGACCAAGGGCACCAAGAACTCGGCATATGCTGACGACACATTACGCGACGCCTTTGAATCAGGTGTTGGGCTACTACCTAAAACATCGCTGCCAGATAATTCAACACCCGTGATTTGATCAACAAAGGGGATACTGCCATCAAGTAACGGATCTCTGTTATCTTCAAAGGTTTCTCTTCTAAACTCTACTCCCATAGCAAGCCCAACATCCCCCGCGGGCACGCTCCAAAGCGCACCATTGCTGACCTTAAAATCAACTGAGGCCAAACTTGTTTTTGAGTCTCGATTAACATTAACCATAAATTGGTCAATAACACTTTGTGGATTTAACGTTGTGTCACCACTATTTGGATTATTAACATCACCACCCGTAAAGATGTTATACGCTAACGTTGGATCAGTGCTATTAATGGATGCTTGAAACTTGCTAGCTTGAATACGGTTGGCTGAATCATTGGTCTCAGCTTCAGTATAAAATGCCGCTGTTTCCCAATCCCAATCGTTATATGAACCTTTCAAACCACCTAGTACTCGGTAGCTAGTATCGTCAACTTCAACATTCCGAGGTCCGGTATCAATCGCTCGGTAGCTTCGTAATAAAACTTCTTCGCCAAATGGATTATGGGCAGCGTCAGCAGAAATAAGGAAACGTTGTGCGGTTAGGTTATGGGTTTGTTCACGAGTACGTTCAGCTTTTGCACTGTAATATGTTACTTCTGAAAAGAAGTCTAAATCACTGTTTATTTCATGGGTAAAATAAGTATATAAGTTTAAGCGATTAACATCAGAAACCAGTGAACGAGTAGTACCGCGGTCGAAGCGTAAATCGCGAGGAAAACTACCACTGTCGGCACAAACGCTTCCCGCTAAATCAACCACACAACCAGAGTCGCTGTCAGGTTGGATATGGAATCGACCTAAAGCATCTGATTGGAAATCACCCCAAGGTGTTGCTGTAGAACGGTTATCTAATTGGGTATCGCCAATGAATTCTTCTGGTAAGCCAGGAAATTCACGTAAATCATGACTAGCTGAATATGGTCGTTCGCTTGCCATCATGCCGTTACGGTCATAATAGCTAAAAGAAGCGGTTAAATGTGAGCGGCCTTCATTTAAATCAAAACCAGTTAAATAGCTAAAGGTGGTTTCATCAAGCGATGTACCTTCTGAACCACCATAAGATAACCTAACTTGGTTGCCTTCGTAATCATCTTTTAATTGGTAATTTACCACACCAGCTACGGCATCAGAGCCATAAATAGCAGCCGCGCCATCACGTAAAACTTGTAACGAACGCAAACCCGAAACCGGTAAGGTATTGGAATTTGAGGTCGATACCGGTACGAAGTTTTCTGACTGCGTACCTGGGTGTGTGACTAGCCTACGACCATTTAAGAGTGTCAAGGTATTACCCGAGCCAACACCACGTAAGTTAATAGATGCAACGTCACCACGAGCGTCATTTACCCCACCATTACCTGTAGCCCCGCCAAAGTTAACCGCTCCAATTTGAGGAATTGAACGTAATAATTCGTCACCGGACATCGCAGCGGTATTCTCGATATCTTTTTCGGTTAAAGCAGTAACAGGTAAAGCACCAATATCTGAAGCACGCTTAATATTGGAGCCAATAATACTTATACGCTCAATTTCTGCTACCTTGGCTGCTTCTTCAGCATTGGCTTGTTGAATAAAAGTTGTTTGGGCTGTTAAGGCTGTTATTACACATAGACTTAGATGCTTCAGTTTATGTCTGTTTTTAGTTATTTCTTTCATCACTCTCACCGTCATAAGTTGCATTTATTATGTTGTGTTGCCGAATATATTTTTATTCGATCTTGGTTTCTAGATTCACCATGCCCAATTATGAAAAGCAATACTATTGACACTTCGTTTACACCCCATAACCTAAAGTTATAGCAAAGTTACACATTCAGCTAATAGTTTGAATTTTCCATTAAAATAGCTTGACTACTTTTGTCGATGATTTACTCCTTATTAGCTACAGCCTTTGGTTATGACATGCAAAAGTTTTTGAACTGCTGTTCTATTGATTAGCTCTTTACAATCAAATATAGCTTCATGGGCAAATAACGACTAAAGATGCCACATCAAAAAGGTAAAATGCTGATATGAATATTGAAATTTCGACTTCAGAAACACTATTAATAGCTTTGCTCATACTTTTTACGGGCTATTATCTCAACAGTAAAATTGCGGTACTAAAAAATAACAACATTCCTGAGCCAGTGGTAGGTGGTATTGCCTTCTCTATTATTGCCGCCATTGCTCACCTTTATTTTGATATTAATTTTCAATTTAATATGGCATTTAAAAACCCATTAATGACAGTATTTTTCACTACGGTCGGTCTAGGTGCTAGCTTTAGTTTATTAATCAAAGGCGGTCCAAAAGTGGCACTTTTTCTAGGTGTTGCTACCTTATATTTACTGGTACAAAATGCTGTTGGTGTGTCGATTGCAGTTGCTAGCGGCATGGAACCGTTAATGGGCTTAATTGGAGGATCGGTGACACTTTCTGGAGGTCACGGCAACGGCGCAACATACGCAGATCTATTTATTAATCAATACGGTATGCATAGTAGTGTTTTTGAATTGGCGATGGCGGCTGCAACACTAGGTCTTATTCTTGGCGGTTTAGCTGGTGGGCCAGTCAGTAAACGTTTAATTAAAAAATACAACTTAACAGCTGATACTTCCTATCACGAAGATCTCGACGATACGATAACCTTTGATCCCGAAGATCATGATTTAGTCACGCCTCGAAAAATGATGGAAACCTTATTTGTGATTTTACTATGCATGTATTTAGGCCGCATCGGTTATGATGCACTCAACGCGATTGATGTGATCTTACCAGCATTTTTAATCCCATTATTGTTTGGCGTGGTCATTACAAACCTAGCTGAATTTACTAAAGTATATAAGGTTAGTCGAGCTTGTATCGATCTTTGGGGAACGATGGCACTATCCATCTTTCTTGCGATGGCATTAATGTCGTTAAAAATATGGGAATTGGTCAGCTTAGCCGGGCCAATGATATTTATGATTTTGGTACAAGCAGTACTACTGATGCTTTTCGCCTACTTTATTACCTTTAGAGTCATGGGTAAAAATTATAATGCGGCCATCATGGCTGGCGGCCATTGCGGTTTTGGCCTTGGAGCCACACCAACCGCTGTCGCTAATATGGAATCATTAGTCTCACGCCATGGACCGTCGCCACAAGCTTTTTTAGTGGTACCATTAGTCGGTGCATTTTTTATTGATATCACCAATGCTTTGATTATACAGTTATATTTAAGCTTGCCATTTGTCACTGGCTAAATACTTCACTTAGCCGAATAACGTTATCGAGGACCTTGAATGCGCTTACGACACATTGAAATTTTTCACGCGATTTATACCACGGGTTCGATTACCAATGCGGCTAAAATACTGCATGTCTCACAACCCTCTGTCAGCAAAGTTCTCTCACATGCCGAACTACAGCTCGGCTTTAATCTTTTCGAGCGGGTTAAAGGTCGACTCATCCCAACAGATGAAGCGGAAATGCTCTTTGATGAAGTTGACAAAATTTACCAACAGATGCGCTCGATAAAAAATACCGCACAGAACATTAAAAAATCAGAATTTGGCAGCATGAGTTTAGGAGTTACACCAGCATTGGGGTTTGACGCCCTGCCAAATGTTATTGCCAATTACCATCAAGACTACCCCAATGTTACCTTTGATATTCAAACTATCCATAATGATGCTGTTATGCAGTCATTGCTCGAGCATAAGTGTGATTTAGCGATTTTATTTTCACCACCCAACATGCCAGGTATCACCACCATCCCATTGGCCATGTCGGAACTAGTGATTGTTTACCCTAAAGACAAATTTCCACATTGCCCAGATAAACTGACCTTAACACAAGTCTGCGATTTGGAGTTTATCGACATTAGTGACAGTGGCCCCTTAGCTGACATGCTTTGGGCGCGTGTGATGGAGGAAGCCATTGACTTTAAATCATCGATTAAAGTACAGACCTATTTTATTGCCGCTAGATTGGTGGCGCGTGGTTTAGGTGTTTGTGTTGTAGACCGCTATACTGCAGAAGGCAATTTATCTGATAATGTTGCCATTGCTTCTTTCGAACCCGCTTTAACTTTTAGCATCAATGCTGTGCACTTAGAAAACCGAACTAAATCTAAAGTTATCGATGAATTCATTCCTTATTTAAGACAAGGCATTTCAAGTAGTTAAACATCATCATAACCCTAGGTTATGACCGATAAAAGCCTTCCCACTTTCAATGCATAGCCACTAAGATAAGCTCGATGTAACAAACATAGTTAAATCAGCTTTTAATTTTAGGAACATCATCATGCATATCGTTTCTCCTTATCTGTTATTTATCGGTGACGCCACCGACCAACTTTCAATAAAAATGGCACGTGGTGCAGCTGATTGGCGTCCAGAGCTTTGTATTGGTGAATTCAGTGTCAGTGGCTGTACAGTGACTACTGGCATTGAAAAAATGACCATTGAACAGGCAGCAGTGAGAGGCGCTAAATCATTTATTCTTGGTTTTGCTAATAGCGGGGGCGTGTTAGAAAAAAGGTGGCTGCCTTATATTTTAAACGCGATGGAGCACGGCATGGATATTGTTTCTGGCCTGCACGACAAACTCACTGACTTTCCTGAGTTGGTTGAAAAAGCTCAACAATGCCAACAACAACTGCTTGATATTCGCCATCCAAAAGCAGAATTTGTGACCGGCACCGGAGTGAAACGTTCAGGTAAACGCTTACTTACCGTCGGCACTGACTGTTCAGTAGGAAAAATGTATAGCTCACTTAGTCTCGAGAAGTCGATGAAAAAGTTAAACTTTGATGTCGATTTTCGCGCCACAGGCCAATGTGGCATTTTAATCGCCGGCCAAGGTGTTGCGATTGATTGTGTTATCTCAGATTTTTTATCTGGTGCTACTGAATCACTTTCACCCAACAATCATCCAGAGCATTGGGATATTATTGAAGGACAAGGCTCATTATCTCATCCAGCTTTTGCTGGGGTCAGCCTTGGCTTATTGCATGGTTCACAACCCGATGCCTTGGTTATATGTCACGATTTAAACCGAACACATATGCGTGGCCTACCTAGCAGCCAATTCCCCAGTATTGCCACGACCATCAGCTTAAACTTGCAAGCCGCAAGGCTCACCAATCCCGATGTAAAAGTGGTTGGTATTACGGTGAATACCTCTAGTGTTAGCATTGAAGAGGGCAAACGTATTTGTCAGCAATTAAGCGAAGAATTTTCATTACCTTGTGTTGACCCTTTACGCGACGGCACTGATAACATAATAAAAACCTTGGCATAAGTGGCGACACAACATGGCTATTGAACAAAGTACTCAAACCTATAATGTGAAAAATGCGACTAAACCAAGTAATTTAGTCATTAAAGTGGTAAAAGAGCAGTTTTCATTGCAACATGTTTTTCGCATTGCCCGTGGCGCAAAAACCCAAGCAGATGTCGTTGTGGTAACCATTAGCGATAATCATAATACTGGCTGGTCAGAAGCGGTGCCTTATGCGCGTTACCAAGAATCGCTTGATAGCGTAATAGAGCAAATAAAC
>Ga0070748_1001727_pt1 | contig 10172 bp, 4 predicted proteins | sample VirMetDEL_Nov_12_FD_77015 | JGI IMG/M metagenome (GOLD analysis project Ga0070748, IMG submission 77015) | Aqueous microbial communities from the Delaware River and Bay under freshwater to marine salinity gradient to study organic matter... | ecosystem: Environmental > Aquatic > Marine > Coastal ...
CATAGGTGGGGCCTGCGTACTTTTTAAACGTAGTTTTTTTGCATTTTTAGTATCCATCATTGCCGCACTAGGTATTTATGCCTCTACATTGCCTGTGGGGATATTTGTGCAGGAACGCTCTCTTTTAAGCTGCCTAATTGGTTTATTAGTAGCATTTCTACTCCACTCAAAAACACAAAACTGGCTGAGTTTTTTTCTGCTGTGTTTAGTACTCGTTTTAGGTGTTCAGTTTTCCAATGCCAGTCGCAACACTATTCTTTGGTTTAAAACCACAACCGAAATCCTGCAAACACAGTTTGCTCAAGCAATTCCCTATCCGCCAGAAGAAGTGCGTACTGTATTTATTATTTTCAACCCCGAAGACAACAGCAGAGCATTTACTAAAATTGATCAATTCAATGAGTTCAAACATCCATTTAGCGAGTCTTTACAGTCCCCACTCAACTGGGTCGCGGTACTAAAAACAATGGGCTATAAGCGTATTTTTCTTTGCGAAGATCCAACCTCTTGGGCATGCGAAAGCTTGGAAGGGCATTATGAAGAAACACAAGTAGGGCAGCCGGAAGGGATTTTTTGGTCGAAACGACTTGGCAAACATGACCTCATGCTCATGCTAAACCAAGATTTTGCCCGAAGCCAATAAAGCCTCTACGCACTATTTTCATATCAAAAAAAATCCCTCGAAGAGCGAGGGATTTTTTAAACTGCTAAAAAAATGCTCGTTGCGTTTTATTCAGCAGCAGCGGAACCAGCACTTTCTTCTTCCAGCTCATCATCCATTTCCTCATCTTCATCATCTTCATCATCTTCATCATCTTCATCATCTGCTGAGTCAATTGTTTGCTGCAGCTGTGCATCTTGCGCGGCATTTTGCTTGGCACCTATACCACTCAGCACCATCAACACTGTCTCAGTAGGAATTTGTGTATCACCTACAAAAAGTTCACTGTTGTGCAAGGTCGCCTTGAGTACATACTCGCCAGCCTCTTTGGTGATGTAGCTATCCATCAGGGTCAACATGGGCAAACCCATCGCAACCACTTCAGGCAAGCGCACTTCTAATTGGCTATCCGCTAAACTTAAATATTCAAAAGGCTCGCTCATATCAGCAACATTAGTGCCCGCTGCGGGCGGCTGATAGCTTAGCGTCCAATGCGCCTGAGGCTTGCCGCCCATAAAGTCGGCACCCATTGCAAAGGTAAAACTTAAACCGGGTTGCAAAAATTGCGGAGCCAAACGCTTAAGCTGTTCCATATAAAATGTATTGAGCGCGAGCGGGTCACTCGGCAACACACTCATGCCCTCACCCCAGGCTTTAAGCGCTGCGATATTGAGTTGATTCATATCAACTTTGTAATAAGCATTGCTCGCACTGACAGGGCCACTCACCTCGGCAAGAGTTAACGCAACTGATGTATCTATACTCTCGTTTACAACTGATTGTTTTTGCTCATAGCCCAATTGTTTTACAAATAGTTTTACCCCCGCGGCGGTGGTGATGTTAATTTCATCCACGTGAATATTCGCATTGGCTATATTGATTCCTGCCGCCAGATTAGTTGAGTCAAAACTACCCTCGGCAGGTGACATTTTAACTTCTGAACCATCAGCGCTTAGCAGCTCCATTGCGCCAAGATGAATTTCACCCTTGGTACTGAGGCTATCGAAGCGCCCTTGCATATCGACACTCGACTCAGCAAAGCTCAGGTTGTAACTGCCCTCTTCCACTTTTTTGGCAGGCAGTAGCCAACGGGCTGTGTAGGTGTTACTAAAGCCAGCTTGTGTGTAAATTTCGCCAATACTTTCACCAAAAAAATCGGTTATTTTTTTGTCGGTATCAGCATCATGGGTATGTACCATGATGCGGGTAATAGCAGAAAAAAGCCCTAAACCAAAACCCTGCTTGAATAGCACAGGTCCATGCTGGAGCTGGGTATTAACACTCACTTCCATATTGTTATTGAACAGCGCAAGACTATTGGCAGACTTTAATGTTAAAGCCACATCGCTGCTAAAAATGCCACGCTCATAGTGCTCCAAAACCATGATGAGACCTGAACTGGCGCTTTGCGCTTGGCTCAGTGCAAGCTGCTCGCGCATTTTTTGTTCGCCCAAATAGCCCGTGAAGTAGGCACCGCCAACATAGGCCAGCCCGAGCACTAGGGCAGAAATTGCTATTTTTTTCATTTTCATCCTTTCTTTCGTAAGTTATTTCATCATTAAATTGATCGCTAGCGTATCGATCTGCATCAATGCATTTTGTGTTCAACACCTAATGCGCTCTCGCTTTGAGACAGTAAATACCGCAGACTGGCGTTTTTATACCTGAGTTTACACGCTATACCAAATACTTTTGCCCCTGGCCTCTCGCGACATGGCGCAAGAATTTGTATTGAGGGCCAGATTTACCTTGACGCTACTCAAGGTGGCTTTTACCCTGTCCGCCCATTTTATCGCCCCGAGCTGCTGTTATGACTTATTGTGTTGCTATTAATGTCGATGCTGGCCTTATTTTCTGCTCCGACTCGCGCACCAATGCTGGGGTCGATCAGGTCAGTACCTACAGCAAAATGTACCATTTTGGCATCGAAGGCGAACGTCAATTCGTGATTACCTCAGCAGGCAATCTCGCTACGACCCAGTCGGTCATTACCAAAATTCGCAAGGATATAAAAGATCAAGCTGACGTAAGCCTCGCCACCATGGAGAGCATTCACGATGCAGCCGACTATATCGGCGATATCAGCCAGCAGGTACAGGAAAAACACGCGCAGAATAATGGCGTTAGCTTTGAGGCTAGCTTTTTAGTCGGCGGGCAAATTGGTACGGAAAAACCTGGGGTGATGCTGATTTACCCTCAGGGCAACCACATCACCACCTCTGTGCGTACACCTTATTTACAGATAGGTGAGAGCAAATATGGCAAGCCGATTTTAGACCGTATTTTAAAACCCGAGACGGGTCTGGATACTGCGGCACTCTGCGCCCTCGTGTCTATGGACTCCACCATGCGCTCCAACCTAACTGTGGGTCCACCCATCGAGCTCATGAGCTATACCACCAATAGTTTCAATATGCAGCACAACGTATTCGATGCGGATAATCAATACCTGCGCGAACTGACTAAATCTTGGGACAACCTCATAGTGCAGGCGTTTTTACAGCTGCCGCCGTTTAGCCCCATCCCGCTATAATTAACAAAATGGGGCATTACCAGCGGCGCGCTATCGCCGGTAATGCCCACGACTCACTAATCGTTTCTACTCTATAGACTCATCAACTCGGTCTCATCAGGCCAACATCTACTACCACGACCATTACACTTATTTTGGCGACCTGCTGAAATTTTGGCGGTTGTGGTGCAGTTATTGCGTTAGCAAGTCTGTCCAATATTTTTTTGGTTTCTAGGTTATGATCAGGTAACACATATTAAACACGAATAATTACCGTAATTTACCTGCAATTATCAAATTGACAGGGAGCTGCCACAAAAAAGCATCTCATAGAGAAACGGCTTATTTCGTCACAAACTATCACTACACTTAACCAACGCCCTGTTTTCGCACTTATTATTTTTTAAGCGCACAGGTTAAGCGCACAAGAATAAGTCATCTATCCATTGTAGATTGACCTCATGGCGCTATTTACTGCATGACATTATGTTTGACCTGACACTGAACAACCACTGCCGCTCATCCATTTAGATCGAGCAGCACGACGACACTGAACATTTTTTAGCAACCTAGGTTGCGCCTCTGTAGGAAGGATTATTGTTATGGCAATTCGTGTGGCCATTCATCACCAAACTGAATACACCTTTGATCGTTTGACATCTATATACCCTCATGTGTTGCGCTTGCGCCCTGCACCCCACAGCCGCACCAAAATTCACAGCTACTCGCTAAAAGTTGAGCCTGAAGACCACTTCATAAACTGGCAACAGGATCCTTTCGGCAATTTTCAAGCGCGCTTGGTATTCCCTGAACAAACCAAAAAGCTGAAATTTTCGGTGGAGCTTATCGCCGAAATGACGTCTATCAACCCCTTCGATTTTTTTGTAGAGGACTATGCGCAGCACATTCCCTTCACCTATGACGAACAGCTTGAACGCGAGCTAGCGCCTTATTTAGAAATCACTGAAAGCGGCCCCAAACTGCTTGAATTGGTTGAGAGCGTTAAAGATAAATTAGCCGCTAAAGCTGAGAGCAAAACCCTGTGGGAAGTGAATAGCTTTTTAGTTGAAGTGAATCAGACGCTGCAACAAATGATCGGCTATGGCGTGCGCCTTGAACCCGGCGTACAAACCTGTGAAGAGACATTAACCTTAGTTAAAGGCTCCTGCCGCGATACCGCGTGGTTATTGGTGCAGCTATTCCGCCACCTCGGCTATGCAGCGCGCTTTGCTTCAGGCTATTTAGTACAGTTGACGTCAGACATCAAAGCACTCGACGGCCCCAGCGGCCCTGAGGCTGACTTTACCGATCTTCATGCGTGGACCGAAGTGTTCATCCCCGGTGCAGGCTGGATTGGCCTTGATCCCACCTCAGGGCTCTTGGCGACTGAAGGCCACATTCCCTTAGCCTGTACGCCCGACCCTATTTCTGCCGCGCCAATTACCTGTGCCACCGGCAAGTGCGAGGTGGAATTCGACTACAGCAATGAAGTGTTTCGCGTTCTCGAAGACCCGCGTGTTACCAAACCCTATACCGAAGAGCAGTGGGAAACCATCAATGCGCTCGGTAAAAAAGTCGATAAAGAACTGCTTGAGCAGGATGTGCGTCTCACCACTGGCGGCGAGCCCACCTTTGTCTCTATCGATGACATGGAATCTGAGCAATGGAATACTGGTGCCCTAGGGGCCGATAAACTCAGCCTCGCCAAAGACCTGCTGCTGCGCATGCGTAAAACCTTTGCACCCAATGCGCTCCTGCATTACGGCCAAGGCAAGTGGTACCCAGGCGAAGAAGTGCCCCGCTGGGCGCTGGGCTGCTTCTGGCGCACCGATGGCGAGCCACTGTGGCGCGATCCCAAATATCTGGCGCGCGTAGACAAGAGCTACGGTGTTACTCATGTTGAAACCAAGAAATTCGCCGAATCTCTGTGCGAAAAAATTACAGTCAATAAGCAGCACCTGATTCCCGCCTTTGAAGATGTGCTCTATTACCTCTGGGCTGAGCAACAACTGCCGGAAGGTATCAATCCGTTGAAAGCAGACCTGACCGATGATTTAGAGCGTCGCCGCCTGGCCAAGCTGCTCAACCGTGGATTAAATATCGAATCGGGTTATGTCTTGCCTATTGAGTGGAACTACACCCACCAAAATTGGTTAACTGGACGCTGGAAACTGCGCAGCGGCGAACTCTTTTTGATTCCCGGCGATTCACCGCTCGGATTGCGTTTGCCCCTTAACTCGCTAGAGCAACCAGAATTTGACTACGAGCGCTATCAGCCCGAGTCAGACCCTATCGCCAGCCGCGCTGAGCTACCACCTTCCGGTGAAGTGCAAAAGAGCTTGCCTGGCCAAGGTTTGTCGCCCAGCCAACAACTTGCAGCGCAGCGCGCCCGTCAGGCGCAAACTGCTGCAGTTAAAACCGCAACCGAACAAACCAACACCACATCGCTTGAAGCCGGCTATGTCATTCGCACGGCGATTAGCTTTGAAGCACGGGATGGTCGCCTGCATATATTCATGCCGCCGCTCACCTATCTCGATCACTATGTCGCACTCATCGAAGCCATCGAAGACACGGCAAAAGAACTGGATATCCCTGTAGTGCTGGAAGGCTATGAGCCACCGAAAGATCAGCGCCTGAAAAAATTCCTCATTACGCCCGATCCAGGTGTGATCGAAGTGAACATTCACCCGGTAGAAACTTGGCCGGAACTGGTAGCCAACACCGAAGCGCTCTACGAAGATGCGCGCCAGTGTCGTTTGGGCACCGAAAAGTTCATGCTCGATGGCCGTCATTCCGGCACAGGTGGTGGTAATCACGTGACCTTTGGCGGGTCCTCGCCTGCCAATAGCCCATTTTTACGTCGCCCAGACTTATTGCGTAGTCTGGTGACCTTTTGGCAGCATCACCCTGGCCTGTCTTATTTGTTCTCTGGCCTGTTTGTTGGGCCAACCAGCCAATCGCCACGGGTAGATGAAGGCCGCGATGAAATGCTCTATGAGCTAGAAATCGCCTTTAAAGAAATGCCAGAAGGCATAGTCGATCAACCCTGGTTGACCGACCGCCTGATGCGCAACCTGCTGATCGACATCACCGGCAACACTCATCGCGCCGAGTTCTGCATCGATAAGCTTTACTCACCGGGCACTGCCAGCGGTCGTCAGGGGATTTTGGAGTTTCGCGGCTTTGAAATGCCACCCCATGCGCGCATGTCGCTGGTGCAGGTACTACTGCTGCGCAGTTTGATCAGCCGCTTCTGGAAAGAGCCCTACCGCCAACCACTGGTACGCTGGGGTACGGCACTGCACGACAAATTCATGCTGCCTCATTATGTATGGGAAGATTTACGTGCCGTAGTGGCAGACTTGAATGAACACGGCTACCCCTTCCAGCTGGAATGGTTGGCAGCATTTGAAGAGTTCCGCTTCCCACATTATGGCCGCGTGCAAATTGATGACATTGGCATAGAGCTGCGCTGGGCCATTGAGCCCTGGCATGTACTTGGTGAAGAAGTGTCCAGCTTCGGCACCTCGCGCTATGTGGATTCATCCTTAGAACGTCTGCAAGTTAAGGTCACCGGCCTCACGCCAGGTCGCTATGTACTAGCCTGTAACGGGCGCCGTGTATGCTTAAATGCCACAGGTAAGCATGGCGAATTCGTCGGCGGCGTGCGCTATCGCGCGTGGGCACCACCCTCTGCACTGCACCCCACCATTGGGGTACATGCACCCTTGGTGTTCGACTTGATCGACACCTGGAACGGCAAGAGCATCGGCGGCTGCACCTACAACGTCAGCCACCCCGGTGGTCGCAGCTATGAGCGCTTCCCCATTAATGCTAACGAGGCTGAATCACGTCGCGGCAATCGCTTCTTCGACTTCAACCATACACCGGGCGCCTTGCCCGTAACACCAGCGGGTGAGGTTTTGCGCGAGTTCTTTGAACACAAGCACCCTCCACGCCCCATGGCACCACCACCAGAAGAGCCCACAGACGAGTATCCACATACACTCGACCTGCGTCGCTAAGCGACATAGCACCGCCCTTCCCTTTAGGTGAAGGCGGTGCTTCGCGGCTTTATTTCCCTTTCCATAAAATTGTTGTGATAGGTAGGTTTTTATACTCAAAAGCTCTTAGGCGCCATTCGCGCCGTCATGAGCCGAAAAACTAGGTACAATGGAGCTATCTGTGGCGACTTATGACAATTATAACTATGCAAAACTCTCCAATGCCCATGGAAGCAGCTGTCGAATCTATGGATAACCTCTACCCTGCCCCTCTAAATCGCGTCGATGAAGCCTACCTCGCCTCTGGTGAAGTTCGCCCTCATTGGCAATATCTATTGCAAAGCCTCGCCAAGCTGGGCACTAGCGCTATAGATGAACGCCAAAAGAAAGCCAGCCGCATATTGCGCGACGATGGCGCCACCTACAAAATTTACGATACCCCCGACGCCAGCCAAACATGGCAGCTCAATCCTATTCCGCTGCTTATAAGCAGCGAAGAGTGGGCAGTGACCGAAACCGCGTTGGTTGAGCGAGCAGAACTGTTTAATTTACTGCTGAAAGATATCTACGGTGAACGCAAACTCATTAAGCAAGGCGTTATACCGCCAGAACTGCTCTACTCCCACACGGGGTTTCTACGCCCCTGCAATCAGGTAAAACTGGCGGGTAATCACCAACTTATTCTGCACGGTGTGGACTTGGTACGCGGTCCCGATGGCCAAATGAAAGTGATGGCTGACCGAACTCAAGCGCCCTCAGGTGCGGGTTATGCGCTGGAAAATCGCACAGTAATGAACCGCGTGTTTCCCAGCTTGTTCCGCGATAGCCATGTACACCGCCTCAGCCTTTTCTTCGCCCGTATGCGTCAGAAACTGCACGCATTAAACCCCAACGGCGGCATAGCGCGCATAGTTGTACTCACCCCCGGCGCTTTTAATGAAACCTATTTTGAACACGCCTATCTGGCGAACTATTTGGGGTTTCAATTAGTACAGGGCAGCGACTTAAGTGTGCGTAATGGCTTTGTATGGATGAAAGCCTTAGATGGGTTAAAGCGTGTTGATGTAATTTTGCGCCGCGTCGATGACATTTATTGCGACCCAGTCGAACTCAAGGGCGACTCACAATTAGGTGTGCCAGGGTTACTCGAAGCTGCACGACGTGGGCGCGTTGCCATCGCCAACCCACTGGGCTCGAACGTACTGGAAAACCCAGCCTTGCTCCGCTACCTACCCGAGATAGCCAAGGTATTGCTTGGGCGCGAATTAAAAATGCCCTCAGTGAAAACCTGGTGGTGCGGCGACAAACAAGATCTTGAATATGTCTGCGCCAACTTAAAAACCCTGCTGATAAAACCCACTTATCGCAAGCCAGGTATTTATGAGGTTTTTGGTGCCGAGCTGGATGAAACCAAACTGCTCGCATGGGAAAAGCGTATTCGCAAAAACCCCTATCAATTTGCCGCGCAGGAATACACCCCCTGTGCGACAACACCCAGCTGGATGGAAGGCAAATTACAACCCTGCTCATCCATTCTGCGCACCTTCGCAGTCGCCGATGAAGACTCCTATGCGGTGATGCCTGGCGGTCTGACCCGCGTCAATATGGATGCAAGCAATAAGATCATTTCCAACCAACGCGGCTCAGTATCCAAAGACACCTGGGTGCTTGCCTCAGAGCCAGAGAAACACGTCACGCTGCGCAGCGCCAAGTTGCAGCAAGCACAAGACAGCAACAATGAACTGCCCAGCCGGGTGGTGGAAAACCTTTTCTGGATGGGGCGCTATGCCGAACGGGCTGAATCCGCACTACGCCTCCTGCGCACCGTCTATACCCAGCTCAATCGCACTGAAGCATTGCCAGACCAAGTTTGCCGTACATTGCTCGGCGCAGTGACCCATGTAACATCTACCTATCCAGGTTTTGCCAGCCTCAATCCAACCTTGTTTAGCAATCCGGATCCAGAAGTGATTTCGATTATTTTGGATCAACACCGCAGTGGCAGTGTGGCCAATAATTTAATCGCCATGATCAACTCTGGCGAACAGATAAAAGAGCAGCTCTCCAGCGACATTCAACGCATCATTAATGACATAGGCGATGAGCTAAAAACCCTTCAGCAAACCCTAACTGCTGACAGTCTCGCTACCGCCGAAGACACCCTTGCACCCTTGATGACAGCACTGCTGGCACTGGTAGGCTTGGTGCACGACAGCATGATTCGCGATAGCGGCTGGCACTTTATGGAAATGGGCCGACGTTTAGAGCGCACCTTGCAAATCACCAGCAGCCTGCGCTCATTACTCACCCCTAAATTTGATGAATTCGAACAAGAAGTGTTAATTGAATCGACGCTACTCTGCGGCGAAACACTCAACACCTATCGTCGTCTATACCAAAACGGTATCAATATCGAAAATGGTTTAGAGATGATTATGCTCAACGCTAATAACCCGCGCTCGCTCATTTATCAGCTGCAAGAATTAGAAATGCACTTTGCCGACCTACCCGGCAACACCACCGTTTTACGCACCGAAAGTAAGCTGCTGCTAGAAGCCACGACTGCCATAAAATTGAGCGATCTCGATGTATTAGTAAAACACAACGGAGCCATACGCGAAGACTTGGATCAACTGCTCGCCCGTGTTCAATATCTCATCAGCAGCTCATCCAAAGCCATTAGTCAGCGCTATTTCGATCACACCGAAGGCCCGCAGCTCTTGGTGAAAAACACCAGCTGGCAGGAGCAAATATGAAATATATAATCCGCCACAGCACCCGCTATAAATATGCGCTTCCCGTCAGCAACTGCTACAACCTAGCGTACGTTTTGCCACGCACCACCAAAAACCAAACCGTGAAGAAAACCGATGTGCGCATATCGCCCAACGCCACAACGAACACCAGTCAGAAAGATTATTTCGGCAATCAGTATTTACAATTTTCCATCGAAAATGATCACACTGAATTGGAAGTGAGCATCACCAGCACC
>Ga0070748_1001730_pt1 | contig 10163 bp, 6 predicted proteins | sample VirMetDEL_Nov_12_FD_77015 | JGI IMG/M metagenome (GOLD analysis project Ga0070748, IMG submission 77015) | Aqueous microbial communities from the Delaware River and Bay under freshwater to marine salinity gradient to study organic matter... | ecosystem: Environmental > Aquatic > Marine > Coastal ...
CAATTACCAAGTATTTGATGAACTGCGTTATTTTGCAGCGGGCGATAGTCCCTGCGTGTTCGACTTAAACGGCGTGCCCACGGCTCTAAGTGTGTGTGAGGACATTTGGCAGGCTGGGCCTATGGCGCAGGCGCGGGCAGCAGGTGCGAGGCTTATGCTCAATCTCAATGCCTCCCCCTATCATCAGGGGAAGCAGCAAGAGCGCGAGGCCATTATCGCCAAGCGTGCCTGTGAAGGCGCTATGCCGGTGGTTTATGTCAATCTCGTTGGTGGGCAAGATGAATTGGTATTTGACGGTGGCTCCGTAGTGGCCGATGGGCAGGGTGAAATTCAATTTCGCGCACCTGCCTGTGTCGAGGGGAGCTATTGCGTAAGCCTCTTGACCCATCAACCCCAGATACAAGTCTTGCCGCAAGAAATGGCGCTAGTGGCTCCCAAGTTGGCCAATGTTTATCAGGCGTTGGTATTGGGTATGCGCGACTACGTTAACAAAAACCGTTTTAAAGGTGTGGTCTTAGGGCTTTCCGGCGGAATCGATTCGGCCCTGACCTTAGCCATTGCCGTCGATGCCCTAGGGGCTGATAGGGTCGAAGCAGTGATGATGCCCTTTCGCTACACCTCCGACTTGAGTAAAACCGATGCCGCTGATCAAGCGCAGCGCATGGGTGTACGTTACAGCTCTATCAGCATTGAACCCATGTATGAAGCTTTTATGGCGGCGTTGGCTGATGAGTTTACGGGTTGCGCGCGCGACACTACGGAAGAAAACCTACAGGCACGTTGCCGCGGTGTATTGCTAATGGCTATTTCCAACAAGAAAGGCTATTTGGTGCTCACCACAGGCAATAAAAGCGAAATGGCGGTGGGTTACTCCACACTCTATGGCGACATGGCCGGCGGCTTTGATGCACTTAAGGATGTACCCAAAATCTTGGTGTTTGAGCTGGCGACTTATCGCAACAGCTTAGGTGCTGTTATTCCTGAGTCAGTGATTACTCGTCCGCCCTCAGCGGAATTGGCGCCTGATCAAAAAGATGAAGACAGCTTGCCTCCCTATGAAATTCTCGATCAAATTCTCGCACTCTATGTCGAGCAGGATTGTAGTGCTGAAGCGATTATTGCTCGAGGCTTTGCTCGTGATCAGGTGGAGCGGGTACTACGCTTGGTGGATATCAACGAGTACAAACGGCGTCAGGCTCCTATAGGTGTGCGCATAAGCCAGCGCGGCTTTGGGCGCGATAGGCGCTACCCGATTACCTCTGGCTGGAAGCTCGGTGAGTAGTTTTTCGGTGTTCCGCCCATAAAAAAGGCCGCAATGCGGCCTTTTTTATCGAAGGGAATTTTACATATTGCTATGTTGAAGCCCCTTTCTCGGTTGTACCTCTAAGGGCGAGCAACCTTAGCCATGGGCTTAAACTGAGGGTCGTAAAGTTCGCGGGTATCAAAGCCGGTAATTTCGTTTTTACTGAACAGGCCAAATGACAAGAACGCTAGCCATTTTGATTTGCCGTTGTCATACATAAACTCATGGTCAAAGCGGCCTTTTTTATCCAGCGCGGGATAGTCTGGGTAGTTGGTGCGCAGAATTTCCAGCATTTCGGTTTCCTGTGCGTTCATTTTAAGCTGGTGATAACCTTCTACCAAAACCGCTAGCGCATCAGGTGTGGCAGGGGTTTTGGGGTAGTTTTCCAGCACATAGCGCCCGCGCCCAGTGGCCGCCAAATAGGCGCCGCGCTTGAAATAATAGTTAGCAACATGAATTTCATAGCGCGCTAAGAGGTTGCGAAGGTATAACATGCGCTTCTTGGCGTCGGCGGCATAGGGGCTGTCGGGAAAGCGATTCAATAATTGGGTAAAATTGGCGAGAGAGTCGCGCGCTGCACCAGGGTCGCGTTTAGAGATATCTACCGGCAATACCCGCTCGAACATACCTTTGTCTTTCACAAAGGCGCTCATGCCCAGCATGTAGTAGGCATAGTCTACGTTGCGGTGCTGGGGGTGAAGGCGAATAAAGCGGTTGGCGGTTGCTATGGCGGCATCAGGTTCATCGGAACTGAACTGGGCGTAGATCAGCTCTAATTGCGCTTGATCAGAGTAGGTGCCGAAGGGGAAATTTTCCTCGAGGGAGTTCAGGTTTTTGATGGCGGCTTCCCACTGGCTGCGCTCAAGCTGTTCGCCGGCGGCTTGATATAAGTCCGCTTCGGTAATGAATTCAGGTTCTTTAGAGGAGCAGGCCGTCAGGAGAACAAAGGCGCTGAGCAACAAAACATGCATGACTCGCATAGGGCTATAAACTCTTATATCGAATGAAAAAGTGAAGCCGCGAAGTGCGCGGCGGAGTATTTAAACACAGAGAATCGCGGATACCAACGCAGCGACTCCAAATTCCCGATTTTAGGCCTTAATAAACGGGTCCAGAATCACCGACAGAGGTTAATCAATGAAAGATGTTTATGAACTGAGCGCTAAGGTACCCATCAATATGAGTGGTATGCGCTTCGACCAAGCGGCTTCGGAGTTGTTCCCCGATTTTTCGCGATCGCGCTTACAAAGCTGGATTAAAGATGGCCAGCTGACGGTTGATGGTCGTGTCACCAAGCCGAAAGAGAAGTTAATTGGTGGTGAAGTGCTCGACCTGAATGCTGAGTTAGAAGCGCAAGGCACCTGGGAGCCGGAAGAGATTCAGCTCAATATCGTCCATGAAGACGATGATCTTATTATTATCAATAAGCCCGCTGGCTTGGTTGTGCACCCCGCCGCAGGCAATCAGACGGGCACCTTGCTCAATGCCTTGCTTAATCATGTACCGGATCTCATCAATTTGCCGCGGGCAGGCATAGTGCATCGCCTCGACAAAGAAACTACAGGTTTGATGGTAGTGGCGAAAACCCTTGAGGCGCATACAGACTTGGTGGAGCAACTTGCTGATCGCACCGTCAGCCGTGAATATGAAGCGATTGCCGTTGGCGTTATGACCGGCGGCGGCACAGTAGATGCGCCTATGGGGCGTCATCCTACCCAGCGCAAATTGATGGCGGTACTCAGTTCAGGTGGCAAGCGCGCGGTAACTCACTATCGTGTCGCCAAACGCTATCCGCACCACACCCACATACGCGTCAAGCTTGAAACGGGCCGCACTCACCAAATTCGTGTGCACATGGCGCACATAGGTTTTAACCTAGTGGGCGACTCAACCTACGGCAAGCGTTTTAGAATTCCCAAGGGCGCTAATCAGCACCTTATCGACACGCTGAAAGCATTTCCGCGTCAGGCATTGCATGCCGCAAAGCTCGGCTTGGAGCACCCCGGCACCGGTGAATATACCGAGTGGACCGCGCCCGTACCGCCAGACTTCCAGAATTTGCTCGACGCTTTGAACAAAGGCTATATCCACGACGACGAGGAGTAATGGGGGTGTTTATTCAGCCCCAATGGCCCGCGCCTGAGTCCGTACAGATTGCAATCAGCACGCGCCAAGGTGGTGTGAGTCTTGCGCCCTATGCCAGCAATAACCTCGGGCTACATGTGGGCGATGCAGTGGAAGCGGTGCAACAAAACCGCGCCGCGCTTTGCCAGCTGCTCGGGTTGGTGGATGCGCGAGGTGTTGAATCTAGGCCGCAATGGCTGGAGCAAATACACGGTGTGAAAGTCGTAACGGCAAAAGCGGATGGCTTGGTGCGCACCGCCGATGGCTGCTACAGCAATCAAACGGGGCAAGCTTGCGTGGTGATGACGGCGGACTGTTTGCCTGTATTGCTGTGTGATAGTGCGGGCACTGAAGTTGCTGCACTCCACTGTGGCTGGCGCAGTTTGGCGCAAGGCATATGCGCGCGCGGGCTGCAAAAGTTTAAAGCGCCGCCGCAGCAACTAATGGCCTATCTCGGCCCTGCAATTTCACAAAAGCATTTTGAAGTTGGCATTGATGTGCTGGAGGCGTTTTTTAAACGCGCCCGCAATGCCCAACATGCCGAGCAGATAGCGGCTGCCTTTATCTCTAGCGAGCGCCCGTTACACTTTTATGCGGATATCTACGCCTTGGCGCGTGCGGAACTTAAGGCCCTTGGTGTGACGGCGATTTACGGCGGTGATTACTGTACCTATGCCGATACTGAGCGTTTTTACTCCTATCGCCGCGCTGGCGTGACAGGGCGCATGGCGAGTGTGATTTGGCTTAAACACTAATCATTGTCAAAAGTAATCTGCAAAAAATAAAAAGGTTGAATCCAAACTGTCTTTTTCGCCATCTAAGTATCAGTAATCAATTAATTTGATAAGGGTGTCAAAAATGAATTTGGAACAAATTGAAAAGCTGAATGAGCTAAAAGAAAAAGGCATGATTACAGAGGAGGAGTACCAGCAAGCCAAGGCGCGAATTTTAAATGAAGGCGCGGCGCCCTCCACATCGCAAACGCTTACGCCCGTCAGCAATTACGACTACGCGATGTTTTTGCATCTCTCGCAATTTTGCTCTTGGTTGTTTCCCCTTGTGGGAATAGTGGTGCCACTGATTTTATGGCAGTCGAAGAAAGATGACCCCTATATTGATCAGCAGGGGCGAGTGGCCATGAATTGGATGCTCAGCTCGTTTATCTATGCGGTGGTGAGTGGCATTCTCTGCCTGTTAATAATCGGCTTCTTTATGTTGACTGTATTGGGTATCTGCTCGGTTATCTTCATTATTTTGGGCGCTCTCGACGCCAACAAAGGCGTGGTTAAATCCTATCCGCTCTCGATAAAATTCTTCGATGTACAAGAAACCCCGCGTCAAAGTTGATTTAACGCAAACTAAGCGCGCAAATAACACGCTGAGCCGCTCGCTCAGCTTGAATTACACCGCTGCGCCCCCACGTCTGAAGCATTGGGTTAACTCTGTTTTCTTGAGGCTTCAACATGCGTATAGATCGTCTTACCAATCAACTTCAATTAGCGCTCTCAGATGCTCAGTCTATTGCCTTGGGGCAAGACCACAGCCAGCTTGACCCGCATCACCTGCTGCTCGCGATGATCGACCAAAAGGGCGCGGGCAGTGTGCGCTTAGTGCTCACGCAAGCTGGGTTCGATGTGGCAGGTTTGCGTACCGCGCTCAATGCGCAGTTAGAAAAACTAGCGCGTATTCAAAACCCCACAGGCGAAGTCAGCATGTCACCAGATATGGTGCGCTTGTTAAATCTTGCTGATCGTCACGCGCAAAAAGTGGGTGATAAATTTGTCTCCAGCGATTCCGTACTCCTTGTGGCCATGATCGAAATGCAGGGTGGTATAGGCGAGTTACTGAAAAAATACGGTAATGTACAGCGCTTGCAGCAAGCTATTCAAAAAGCGCGCGGCGGCGAGTCCGTTGACGATGCCGATTCAGAAGGTAGCCGCCAAGCCCTTGAAAAATACACTGTCGATTTAACCGCGCGCGCTGAAGCTGGGAAGCTCGACCCAGTGATTGGTCGCGACGATGAAATTCGTCGCACTATTCAGGTGTTGCAGCGCCGCAGTAAAAATAACCCTGTATTAATCGGCGAGCCGGGCGTGGGTAAAACTGCGATTGTAGAAGGTTTGGCGCAGCGCATTGTGAATGGCGAAGTGCCGGAAGGTTTAAAAAATAAACGCGTCCTGTCATTAGATATTGCTGGGTTGTTGGCGGGCGCAAAATTCCGTGGTGAATTTGAAGAGCGATTAAAAGCCGTCATTAATGAACTGAGTCGCCAAGAAGGGCGCATTATTTTATTTATCGATGAATTGCACACCATGGTGGGCGCTGGAAAAGGCGAGGGCGCTATGGATGCCGGCAATATGCTCAAGCCCGCCTTGGCGCGCGGTGAGTTGCATTGCGTGGGTGCGACCACGCTCGATGAATATCGCAAATTTATTGAGAAAGATGCAGCACTCGAGCGCCGCTTTCAGAAAGTACAAGTGGATGAACCTAATGAATCTGACACCATCGCTATTTTGCGCGGGTTAAAAGAGCGCTATGAGGTTCACCACGGTGTGGATATTACCGATGCGGCGATTATTGCTGCTGCAAAGTTGTCTCAGCGCTACATCACTGATCGCCAGCTGCCGGATAAGGCCATTGATCTTATCGACGAAGCCGCGAGCCGTATTCGGATGGAGATCGACTCCAAACCAGAAGAGATGGATCGTTTGGAGCGCCGTTTAATTCAATTAAAAATTGAACGAGAGGCTGTGAAAAAAGAAGAGGATGACGCGAGTAAAAAACGCCTCGCAAAAATTGATGCGGATATCGAAAAGTTTGATCGGGAATATGGCGATCTCGAAGAAATTTGGCGCGCAGAAAAAGCGGCATTGCAGGGCTCGCAAGAAATTAAAAGCCAGCTAGAACAGGCGCGCTTAGACTTAGAGGCAGCGCGCCGCAGCAGCGACTTAACGCGCATGTCGGAATTGCAATACGGCATAATTCCGCAATTGGAAAAACAGTTGGACATGGCTGGCCAAGCGGAAATGATGGATATGAAGTTGTTGCGCAATAAGGTCACCGACGAAGAGATTGCTGAAGTAGTCTCTAAATGGACCGGTATTCCTGTGTCCAAAATGTTAGAAGGTGAGCGCGAAAAATTGCTGCGTATGGAAGACGCTTTACACAATCGCGTTATTGGCCAGCACGAGGCGGTAGTTGCTGTCTCTAATGCAGTGCGTCGCTCGCGTGCGGGCTTGTCAGATGCCAATCGTCCCAATGGTTCCTTTTTGTTTTTAGGGCCAACGGGCGTGGGTAAAACAGAGCTGTGTAAATCGCTGGCTGAATTTTTGTTTGATACGGCCGATGCCATGGTGCGTATCGACATGTCGGAATTTATGGAAAAGCATTCAGTCGCACGCTTAATCGGTGCGCCGCCCGGTTATGTTGGCTATGAAGAGGGCGGTTACCTTACCGAGGCGGTGCGCCGCAAACCCTATTCTGTGTTGTTGTTGGATGAAGTGGAAAAGGCGCACCCTGATGTGTTCAATATTTTACTACAGGTGTTGGATGATGGCCGTTTAACCGATGGCCAAGGGCGCACCGTAGATTTCCGCAACACCGTTATTGTGATGACGTCTAATTTGGGTTCCGATCGCATTCAGGAGCTGGCGGAAGATAAATCTTTCGACACCGTCAGCTTCGACAGTGTGGTGGGTGGCGACATGAATAACTCGCTCAATAATGAGAATCGCTACAACGCCATGAAAGATGCAGTGATGGACGTGGTGACTAGTCACTTCCGCCCGGAGTTTATTAACCGCATTGATGAGGTGGTGGTGTTTCACCCACTGGGACGCGAGCAGATTCGCGGTATTGCCGATATTCAATTGGACTTGTTGCGTAAGCGTTTGGCCGAGCGCGATTTGGGTTTGGAGCTGGATGATGCAGTGATGGATCGTTTAGCCTTGGCGGGGTTCGACCCTGTTTATGGTGCGCGGCCGTTAAAACGTGCGATACAACAGCAAATTGAAAATCCTTTGGCGCAGGACATTTTAGCCGGTAAATTTATGCCTGGCGCCATTATTCACGGCTCAATCGCGGGCGATAAGTTGGTGTTTGAGGCGAAGCGCGCGCATTAAATATTCGCCTTCTTTGAGGGTGAATATTTTTTAAACTCGAAAAACGACAAACCCCCTCATGGTTGCAACAGTTGTTGTCATCGTGAGGGGGTTTGTCGTTGTAGATTGAGGTTTTTTTAATGGAGCGGTCTAGCAGCTTTCATCCGCAATTTTTTGCATATTGGCAATTTTAGCGTTCTTTTCTTCCTCGGTTAATACGCGCATCTCGCCGTTCTCATCTTTTACTTTAATGCGGCTGTAGGTTTTTAATGCATCCAAATTGTGCTTCGCCTGTGCGCAGCGTTCGGTATTTTGTGTCATCACGCCTTCGCTGCCAGCTTGGGTTGGCGGAGTTGCTGCGGGCGCTTCTGCCGCTGGCTCTGCTGCACTGTGACCCGTGCGAGCATGAATGAGGCTCGCGTTAACATCTTTGGGCGGGCGCTCCCCATAGTGAACGGTGCCGTTTTTATCTGTCCAAGTGTAAACTTTTGCGGCTTCTGCCATATGGCCTGCAATAAGCCCAACTACTAAAAATAATGTTGCTACGTATTTCATGAAAACGGCCTTTTGGATTGCTATAGCGTCAACTATAGACCGATTGCAGCGGGAGTGGAACTGCAATTCAAGATAATGTGAGCCAGTACAGTAGGGGCTTGAGTGGCGAAATACCTAGAGTGCGATAATGTTTTTACCTTGTGGCCTGTTTAGCCTTCCCTCGTACTTATCACTTGGTTCTTCAATTATGGGTCGTATGGTTATTGATTGTTGATTCTTTTGCGGCGTTTTAACCGTGTCCGTGATAGGGCTGAGTTAAAAATAACCTTTTAGGGTGTTATTTTCTTGACATTGGTGCTTATCTTGGGACAATTGCTGCTTCTGCCAGATGGTCAGTGGTTGCTCCTCCAATTTGGATCTTCCTCTCCCCCGATAAGTCACCCTCTTATCGCCCCATCTGCTGGCGTCGCGGTTATTCACCCTGGCGCCGAGCAAGCCGCTGTTTACCTGCAGGGTTTGCGCTGGTCCGATCTTGGCCTTGCCGGGCTTCGTATCGTGGATCATTCAACTGCGAAAGCTCGTCGCCCTGCCGTCGACTCTCGCCAACTTATGTGCTCAAGCACAAACGCCTCACATCACTAAAACCCTCGTGGTTTTAGCGGCGTAAATTTGATACCTAAAAGGGGAATCATCGTGGAAATGCTTTCAGGCGGAGATATGCTCATCCGCGCCTTAAGAGACGAGGGCGTAGAACACGTTTTCGGTTATCCAGGCGGCGCTGCGCTTCATATCTATGACGCTATTTATCGTCAATCTGACGTACAACACATTCTTGTTCGCCATGAACAAGCGGCTACTCACGCGGCTGACGGCTATGCCCGCTCAACCGGCAAGGTCGGCACTGTACTGGTGACCTCCGGCCCTGGTGCGACCAATGCCATTACCGGTATTGCGACGGCCTATATGGATTCTATTCCGATGGTGGTGATCTCAGGTCAGGTGCAAAGTCACTTGATCGGTGAAGACGCCTTCCAGGAAACCGATATGGTGGGTATTTCGCGCCCTATCGTTAAGCACAGCTTTATGGTTAAGCACCCGAGCGAAATTCCTGACATCGTTAAAAAGGCCTATTACATTGCTGCTACTGGCCGCCCCGGTCCTGTGGTTATCGATGTGCCTAAGGATTTGACCGCGCCCACGCACACCTATCCTTACGAATATCCCGATAAGGTAAAGCTGCGCTCATACTCGCCTGCGACCCGTGGTCACTCTGGCCAAATTAAAAAAGCAGTGCAGTTGCTGCTTGCCGCTAAGCGCCCCGTTATCTATGCCGGTGGCGGAGTCGTGCAAGGTAACGCTTCAGATTTACTAACAGAATTGGTTAAGTTGCTCGACTTCCCCTGCACCAATACCCTGATGGGCTTAGGTGCTTACCCTGCGACCGACAAGCGCTTTTTGGGCATGTTAGGTATGCACGGGACTTTCGAAGCTAACACCGCCATGCATCACAGCGATGTGATTTTGGCCGTAGGTGCGCGTTTCGATGATCGCGTGACCAACACCGTGAGCAAGTTTTGCCCCAGCGCTAAGATTATTCACATAGATATAGACCCGGCGTCTATTTCAAAAACCATCGCTGCTGATGTACCTATTGTGGGTGCGGTTGATAGCGTTCTGGGTGAAATGCTCGCCTTGATTAAAGAAGCAGACGAGCAACCAGATGCAGAGGCGATTGCGGCTTGGTGGGTACAGATTAATGAGTGGCGTGAGCGTCACGGTATTTATCACAAGAACCGTTTCGATACCACGACCGATAAAATTAAACCGCAAGAAGTTATTCAAGCAGTGTGGGATGTAACCAAGGGCGATGCGTTTGTGACGTCTGACGTTGGTCAGCACCAAATGTTCGCGGCGCAGTATTACAAGTTCGACAAGCCACGTCGTTGGATCAACTCCGGTGGTCTTGGCACCATGGGCTTTGGTTTGCCTGCGGCTATGGGTGTGCAAATGGCGCATCGCGATGCAACCGTGGTCTGTATTACGGGCGAAGGCTCAATTCAAATGTGTATTGAAGAGTTGTCTTGCTGTACGCAATACCATTTGCCGGTAAAAATTAACTGCCTTAACAACCAAGCCTTAGG
>Ga0070748_1001733_pt1 | contig 10153 bp, 6 predicted proteins | sample VirMetDEL_Nov_12_FD_77015 | JGI IMG/M metagenome (GOLD analysis project Ga0070748, IMG submission 77015) | Aqueous microbial communities from the Delaware River and Bay under freshwater to marine salinity gradient to study organic matter... | ecosystem: Environmental > Aquatic > Marine > Coastal ...
AACAGGGCGAGCCGCTCCTCCTGGACCTCCTGTAATTTGTTTAATTTTTCCTGTAATAAAGTCGTACTGTTTGATAACATAAATTTGATTATTTGGGTCCTTATTGTAATTAAAAGCGCCTCCTGGATACATGTCTTCTGCAAAATATAAATATCTCCCATCTGGAGAAATAGAAGGGTCGTTCACATCTTGTTGATCATTTTTTCGGCTTGTCAATTTAAGACCTGCCGCTCCTGATAATGGATATTGCCACATTTCTCCCGCACCTACAGAACGGGTAGAGGTATAGTGCTTTCTTGCCACCACTGATTTTCCGTCTGGAGTCCAAACAGCGTTGTTTAACAATCTAAATTTTTCTTTGGTGAGCGATTTTGCATTTTTCCCATCAGCCGTCATTATCCAAATATTATTGCCTCCTTCAGCATCACTGGTAAACGAAATATAGTCTCCATTTGGACTAAAACGAGGTTGTACCTCATAGGCCAAACCAGTTCTTAATGCAGTGGCTTTTCCTCCAGAAATTGGCATGGTATAGATGTCTCCTAACAAGTCAAAAACGATGGTTTTTTCATCTGGACTCACATCTAAATTCATCCAAGTTCCCTCTGAAGTTTTTAAACGGAATGAGTTGTATTTCCAATCCTTATATGGATTATTTACATCCCATTGTTCTGGTTTTTCGGCAGTTTTTTTCTGTGCAAAAGAGCTAACAGTGAAAAGAACGACCAAGACGAATGATAAAATTGTACGCATGATATAGTGGTTTAGTTGTTGTAAAATTTAAAGTGTATAAATATAAGTTATTTAAATGAGAGCCTCATATAGTCTTCTTTCAAGATTTTTTCGAGAGTACTTAAAAGTTCATCCGCATTTTCTTTTGAAAAAACCAAAGGTGGTTTTATTTTTAAAACATTGTGGTCAGGCCCATCAGAGCTCATTAAAATACCATATTCTTTCATGCGATTGAGTAAGTAATCTGTTTGCTTAGGCACAGGGTTTTGCTTACTATCGACCAATTCAATTCCTAAAAATAAGCCTTGTCCTCGCACATTTCCAAGGATAGGAAACTCCATAGCGAGTTTATTTAATTCAGATTTTAAATAGTCTCCAATTACTAAAGCATTTTTCTGAAGTTGCTCTCTTTCTACAGTTTTAAGAACCTCGGTTGCAATGGCACATGATACTGGGTTTCCACCAAAGGTATTGAAGAATTCCATGCCGTTGGCAAACGTATCAGCAACTTCTTGAGTACAGGCAACTGCAGCAATAGGATGTCCGTTTCCTAATGGTTTCCCTATGGTTACGATATCAGGAACCACTCCGTGCAATTGAAAACCCCAATAAGTTTTGCCCATGCGGCCACAACCGGTCTGAACTTCATCAGAAATACAAAGACCTCCTGCAGCCCGAATCTTTTGATAACTAGCCTCCAAAAAACCTTCTGGCAGCTCTATTTGACCACCACAACTAATAATTGGTTCTATGATAAAGGCAGCAACATTTCTTCCTTTCTTCTGAATTTTTTCTATGCATCGCCCAACCTCCATACTATAATTTTCGGCTGTATTTGAACCTCTATAAGCGCCTCGATAAGCATCTGGTAGCGGAAATATTTGGGTGTACTCTGGTGCACCAGAACCTCCTTTTCCATCAAATTTGTAGGAACTAATATCAATGCAAGCATTTGTATTGCCATGGTATCCAACTTCGCTTGCGATAATATCTTTTTGGCCAGTAAAGCTCTTTGCCATTCTTAGAGCAAGTTCATTGGCTTCGCTTCCTGAATTCACAAAATGCAGTACACTCAATTTTTTTGGAAGGGTTTTGAGTAGTTCCTTGGCCAAGACATTAATGTTTTCATGCAAATAGCGGGTATTGGTATTAATTAAAGCCATTTGCTCCTGACCTGCTTTTACCACAGCATAATGTTCATGCCCTACATGAGCCACATTGTTTACAGTGTCTAAATATTTAGTTCCATGTTCATCCATGAGATAGACTCCTGCACCTCGAACCATTTTAATAGGAACCTTATATTGCAAGCTCAAACTTTTTCCGAGATGCTGTTTTCTATAATCAATAAGTTCTTTATTTGAACTGTCGACTTTTATTTCAGTTTCATTAGTTTTAAAAAGCAAAGCCGGGTCTGGACAGATACTTTTCCAAACTTCAATTTGCTCATGATAGGCAACACCCGGAAAATCATTTTCAAAACCCAATATGGACAACATCAATTGGAAATGCAAATGTGTTGCCCAAGAGCCATTTTCATCCTGACTTCCTAAATAACCAATGCAGGCTCCTTTCTTAAATTTTTGTTGCTTCTTTATCTGTTCAATACTCTCTTTGGATAAATGACCATAAAGCGAATAAAACTCAAAAGTTGAGGTCTGATGTTTTAAGATGATCAGGCCTCCATAATTTTTAAAGCCCTCACAATAGTTAGCCACTACAACTTCCCCATCTAAAAATGCATGGATAGGAGTTTTTTCGGGCAACCAATAGTCAACACCTAAATGAATGGTTCGACTCATTCTGCCATTGTTCCCAATCGAATCAAAGTCTGTCGAAGTGTACAAAGGTCTTGGTTCTAGATAGCCTCCAGCAAGGATGGCATCTGTGTGTTCTTTTTGTAATTTCTGCAATTTATATTCAAATAAATCCAAATCATTAAACTCAACTTCATGACCGATCCATTTACTAGAAACACTTAAGTCTAAGGGATGAATTTTGCTTTTTTGAATGCTTGGAAAGACATCGACTAAGGAAAAACTATTGTTGAATGCCCACTGTTGAAAAGCAGCTTCTTTAGGATGAGCATTATAATTGCAAGCAGCTCTAAATTGGTAGCTAGCAAAATCTTTGTTTGTGTTTTTCCATTTATAGAGCAGCTCCCAAGCGGGTTTTTCACTAATGAGCAGGTAGTCATTGTTTGGTTCTTTAATTTTATTAATCGCCGATTTACACACCGATATCACCAGACGAATTCCAATTAAATTATAAAGAAAATCCAATTCTTCTTCTGCTAATTTAAAAGCAGAGTGATAGCCTTTTACAACAGGAATGGCTGCAGTAAGAGGGTCTCTATGATGCAGTATGGCATAAGCACAAGCAATGGCAACATCATTAATAATTTGACTATATACAGCATCTCCATAATCAATTAAGGCTTTTACTTTTGGAGTAATTAAATCATCAGAAACGACAATATTATTGTCATTGGCATCATTGTGTATGACAGATTTCCTCAGTACATCATAGGCTTTTTTGTTCGATTCAAATTCTAATAAAAAATAGTTGATGCATTCTATTTCGCTAAGGCTAAAGAGGTGCACATGTTCTTTTACCCACAGTGCTTGAGCAAGATCCCAGTCAAAGTTTCGTAGCGCTTTTTGGTGAGTAAATCCTTGCAAGGTGGCAGTTAAGTTTCCACATTGTAGCCCTAATCCAAAACGCAATTCGTCTAATTGAGGATTTACTGAAGACCAGATTCTACCTGGAATCCAAGACAGAAGCCGAAGACTTCTTTGTTGGCCATTTTCGTCTTCGAAAGTTGAAATGGCTTTTCCTTTTGTATCTAAAACAACCTCGGGGACACAAATTTCTGGGTTGCTTTTAGCGGCATATTGCAATAATTTTTGTTGCAAATCTAGATAAGCGATGTCTTCTTGAGCCCTTGAAATTTTTAAAACATAACTGGTCTTCTGTGCTGTTTCAATTTTAAAATTTGCATCAATCTCACCCGGTAATTTTTGGGCAAAACCAATGATACCATAATTTTCAAGTAGCAATTTTTCTGCTAGAGCCTTGGAAGTGTTTTTATCAGAATAGTTCATTCAACTTATTTTGAAATAGGGACAATCCAATAACTATAAGTATATGATTTATATGGTAACCTGTATTTTTCTAAGGGTAAAGTTCCCCAGCTATTAATACTGCCCAAACCTGCACTATATCCATCAATATTGACATAAACCTCTTTTCTAGGTGTCAGTTCTCCTGCATGTTTTTGAGTTTTCCGTTCTCCAGAGTCTAAATCTTCTTCACTAAAATGTAAGGCAGAAACTTGTAAGAATTTTTCTCCTATAATTTGAATACCATGTCCGTTTTTCTGTTGAAGTTTCACCCAACGAACATCCATTTTATTACCTGTCAATTGTGGTCTGATATAGGGGAAATATTGCTCTGATATCCCTTGTTTAAACAAGCCAACCTTAGCAGCATGTTGCCTGTCTGAATAGGCTTCAAAAGGGCCTTTACCATACCATTCAATACTTGAATAACTTTCTGGAATAGTTAGGGTATTCCCGAATTTAAAGAAATTACTATGATCTCCTTTTATCGCATTTAGGTCATTCGTAACCTTTACAATTCCTTTGCTATCAATAGAAAAAGTTTGGGTATACATGGCATCTCCACCAAATAAACTTCGCTCTGTTTGAATTTTTATAGTTCCATTTGACTCCCTTCTAATTTTAGTTGAAACCTTAGTTTTAGCACCCAGGTCTTTCCAATCTCGATATTTCATTTGAGTATTTGCACCATAATCATTGTCATTAGGGGCTCTCCAAAATTGAACTTCAGCTCCTTCTTTGATTAAGTTTTCTTTTTTGAATACATAAGATGTTAGCAGGCCCTTATCCTTGTCAAAACGAATCGAAAAATCACGTCCACTAACTAGAATCTCATTTCCTTGCTCCGTATAATTGACTTTTCCTGAATTTATTTTTGGTGCTTGAAAAGTTGCTTCACGAATTTGAAACTGCTCATAGGCCAGTTCAAAACCTTTTTTTAACAAAGGCTCATCACTTTTTAAAACCGCACTAATATTGATAAAATAATCTGTGTTGTTCTTTAATTTTGATTTAAAAGGAATGCGGATTGCCTTGGTTTCCTGTGGTTGGATTTCTAAGTTGTTTAAAACTCCCTTCTCTATAATTTTCCCATTTTCAGAAAGATTCCAAATAAAGCTATAATTAGATAAATCTCTAAAAAAATACCAGTTTTTGATGTGAATTACTCTTTTTTGAATAGAATCTGCATAAAACTTGATGTTTTGTTGAATGTGTTTTACTTCATAAATATGTGGATTTGGCTTTCTGTCTGGTTGGACCAATCCGTTGTTTAAAAAATTATTATCACTGGGTACATTTTTCGGACCATAATCTCCTCCGTAGGCAAAAATCTCTTTTCCGTCTTTCATGGTTTTAAACCCTTGATCTACAAAATCCCAAATAAATCCTCCTTGCAATTTGTCATACTTTTCATATAGATCCCAATACTCTTTAAATCCACCCATGCTATTTCCCATAGCGTGTGCGTACTCACATTGGATTAAAGCTTTTGTTTTATTATTGTCTAAGGCATAACGTTCTATGTACTCTGGAGAAGCATACATAGGAACGAATAAATCTGAATTCCATTGCAATCCTGCACGCTCATATTGAACAGGACGGGTAGCATCCATTTTCTTAGCCAACAAATAAGTGTTGTAAAAATTATAGCCATTTCCAGCCTCATTTCCCAAAGACCAAATTATTATGGATGGATGATTTTTATCTCGAGCAATCATCCGTTGGGTTCTGCTCATATGAGCTTTTAACCATTTAGGGTCATTTCCTAAAGTTTGTTCTAAATTATAACCCATTCCATGAGATTCTATATTGGCCTCATCTATCACATAAATTCCATACAAATCGCAGAGTTCATACCAATAAGGGTCATTAGGATAATGACTAGTTCTAACGGCATTGATATTGTATTCTTTAAAAATTTGAATGTCTCTTAACATGTCTTCTTTAGAGATTACATGTCCAGTAAGCGTATTGGTTTCATGTCTATTAACACCTTTAAACAAAATAGCTTTTCCATTTAAAAGGTATTGTCCATTTTGGACTTCTGAAGTTCGAAATCCAATTTTTCTAACGATGGCTTCAGCTATTTCCCCATTTTCATTAAAATGTGTCATATGAAGTTCATACAAATTTGGTGTTTCTGCACTCCAGGGCAGAATATTTTTTATTTCAGAAGAAAAATTTAGAGTGTCAATTTGTTGTTCTTCAAGGTTTATTTTTTTGTTTGACTCAAAAAAAGTAACGCCTTCCTTCATGATTTTTACAGAAACGCTCCCTTTTTGATTCATTTTTTGATTATTTTTTAGAACGATGGCTAATTTAAAATCACCATCAGTATACTTATTTTTTAAGCCAGCGGTTACTGTAAAATCTTCTATGTGCATCATGGGTTTTGCATATACATATACAGATCTCTCGATACCGGCAAGCCTCCAAAAATCTTGATCTTCCAAATAACTTCCATCGCTCCATCTGTAGACCTCTACCGCGATGGAGTTGACTCCTTTTTTAACATATGCACTAATATTAAATTCTGCAGGTAACTTTGAACCTTGACTGTAGCCTACTTTTTGACCATTGATCCAGAGGTAAAAAGCAGATTTTACTGCGCCAAAATGAACCACAATATCTTTACCTGAAAAAGATTCAGGAAGTGTAAAATTTCGTTTATAAGATCCAACAGGGTTGTAATCGTCTGGAATATCTGGTGGATTTGGATTGTTGGGTGCAAAAGGGTAGGACACATTGGTGTAAATTGGAACTCCATAACCTTCTAATTGCCAGTTTGACGGAACTTTGATGTCTTTCCAGCGTGCTGTAGAAAAATCATCCTTATAAAAATTCTTAGGACGTAAATCAGGAGTTTTTACCCAATGAAATTTCCAAATTCCATCTAAAGAGAGATAGTTTTTAGATTTTGATTCATCGTTTTTTAGGGCTAAGGTTTCATTCTCAAAAGCAAAAAAAGTAGCCCTTGCAGGAAGTTTGTTTTGTTCTATTACTTCGGGGTTTTCAAGTATGGAATCTAATGTTTGCGCATAGTTGGGTAGCTGAAAAACAAGAAAGAAAATATAAAGGATTCCTGTTTTTTGAAAAAATTGTTTAACAGTCATTTTTGATATGGTTTTAAAGCAAGGTTTATGGATGCTTTTAATAAACGAAAGTTTAAAAATAATGAAAAGCCTCAGGAAACTATCATTAAATTTTCCTTTTCAGATAATAAAATTTCAAATCAACTTATAAATCTATTATTGCAGGTGAAATCGATTGGAGTTCAGGTCTTTTTCTTGTAGCTTTACATAGCCTAAAACCATTACAATGATTATTCAAGGAAAAATAGTAGACATCCCAAACAAACAAATTTTTAATGGGGAAATTGAGGTGGAAGATGGGAAAATTAAGCAGATTAGACCCTCTAGTCATACCGTAGACAATTATATCATTCCTGGCTTTGTCGATGCACATATTCATATAGAAAGTTCTATGTTGGTACCCTCTGAGTTTGCCAAGGCTGCGGTGGTTCACGGTACCGTAGCTACGGTTTCGGACCCTCATGAAATTGCCAATGTTTTGGGAGTATCAGGGGTAGATTTTATGATTGCCAACGGGAAAAAAGTACCGCTAAAATTTCATTTTGGAGCGCCCAGCTGCGTGCCAGCAACCTCTTTTGAAAGTGCAGGAGCCATCATTGATGCTGATGATATCAAAAAAATGATGGAGAACCCAGATATTAGTTATTTGGCCGAAATGATGAACTATCCAGGCGTTTTGTTTGATGATGCTGAGGTTTTGGCAAAAATCCAACATGCAAAAAATAATGGAAAACCCATAGATGGTCATGCGCCAGGTTTGAGAGGCGAGTCTGCAAGAAAATACATTGCTGCGGGGATTAGCACAGATCATGAGTGCTATAGCTATGAAGAGGCTGCTGAAAAATTAGCCTTTGGAATGCAAATCATTATTCGAGAAGGAAGTGCTGCTAAGAATTTTGAAGCCTTAATAGATTTGGCACACGAACATTTTGAAAAGATGATGTTCTGCTCTGATGATAAACATCCGGATGATCTTTTAGTAGGGCATATTAATCAGTTGTGTGAAAGGGCTGTGGCAAAGGGTATAGATGTGTTTAAGGTCTTGCAAATGGCTTGTGTAAACCCGGTAAAACATTATAAAATGGATGTGGGTCTGTTGCAAATTAATGATGCTGCAGATTTTATAGTCGTAGAAGATCTTAAAAAATTCAAGGTGGTAGAAACCTTTATTAATGGTGAGTTGGTAGCTGCAAAAGGTCAATCTTTTATAAAGTCTGTGCCTTTTGATATTCTAAACAATTTTCATACAGATCCTAAGACAGTCGATGATTTTAAATTCATGACAGCGGCTAAGAATATACGCGTGATCGAAGCCTTGGATGGTGAGCTCATAACGAATCCAATCATCGAAAAGGCAAAGTTGGAGACTGGAAATCTAGTTTCTGATCCTGAAAGAGATCTCTTAAAAATGACCGTGGTAAATCGGTATCAAAACAGCCCTCCTGCCATTGCATTTATCAAGAATTTTGGCTTGAAAACTGGGGCCATCGCCAGTTCTGTAGGGCATGATTCTCATAATATTATTGCCGTAGGTGTTACTGATGAAGCCATTTGCCAGGCGGTAAATTTACTCATCAAAAATAAAGGAGGAGTTTGTGCTATTTCACCAACAGAAGAACTCATCGTGCCTTTACCAGTAGCTGGAATCATGAGTGATCGGTCTGCAGCAGAAGTAGGGGCAAGCTATGCCGAATTAGATCTGATGGCAAAAAAAATGGGGAGCACCTTACGGGCACCTTATATGACCTTGTCTTTTATGGCTTTATTGGTAATTCCTTCTTTGAAATTGTCTGACAAAGGTTTGTTTGATGGTACTGCTTTTTCCTTTACTGATTTAGCCTTCGACTAATTTTAGTTAAAAACATATTCAAAGAGCAAATCTTCCGTGTCAAAAACTTTTTTAAGTCCCTTCGATTCAAAACCAAGTTTGAGTAAGAGCTTTTGTGAGGCTAAATTATGGGGTTTTGTTATTGCCAATACTTTTGGGTACTTCAGTGTTTCAGATACAAGGTGCATCATACATTGGGTAGCGTCTATTGCATAACCTTTGCCTCTTCCTTTGGGCAAAAATCCATAGCCTATATCAATAGTTTCTAAAGTATCCCTCTTGATTAGTGTACTCATGCCAATGGCTTCCATGGTTTCTTTTATTCGCACCACATAAAATCCCAATCCCTTATAATGAAAATTTGGGATGACAGTCTCTCTTATATAGCTCTCTACAGCAGCTACAGTCCTTAGTTGGCTATCCCGAATATTGGCAATCCAATCTTTATCATTTAACAATTCGCAAAAAAAAGCAGCATCAGAAATTTTGATGGGCTCTAAATGAAGTCGATCACTGTGTAAAATCATCTGATAAAATTAAGCAGATAAATATATAAAAATGTACTTTTGCCGCATAAAATAATCTTATGAGCCTAATCCAAGAACTAGAATCCAGAAGCGGAAATCAATGTGAATTGTGCACTGCTACAAGTCAATTGTCAGTCTATGAAGTAAAACCAGTCACTACCGGAGGTGTTGATGGTTCTGTATTGGCTTGCGAAACTTGTATCTCTCAAATAGAAAATCCAGAAATAACCGATAGCAATCATTGGCGCTGTTTGAATGATAGTATGTGGAGTGAACATAGAGCTGTGAAAGTTTTAGCATGGCGAATGCTGTCGCGTCTTAAAAAAGAAGGCTGGCCTCAAGACTTGTTAGATATGTTGTATTTAGAAGATGAAGATTTGCGTTTTGCACAGGCTACAGGAGAAGGTTTGGAAGAAAGTGAGAAAGTAATCCACAGAGATTGTAATGGGGTTATTTTAGAAGCTGGAGATTCAGTCGTCCTTATCAAAGATTTAAAAGTAAAAGGATCGAGTATGGTGGCCAAACAAGGAACCGCCGTGAGAAGAATTTCCTTGGATCCAGAAAATGCCAACTATATTGAAGGTAAGGTAGGTGCCCAACAGATTGTTATTATTACCGAATACGTAAAGAAAATGTAATAAAAAAGCCTCGTTTATCGAGGCTTTCTTATTATATCTTAATTCATGGTAATTGTATTAAATACGATTGATGATTTTTTATACCTCGTTACTTCTTTAGAGTATATACTTATTCTTTGTTATTTGTAATTATTGGGTGATGAATTAAAAAGTTCAGAACTTTCTGTATCTTTGGTCACAAACCATTCCAAAACGAGCCACCTACATGAAAAAA
>Ga0070748_1001735_pt1 | contig 10149 bp, 20 predicted proteins | sample VirMetDEL_Nov_12_FD_77015 | JGI IMG/M metagenome (GOLD analysis project Ga0070748, IMG submission 77015) | Aqueous microbial communities from the Delaware River and Bay under freshwater to marine salinity gradient to study organic matter... | ecosystem: Environmental > Aquatic > Marine > Coastal...
AAAGTTAAAAATCTTGTCGACCTAGAATATTATAATGCGTTAAATCATTGTAATACGTTTTTAAAAAAGTGGCGTGACGCTAAGCCCGAAAACGAAGAGCTAAAAGAATTTGCGTTAAAATATTTACATATTGTATTTCATACTAATTTTTTAGAAACTGAAAGATACGGTTACGAATTATCATTTGCTGAATATTTAAATGACAAATTAAAAGCTGAAGAAGAGGTTGAAAAGATTAAAAAAGAAAACCAAAGATTAGTTGAAGAAAATAATAAACTTAAAAAAATTGTAAACTTATGATCTCTAATTGTTGTGGCGCTTCGCCTTGGTTAAATATGATAGAACTAGAACGATGTTCAAATTGTAAAGAAAATTGCGAATTTATAAACGAAAACGATGAGTAAAAAAATATTTAAAGATTATCCCAAAAGTAAAATTATTGCAAAATTACGTGAAGTTCAAATATACGAAAAAACGTATGGCGAAAACGAAACCTCAAAAGCAATAAAAAAATGGTGTACGGATCCGGTATACCGTAAAAAAGAATGGCTATGGAGACAAAGTGTCGCCGATAGTATAAAACCAAATGTTAATTATTTAAAAGATTATTATGAGTTATAGTGAAATAATGCTAGACGTTTACGAAAAAGAAATCGAAACGTTACAAAAAAAGTTGTCGCTTGTTGACGATGACATAGATAAATTAAAACAAGAGATAGCTGACAAAGATATTATTATACGTTTGCTTAAAAATAAAAACAAAGCGTATGATAAATTCAATTAGATTACTCGACGGAACGGATCACGCTATTGACGATTTATTAGACACAATGATGAGCGATGAATTTTATTATGGTTATTTAGGCAAAGTAGCATTGTCTAGTAGCAGTATTAAATTATTGTTAGACAGTCTAAAAACCTATCATTATGTTACAAAATACGGAAGCCCGGAGTCTCAAGCTTTAAGAAACGGTTGGCTATTTCATACTATGGTTTTAGAGCCGGAAAAAATGGACGAAATCGTATTTGTAGATGTGTCTAGTAAAAACACTAATAAATATAAAGAAGCCAAAAAATATCATAATCTAGTGTTTACGAGAAAAGAACGTGAAGACGCCGAGCGACTTTGTGACGCTTTATATAAAAACGAAACCGCATTGTCTTTAATAGGTAAATCTAAATTTGAGGTGCCGATGATAGGCAATATAAACGGTTTCCCGTTTCGAGGCAAGGCCGACATACTAAAAAATAATGGTGGTATCGTAGACTTAAAAACCACTATCGATGTAAAAAACTTTTCAAAGTCTGCGGATAATTTTCTATATTGTAATCAAGTTTACATTTATTGTAAGCTATTTAACGTGAGCTATAAAGATTTTGTATTTTTGTGTATTGATAAAAAAAACCTAGACATAGGAATTTGGGAATGCACCAAATCGTTTTATGAAAAAGGGGAAAGATTAGTTGCCGAGGGAATTGAAAGATACAAAGAATACAGTAGCGAAACTTTTGACATTAACGATTATGTAATTAAAGGTTGTCTGTAAGCGATTATTTGTATTTTAGAAAATACCGAAACAATTTAACGCAATATATTATTTATAATTGTTGTATCACGCCAGATAAAAAAAAACGAGGCCGGGTGAATTTAACTGAAAACGAAATACTAGGTTTGTTAAAAGAACTAACAAGGGTTGAATTATATTTAAAATATGGATAAAGAAAAAGCATTAAAAGAAATTTATAAAAGACAAAGAGTTGAAGCATTCTTAAAAAACGCAATATACCGAGAAGCTACAAGTGCTAGATATAAACAACACCCTCATTCGTATACTTTACGAGCAAATTGGAATGATAAAGAATTTATCGAAGTCGTAAAATATATGCGTAAAAATTCAGTTATTGGATATTTTTTTAAATTCAAACAAAAATATTTTCATTTAGACGGCTATAAATATTGGACGATGGGTTATGGTTTAGATCAAACAAAATTAATTAATAAAGCAAAATTAAAATGATTAAACCAATTCGATATTTTGATACTGAAATTTATCATAAAGACGGTAAAAAACACAATTTAATATTTAACGAAAACACAAATTATATTGGTTATTTTATTAAAAAAAAACTATGCGGTTTTGCAGGTTACGATGTTTTAACTAACAAAGCAATTTTAAGAACTTCCTATGTTTTACCGGAATATAGAAATAAAGGAATTTATAAAGAGTTGTACAATCATCGAGTAAGTTTATTAAAATGTAAAGGCATAAAAAAAATTGAATTAACTTGTACTCAAATGTCTATAAACTATCATTTAAAAAATGGTGCTAGAATTATTAAACAATATAAAAATTACACTAAAGTACAATACCTATGGAAATAACTTTTGTAATAATAACAGTTGGCGAACGAGTAAAAGAATTAATCGCTTTGTTAGAAAGCATACGAAATCAAAAACGTTTTGACAATTACGATATTAATATAATGTTTCAAGGAACAAAAAAACAATATGAAAGTCTTTTAAATTATACAAATAATAAAAATTGTATTAAAAACGTATTTTATGAACCAAAAAGATTAGGTTGTCATACGGCCAGACTACGATTATTAAAATTAATTAAATACGATGCTTATATAAATTTAGATGATGATATGCTATTGGTAAATCAAACAGATTACTCATCACCATTAAAAAAAATTAAAGAAAAAGATTGCGGTTTTGTTTTAACAAATTGGGCAAGAACGCAAAACATTTTAGACATAAAAATTCCAAAGCTTAAAAACATATATAAAAAACAAATACTATGTTATAACGGTGGCGGTATGGTTTACAATAATACGATAGCAAATTTAATGAGAACTTTACCCGAAGTCCCAACCAAATTTGACAATGCCTGGAGCTTAACTACTTATATAAATGGATATACAAATTATGCTTTTAAAGGAAGCGTTGCTTTACATTTTGTTTTAAGAAGCGACGGAATGCAACAATTTAACAGAGAAAATCCAATTGAACTAATGTGTAGTGAATTTATTAATTTTGTGCCAAAGATTAGAAAAACGGTTTTAGGCGAAACAAATTATAAAATACCGGCAGACGTTGATGTAAATCAAAATGCTAGAAATTTGCATAAAGCTAATAAAAAATGAAAATCTATAAAAAAATCAATGTTTATGATCAAGCATTAAACCGGGTACGGTTTTTGTTCGAAGAGTTTGACAACGTGGTGGTTGGGTTTTCGGGTGGTAAAGATAGCACAGTTGTATTAAATTTAGCTTTACAAATAGCGGAAGAGCAAAATCGTTTACCGTTAAAAGTTATGTTTATAGATCAAGAAGCGGAATGGCAAAACGTAATTGATTATATGCATACAATAATGGAAGACAAAAGAGTAGATCCTATGTGGATGCAAATACCATTTAAAATATTTAATTCAACTTCTAATAAAAATCAATGGATTACGGCTTGGGAACACGGAGCGGAACATATGCGTCCATACGTTGATTATTCTATTAAAGAAAATAAATATGGTACAGACCGTTTTTATGAATTATACAATGCAATATTTAAAACAGAGTTTCCCGAGACTAGAAGTTGTTTACTTGGCGGAGTCCGAAGTGAAGAAAGTCCTAGACGTCACGTTGCTATGACTCAAGATGCTACTTATAAATGGATAACTTGGGGAAAAAAATTAAACCCGGAGCTTAACCATTATACGTTTTATCCAATATACGATTGGAGTTATACTGATGTTTGGAAAGCAATACACGATGAACAATGGCCATATTGTAAAATATACGATTACCAATATATGTACGGAGTCAATATAAGAAATATGCGAGTTAGTAATTTGCATCACGAAACCGCAATCGAATCATTATTTTATTTACAAGACATAGAACAAGATACTTGGAACGCTTTAACTAAAAGAATGTCCGGTATAAGTACGGCCGGTAAAATGAATAAAGATGATTATTTTATTAAGGAGCTTCCTTTTATGTTTAAAGATTGGGAAGAGTACCGAGACTATTTAACTGAAAAATTAATTGACAAAGATAAAGACCGGGATCGTTGTATAAAAAAATGGAAAGCATTAGATAAACAATATGAAAATTTAAACGGAAAAGATAAGTTAACAAAAACTATGATTAATACAATATTGTCAAACGATTATCACGATTTTGTAAAGATTAGAAATTTTACTGAACGTCCCGAATTAGCTTGGTGGCGTAAACATAAAGAGACGGGTATCGAAAACAAATACACAATAAACAACAAATGGATAAAAAGATAAGTGGAAGACTAGCCGTTGCGTTAACAAAAGAATTTGACGCATCAGAAAACAAAATAGAATTTATCGAATCAATAAAAGATTTATTACATAAAATCAGCCCGTTAAAAAGTCAACCTGTAAACCGCGTAAAATGGGTAGATATAGATAAAGTTCAAGCAAACGATTACAACCCTAATAGCGTTGCTAAAATCGAAATGAAGCTATTACATACGTCTATTAGTCACGACGGTTATACGCAACCGGTTGTAACAATATACGATAAGGATAAAGACAAATATATAATCATTGACGGTTTTCATAGATATTTAACTTGCAAAAGTTATGATGACGTCCGGGAACGAAACCATAATAAATTACCAATAGTTGTATTAGATAAAGACATTAACGATCGTATGGCCTCAACGATTAGGCATAATAGAGCGAGAGGCAAACACTCAATAAAAGGAATGAGTAATATTGTATTTGGAATGTTAGACAACGGTTGGGACGATGCAGACATTTGCGAGGAGCTAGGAATGGAAGCCGAAGAGTTAATACGATTAAAACACATAACCGGGTTTAGTAAACTATTTGCAGACGCTAAATACAAAAACGCTTGGGAACATAAAAAACAATTAGAAATAAAGAAAAAATATAAAGATGAAAATAAAGAAAATATCACTGTCTGAAATAAAACCGTATTGGCGTAATGCTAGAAAAAACGACAAAACCGTTGAAGCTTTAAAGAAAAGTATAAAGTCATACGGATTTAATCAACCGTTAGTATTAGACAAAGACAACGTCATTATAACCGGTCACGCTAGGTTTCGAGCTTTAATGCAATTAGGACATAACGAAGCTCCGTGTATAGTCACAGACTTGAGTCCACAAAAAGCAAAAGAATATAGAATAGCCGATAATAAAACACACGAATTGACTATATGGGACAATGAGGATCTAATGGTTGAGTTAAGAGAAATTGGAAACGTTGAAGAAATGCAATCGTATTTTGATAATATAAGTTTAAGTAATTGGCTTGACGATTCAGTAGGTTGGGGTATGGATCCCGTTACATACGAAGACGTAGAAAAAAAGAAAAACGAGCTTGAAAACAAATATGACTATAATGAAGAAGAGAATATAAAAAAATTTAACACTATATTGTGTCCGCATTGTTTAGAAGAGATTGAAGTTAATAAAGCAGATTTCGTATGAATATAGCAATTTTACACCCGTGTCCCGTTTGCATTAGTGTTGCAATCGTTAGTTACATTGTATATAAAAAAGTGACTAAAAGTGACAATATAAAAAAGAAATAATATGCCAGAAAAACATAACGCATTTGAAAACCAAATATTTGATCATTATAGAAAAGAAGCAAAAAAAGTTACTGACGCAATACAATTGTTAGTCGAGCTTAATTATACGGTCATCGATCATCAAGGAAATTGGTTAAATAAAAAAAGAAATGAAGAAAACAAAACTACAAAAGGAAGCAATGATTAAAGCTTTGGAAAACTCAATCGGTATTGTAAGCGCAGCTTGTGGCAAAGTCGGTATAAGTAGACAAACGCATTACCGTTGGTTAGAAGAGGACGAAGACTATGCGACTAATGTAAAAGAAATAAAAAACTTTGCATTAGATTTTGCAGAAAGTAAATTATTAGAATGTATTAAAAACAATAAAGAAACGTCAATAATATTTTATTTAAAGACTCAAGGAAAACGTCGAGGGTATATTGAGCGTCAAGAAATTGATACAGGCGATAATAATAAATTTAGAATTGAAGTATTTGATTTTGCAAATGAAGAAAATAAAAACGAACATAGTTTGGAATCACTTAGAAAACAGTTCGAAGAGGATAGTAATTGAACAAGGCGGGACGAGATCCGGTAAAACTTACAATATTTTAATGTGGCTAATATTTAGCTACGCATTAAGACATACAAAAAAAACAATTACTATTTGTCGAAAAACTTACCCGGCTCTTAGAGTATCGGCAATGCGAGATTTTATAGAAATATTAAGAAACTATAATTTATACGATGAGAAAGCGCATAACAAATCTTCAAGTGAATATAGACTAAACGGAAACGTTATTGAATTTATAAGCTTAGACAGTCCGCAAAAGGTACGTGGACGTAAAAGAGATGTGCTATTTGTTAACGAAGCAAACGAGTTACATTGGGAAGATTGGCAACAATTAGTTTTTAGAACTACCGGGAGAATCATACTTGACTATAATCCGTCAGATGAATTTCATTGGATTTACGAAAAAGTTAAAACCCGGACAGACGCTGACTTTCATATTACGACGTATAAAGACAACGGATTTTTAGAGCCAAGCATTGTAAAAGAAATTGAACTATTAAGATCAACTGACGAAAACTATTGGAGAGTTTATGGGTTAGGTCAAATTGGTAGCTCCTTAGCTATTATTTTTAAACCAATATTAATTGATAGTATTCCACAAAACGCATCGTTTGTTTCATACGGTATGGATTTTGGTTACACAAATGATCCAACAACATTAATTGCTATTTTTAAATCCGATACAAATTTGTATATTAAAGAGCATATTTATAGAACAGGTATGACGAATCGAGATATACACAATGAGCTTACAAGATTAAAAGTTGGAAAGCGTGACGAAATATTTGCCGACTCCGCAGAGCCAAAAACTATTGACGAGCTTTACCGATTCGGTTGGAATATAAAACCGAGTACAAAAGGCCGGGACTCGATTAACATTGGAATAGATATGTTAAAACGATTTACAATAAACATCACAAAAGATTCACTTAACACAATAAAAGAATTTCGGAACTATAAATGGGCAGAAGACAAAAATGGTATTATATTAAACAAACCGGTTGACGCTTTTAATCACAGTATCGATTCAATACGTTACGGAATTTACAATAAACTAGCTAGACCAAATTATGGAAAGTATGCAATTAGATGATAGGGAATATAAAAGTGAAGCAAAACTTTGTGAGCATTGTAATAAAGGAATTAAATACAAACAAGGCAGTAGACAAAACGGTTTCGTTTGGTATTGTTACACTTGCGGTGATATGGAATACCATAGCTATTAATTAGGATTTCTCGCATAAATTTCGTAACTTCTAGTTATGAGAAAAAATATAGAAAATACCTTAAAAGAAAAAAAATCGGAGTTAATTAACGTATACGCGGATGCTATTGCTACTATTGCACACGAAGCGTGGTTCCTTAAAGAGTTAACTGATCTTAGTCCTAGACAAATCGAACGTGTTAAAGCTATTGAAGAAAGTATTGAAAAGATTCGAGTAGCTTTTATAAAAACTGAAATCGATATTTACCCTAGTGAAAAAACTAGAATTGAAAAAAGTTTATCGTAATGGGAAAAAAACTACTAGGACAAAAAACGATTGAGATTTATAATAATCTTAATAATCATCAAAAACTACATATGCTTCAATTAATTCTATGGGGCGATAATGTTAATATTTATCAACATATTAAAGGTCTTGGAATTAACCGTTATAAATTTGAAGACGCTAATTTAAACGGAGCGGGAATCGATGCACATATAATAGAATGCGATGACTGAAAAAGAATTTAAAATAAAAAATCGTAAAAGAGTTTTACGTCAATATAGATCTAGGCAAGGCCGTAGTGATTTAAAATACGTTGCGTCACTTAAGCTTTTTGCCTTAGCTCTAATTGTATTAATAATTTTAATTATAATTATATTATGGCAGTAGCTGAGAAACAACCGGTACCTAAATGGTTTAACGGTGTAATTTATGAAAACGGTATGGACGTAAAAAATCCTTACACAAATGAAAGTATTTATTTAAACAAAATTGAATTATCTATGTACGATCTAACGAAAGGAGCAGAAATGCTAGGCTTTTGGGACGAAGTGCGTAAAGGTTGCGATTGGTTTAGACAGTATAGTCCGAAAGCTTATATGGTTTTATTGGACTAGGTTTTGTTTTAGTTTAGATTGTTGTAAATTAGAGGTGGTTATTAACTGCCTCTTTTTTTTTAAAAAAAATTATTTTAACGTTATACAATTACAATATGGAATTAAAAGTAAAAATACCACAACGAATGCAAGATATTACGTTGGAGCAATATCAAAGGTTTATGAAAGATTGCTCGGACGAAAATCAAAAAGAAGACATAATCGCTTTAAAGATGTTAGAAATCTTTTGTGGGGTACCTGTATCAGATTCTTACAAACTACGTATGAGCGACGTTTATAAAGTCTGTGACGGGATTAACAACGCCCTTAAAGAACAACCGGCGTTAATTAATAGATGGCGATACAACGATACAGAGTTTGGATTTATTCCGCAACTTGACGATATGACGTTTGGAGAATACGTCGACTTAGATAAATACATAGTCGATTGGGATAATATGCATAAAGCAATGGCGGTTTTATATCGCCCGGTATTAACTAGCTTCAATGGTAAATACGATATTGAAGACTATAAAGGCGATTCGTATTGGGACTTAATGAAGAAGATGCCTTTGAATGTAGTAATGAGTTCGATGCTTTTTTTTTGGACTTTAGAAAACGACTTGGTAAAAATTATGATTCGCTCTTTGACTCCGGAACAAAAACGGACTTATCTCAAGAAGCGAACTTCAATGTTAAATACGGTTGGTATCACTCCATTTGGAGACTAGCCAAAGAAGACGTGACACAATTAGATAAAGTAACTAATATGAACGTTCATTATTGTTTAACCGCATTAAGTTATATAAAAGACAAAACAGAAATGCAAAATATTAAAATACAAAACAAAAAAAGATGAGCGATAAAAGAGGAGTCAGAAGTTATTATTTAATAATGACGGAGCTTGAAAAACAATTACTAGCGGATCCCGACGTTAATACAGTAACGTTTGGCGATATTACAAAAGTTGATTTATCTAAACAAACTATTTTTCCGTTGTCTCATATCGTAATGAATAACGTAATACAAAGCGGTCAAACTATGACTTATAACTTTGAGATTTACTTAATCGATATTGTAGACATAAGCAAAGCGGATCCCGTTAACGAATTCACAGGTGCGACTAATGAAATGGATATTCTTAATACACAACTAGCGGTTGGCAATAGATTAGTTGAAAGAATGAGATCCGGGAATTTATACGAGGATATGTATCAAGTTACAACTGACGTTTCTTTTAATCCGTTTTACGATAGGTTTGAAAATGAGTTAGCCGGGTGGAGTCTTAACGTCAGTATAATAGTTAAAAACGATATTTATATATGTTAGACGAAATGAAAGCAAGACTCGAAGCTTCGTCAATAAACGTAATTTCAGAGTCTAAACAAAATTTACAAAAAGAAAATAAAGTTGGGGAATTATCCAATAGTTTACGTTATGAAGTAGAAGATGACGGATTCGCAATAATATTTTTAGGAACAGATTATGGCTCTTTTGTTGATCAAGGTGTACAAGGAGCAAATCCTAACAAATTGCCTAGAAACGCAAAATGGTTTGGTATTAATAAAGCTCCAACAAGTCAATTTAGGTTTGGATCCGGTACCGGTCAAAAAGGTGGCTTACGCGGAGCAATAGATAAATGGGTTGTAAGTAAACCAATAATGAGCGCACGTAATAAAAAAGGACAATTTATCCCTAGAAAGTCATTAACGTTTTTAATAAGCCGAAGCATTTATTTAAGCGGTATTAAAACAACAAACTTTTTTACAAATCCGTTTAATAAAATGAAAACTAATTTAATCAAAGAATTGAACTTTGCGTTTGCAGAAGACATTCAAGAAACAATATTTAAAAACAATGAGTAATAAATTATTAAGAAGTCCGCAATACATTAGTGCATCAAGTTCAAACGCTACTGT
>Ga0070748_1001737_pt1 | contig 10145 bp, 15 predicted proteins | sample VirMetDEL_Nov_12_FD_77015 | JGI IMG/M metagenome (GOLD analysis project Ga0070748, IMG submission 77015) | Aqueous microbial communities from the Delaware River and Bay under freshwater to marine salinity gradient to study organic matter... | ecosystem: Environmental > Aquatic > Marine > Coastal...
AAAGCATTTAACCAGATTAAATCATTAATGGAGAATCCACAGAATGAGTTAGATATTAAGACAGTAACTCGTGGATTTATTAAGACTAAGAAAAGAATGGGAGAAGGGAAATGAAATCTTTATTAGGTATGCTTCTATTGGGTATGTTTGTATGGTCAATCGGGATTATATTACAGAAATATGTATTCATGATTGAAGATGATTTACTACTGATGATATATGGCTTTATTGTGGGGTCTGTAGTCATGGTGTCATTATCTACATTTAGTGAGAGGAGAAATAAATCATGATAACAACATTATTACTATTTACACTAACATCCACACCAGCTCCACAGGAGGCTTCTAAACAACTAACAGCACAAACCTGTTATGCTGCTTCAATATTATTAGAACAACCAATAGAGCAGGCTATGGTGTTCAAACAACGTATGATGAATGATATTGTAGAAGCTTATCCAGAACATGATACACTAGAGCTGACAGGTTATTTCCTTGGAGTTGAATTAACACGCTTGACAATGGAAATTAATTATGGCAATATTAGTGAAGATGAAGTTAAGAAGGATTATCTTAGCTATTGTAATTGGAATATTTAGGAGGGGAGATAAAGATGAAATATTTATGCACGTTAGAGATTGCGAATGGTGTTAAGGCTTGGGAACTTGTAGATGCAGATAATGAAGATATGGCAGAAACCAGAGCTAGAGAATTATGCATTGATTTAGCAGAATCTTATGGGTTTGAGCAAAACTTGGACTTCTTTGGAGACTATGATACACTAGGAAGGGAATGGGATGAAGAGGAATATCAAGACACAGGGTTCTTAGAATACTACATAGAACCTTATGATGAGGAAGAACATAGTGGTTACATCTACTAAATAACAAACAACAAAAAGCCCCTCCACGTAATTGTGAGAGGGGCTTCCTTATATAACTTGTTCTTACGCTTTTGTAAAGCTTGTTATTGCACGTTATTTAACTTTATTAAAACTCTCAATAATATTATTACATTCTAACAAAGCTGTATGTTGACGTTGAGCTAATTTCAATATACTCTCTACAGACAAGTCTTTAGCAAAAGGAATAGTACACAATGGTACATCTTCTCTGGCACTTAACCTATCCACATACTTTATCTTAGTGATTGGTACTTCTACAACTTTAGTAGTGGTGCAACCAGAGGTATTAATTAATATTAACAATATTAGGATTAACCAAATTACCAAACAAACTTTGGGGTAATTGGATAGCCATGCATTCTCTAACTTCAGTACTTGATTCTTGATTGAATTTATCAATCTCTGTTTCTTTGTTAGACAAGGTTTCTTGCAAAGCCCTGTTAGCATCTCCCACTCGTGATAGTTCATCTAATATCCTCTGATAGTGTTCTTTAATCTTAGTGGTTTCATTGGCATTATCTTCGGCTATTGTTAAGGCTTGTTTAGTGCCAGATGATGCTACAGATAAGGCTAATGATAACTTTCCATTATCAGCACGTAATGATTGATAGTCATTCCATAGATAAACCCCACCAATAACTATAACCCCGAGTAGAATATACGTAGACTTAGCTGATGATATGAATGAAGCTACAGAGCCTCCAAACGAGGCTATAGAGCTTATAATCTTAGTAATGGTTGTCATGGCTTTCCTTTTAAATTATAAGCCCGTAGAGAGCTTCCTATTGGCTTGGTTAATCTAAATAGATTTGCATATACCAACGATTAATACGTTCAACATATGTGAGAGTCTCTTTAGAATGCTTACCAGTGATTTGTACTAGGCAAGGACTGATATCTTCCCACTCTGTTTTCATATGGCAAGCTTTCTGAGACTTCAGGAGGTTGGCTAACCCAGCATTGTATGATGCAAATGTTAAATTACGCCTACTATCTACTGTTCTCTTACTACGCCATTGCTTCCATAATTGACTGTTATAATAAGCCCCAGCATGAATACTCAAACTAGGGTCAAATATATTAGCCATCTTCCAACCTAGGTTATTAGTAATATCATCCCATGTTGCAGGCATCACTTGCATAATACCAGAAGCCCCAACATAGGACACAGCGTATGGGTTTAATAAGCTCTCTTGATAACCTTGAGCTTTAAGCCAACGATAATCCCATGTGGGGAGATAGAGAGAGGTTGCCCTTTTAAACTCTCTATCATATTTATTACTAATGGTATTAGCTGAGGAGGAAGGCGAAGAACATAGCAGTAGCAGCATAACGAGAAGATAAGTAAATTGCTTTATCTTTACTATGTGCATTCTTAAACCACTCTTTAAAGTTAAATTCAATTGATTTATCTAATTGCTTTAATACTAATCGCATACACACATAGGCTACAATAGCTGTTGTTAGTTTGAGAGCGAAAGCAATTAAAGGGAAGAATAATGTTTCCATTTTAATATTTCCTTATTAAATTAATACTATATTCAGCCTCACACCGTACAACATCCCCTGTTAAAATCGGCTCAGGTGTTCCAGTGTTTGAGCGTGAAAAATACTTCTTTATAGCCCAAGATGAATATCCTGTCATTGCAGTCGTACCACTTAAGTTGGTAGCAATTCCTGCTTTACCAGTGCTGTATTGATAATTATTAACTGATGCTGGTGTGACTTTTAATCTAGTTAATATCTTAAACTTACCATCACCAGTTGATGGAACACCCGCTGCACCTAGTGGCCTATAAATTTCACCAACAGAGGTCATCTGTAAATCATTAGTATTCCCAACAATCGGATTTGATATACCTGCATAGGTAGTCAATACAGCATCACCAAATTGTGGCGTGTTCATTGTGTCAAACACTTTTTTAAATGATACGGCGTTGTAGGCAAGCTGAGGCCACATTGCAGAGTAAAAGTAACCGAAATTCCCATCAAGCAAAAACTTATGCTCATGACTTACGATAACCTTTCCAGCCGTTAAACTATGAACCAATACCGTATCAGCTAGTCCAACATGAGATGGTGATGTGCCGTAATATGCCTTAATATTTTGCACAAACTGAATCCCACTACCAATAATAAATTTACCTGTTGTTATTGGTCGGCTTTCCCCATCTGCATATATCTTAACGCCAGATGTTAGGTATTCATTGCCGTGAAGGTTTCCGCCAACGTCTTGGAAAGTTGGATCGCCAGATTTCTTAAACTCGTAAGCATACTCAAGCTGACTGCCTTGCGCCTGTATCTTATCACTATTTTCAACATTAAGAATAAATGATGATTGCTGCAACCTTAAGAATGTAGCCGTACCATTAGATGCAGAGCCAGAGGCATGACTAGGGGCTGATGTACCAGTAGTTCCTGCAACAGTACACACGTAAACAGCGCCATCTTTACCTATAACCTCCTCATATATGATTACAGGGGTTGATGCTTTAAACGGCTTAGGTCTGACACCAGCATTCCATGGCATACCGAATGAGCCGCCAGATAAATTAAGTCCATTAAACCCAAATATATTAAAAGCTGTACTAGCTGATGGGTTTTTTGATGCTGTTAATGTGAATCTTATTACATAAGGCGTTGCTTTAGCGGGTAGGTTAGACGCTAATAGTTTAGTTTGTCGGTAAAGGCTTGTTGCTGAATAAGTGTCAACAGTTGTTGATTCATTTAATAAAGTTGTAGCCCCATCAATAGTAACGTCAACAATATTACCTTCAATTCTTGAGTTGTAGATGAGTGACAAGCTTGCACCATCTGTTGTATTGCTAAAACTAATTTCTATATAGTCTCCAACAACAGTTGATTGTGCTGCTCTGTGACCATAATAAGGCGTAGCGTTAACTGTTGACAGGTCAGTCCAAGTGCCAGACTGAGTTACGCCTGCGTCACCGTATACTAATGATTCTGACATATCCTCGACAACCGTCTGGTTCCAACCAAATGGAGTTATGCGCCCCTCGGTATCTAATCCACTGTTTTGCAACAAGCCGACCTGCCAAGTTTTGCCGCCAAGGTGGGTGTAATGTAAATATTCTGTATCTGATGTCTTTACAATGGCATTCATTGCGAATGGTCTAAGGCCGTTAATTGGCTCTGCTAGTGTTGTAACCATTTTACTGTCTTCTAGTGCGGCAATGGCGCTATCCACTGTTCCAGCACCACGAGCTATATCATTGGCATTATGAGATGTCCCATCTGATGGGTTCCTCCCTTCCAGATCATTGTGGTTTAAGTTGTCAACCAGTACAATCTCAATATCATCACTACCATCCCCAAACTCAATAGTGTATTTACCATTAGGAGCAAAGAAACTATAACGACCAAAATCATCTGTAACAAATGGATTATTCTTTTGTACTGAGTTGGTATCGTCTACATCATATATTACAGCAATGGTATTACCTACAGTATTTCTTACTACAATAGTAGTCCCTACAGACGCATTACCATCTATTGCATCATCAAACTTGCGAAGTAAACTTCCGTTCCACTTTTGCATTTAATTATTTCTCCTCGCACAATGATATGCGTTTAATGTTAATTTTGTTTGTTATGTAATTGGCTAATTTAATCAACCAAACATTTAATTTTTTATACCAAGGTGATGTTGAGAGCAGTATTGCTATTATACATTCAAATAATATTGAGTTGATATAAACCCAGTACGTATATAATGGCTGGACTCTTATATCAAAATGATTATATATATTAACTAAGAGGGATATTGATATGGCAATTATTAGTAACAGTCTGACCTTACCCTTAACAACAAAATATGTAACTAATAGCCACAGCATATCTAGCCCACATCTCGTTAAGAAGAAATAATCTGGTATACTTAATTTTATATATGGTGTTATATTTTGGTCTACTGTCATTATAAGTGCATATGCAACACAGAGTTTTAAATACCTATTATCAGCTATAAATGGGAGTAATAAAAATAACATTGTGTAATAGGATAAGAATCCAAATAAGTATGTCACCATAAATTACTCCCGTATTTACTATTTAACTTTCTTCTCTTTCTTAGGGATTGACTTTTGTTTCTCACGTACTGGTGGGTTAGTATCTGACGGCATTAATCATTCTTCCTTTTAGGTATATTATTTTGTAATACTGCAATATCTACAGCTACGGTTTTTAACAGTGATGTTAAATCTTTAATTGCTTCTGTTTGGCTCTTGGTGTCTTTAGATAAGTGGTCTAATGTTATTTCCATAGGTTTCATTCTCAGGATGATTTGGTCTTCTGTTTCTTTCTTTGTATACATATCATCAAGACGAACTTTATCTTTTCTACGTTCCCATTCATAACGGGCAATAACACCGCCACATATTAACCATCCAAACTTAGCGATAGCTGATACAATAGCTTCCATGCTAACTCACCCTTAACCATTTGTTTACGACTACATATGGTTGTATGTTGTTATGAGATTGGCTACCACCCGCAGATGATGTAGATGCTGTCTTGTAGTTATCATTAGATGGAGCTTGTGATGGATAACCTTCAATATCCCATCCCGCACCACCTGTCTTACCTACAATACCACCAGTATGTGTATGTGTTGGCATTTCTGCTGCTGATAGTAAGTGTTCATACTAACCACCTGTAGCTCCAGCATTGAATGCTTTAACAACACCACGACTATCTGTGGCACTACCACTACCAATTGTAACTCTACCTTGTCCAAAGATAGTCCACACACCATAGCCAAATAATGAATTAGGGTTGGCTGTTGTACCACTTAATTCAATCACCATACCAATAGGTACTTGTGATGGTGCTGCTACTTGAGCTTTAAGCTCTGATATCTGTTCTGCAAAGTTATTAAACATCCAGTTAATTTCTTGTGCAGTAGGGAAGCTATCTGGTACATATCCATACTGCCTTAGATTGGGTGTTGGTCTAACCTTATTATCTGTCCCATCTGGGAATACGAAATCATCCGTAGCCCAATCAGGGTTGTCTGCTGGGAATGCCATTATTATTCCTTATATTTATTATTACAAACCACTATCTAAGTCGTTAGTTGCAACAAGAGTAACTACCTTCTGTTCACTAATTTGTGATGTCTTATTCCTTATATTAAAGATGAAAGACCCACTACTCACTACATAACCAAGGGTTGTATTATTAGCTCTCATGGAGAATTCTCTACTTGATGTTAGTCCCTGCCATATTTCTATCTGAGCTGGAACATATAGAGAATCACCACTTGTTTTGGTCACATAAACCTCATAGTCAGCAGCAGCACCTACTCCTGTAGTTTCTAGGAATGCAATTGATGCTCTATCACCCTCTTGGTCATACGGAGTTACGAAACCATCTGTACCAAAACGTAATCCCATTATTGTGGTGCGTTTTTCTGGAGGTATTGGTGCACCAGAGAACACTAAGTTTTCTGAGTATGAATTTTCCAACCCTAATCCACTCACTATCCCACCCGTAGGTTCTACTGTATAACTAACAGAATTACTATTAGCAAGGTATGTACCATCTACATTAGATGCCACTACACGGCAATAGACTATCTTATCAACATCACCAGCCAGTAATGTATATGTTGTATTTGTCTCACCATCTACAGCAAGGCCGTCAACAAACCATTGGTACCCATAAGTTATCACTTCAACACCAGACCATTCTCCCTTGTCTACAGTTAACACACTACCTTCCGCTAGGGATGGGTATGTTAAAAATGGTGATGTTGTTGGGAATGGTGCATTTGATGCTGGGGGTATATATGTCTCAAACCTTTGGAATCTCACATCGTCAGATACGCCAAATTCAGAACGTATCAAACTGCACATCTGGCCTTGTGGTGTGTCAAACTTAATACTACTTAAAGGGAAGGCTAATGGATTGCCAGCAAAACCAAAAGGTCTTTTAGGTTTGTCAATTAATCGTACCCCTGTATTCACTGGGAACAAGGCAAGGACTTCATCAATACCTGCACTTGTTTGTGAGATACAAGATAGCACTGCGGTTAGCTCAACAACATAAGGGTGGGTTTGTTTTATAATTGGATTTTCATCTCTAGTGAGAAGTCTAAACACGTTTGCAATATCTGCATATGTCCCTTTATTAGACTTACGTAGTATCCTAACTTTAATGGCTGTCTTATAGTCATTATCATCAAGGTTACTACGTCTCACTTTAAGCTTATCACCAATATTGTCTAGGAGGACTCCTGTAGCGTTCTCTAAGGTGCGTAAGTCTTGCATATCAATAATGACATTCTCAACCTCCTGTACTTCCTCTACAAGAGCCTCAACTATCTTATTGATAACCTCTTTGTCTTGAAATTGATATAGAAGAAAGGACTTGGCACGTTCAACCCTATTATCAACCAGCTTAATTTTATTGGCTGTCTCTGCCATTATCTATTCTCCTACATCTTGTTGAAAGTGATATTTACATAGAGTAGTTGAGGTTTCTCGCTAAACTTAGGTATTAAATCTGAGTCTATGAACTGACCTCCAGCATTAGTAATATCTTTAAGTTGTACGGAAGCGGTCTTCAACCTCTTAAATGATATAGCACGATACACAGACGCTTGAACCTGCTCCAGTGGAATAACACCACCAATGTCAAGCTCATCTGTTAATTCAATCATCAGACTCCCCACATCAGCTTTCTCAACGTCAGACAGATATGTTCCGTCTTTAGTTTGGTATGTGATGTTTACAGCGTAGTTAAAGTATGTGGCTTTAGTAAATTCTACATCAATAACATTCTCTGCGTCATCTGTATAACTAATCTGAGTTGTGCCATATTGTTTAGTATTAACTGGAGCATCATCACCAATAGCCTGAGCAACCTCTTCTTCATCCCCACCAAGCACAACAATATTATATGAGTATGGCTCACACACTACATTATTGTTGGTATCATATAGATAATCTTTAGTTGGGTTTTGGAATATCTCAGCATCTATCACACCAGACACACCTAGCACAGATGATTTAATCTTAGCGGGTGTGCCACTTAAACTAACACCATCTAGGTTCTCATATGCTGCTCTGTACTGAGCATCAGACTGTACGTCACTACCACTCGAGAATGTCTCCCAATTGATTGATTCAACAAACCCTGTAAATGAGGGCGATAAACCAGAAGCTTCACCGACATTGAGTGGGTAGAAACCAGATGTGTTTGCAAGGCAAGCAATACGGTATCCAGCTTCCCCAATAGTAGGTGACACTGTTAGTGAGAGATTAGCCTTAGGTAATGGCAATGGGTTATTATTAACGTCTTTGTTAAAACCAATATATAATGTTCTGTTATCGAGATTGTAATATGCTGGTTGGTCTAGCTTAGTAATATTAACATTAGCAAACTGTGATAGTGCAACTAACATTTCATCAATGTCATCCGAGTCACCAGCAGTCCATGTAAACGTATTAGATGAAACACTCTCCACATTATACATTGTGAATGTATATGTAACCCCTTGTGTAATTGTAGAGGCTTTAAGTCTATAACAAGACATCAGACTATTAACTGCCTTCTCTGTAGAGGTCGTATATGTAATACCATTACTACCACTAACACTACGTCCTGCTGTAATTAAATAATTAGTTGTAGTTGTAGCTAGATTGGCTAATACCACTACCTCACCACCACCTTTAGATTTACCTTTACGAAATACCCCTTGTTGGGATATGATGTCATCTAAATAAATACCTTCACTTCCGCTATATGTCTGGGAGCTATAAACCCCCTCCATACCTTGCCAAGTTTGGTCAAGTTCTTCTGCAAACACAGAGACAAACTGAGCCTCTACTGAATTAGAAGACTGGTTCCATGTGCCTAGCTTAGAAGTGAATCGGGAATTTAATGATGTTATTAATTGTTGGAGGGTTTTTCTTTCAAACCCATATTCTGTTATTCCTGACATTAAATTACCTTATGAATAATATCACCATCACCACCAGACATGAAACCTTCTGTGCGACAGCTAGGACTAATAACAAAGTCATTAGCAGGGGAGTATTCAACTTCATCGTTAGGAGTGATACTTGGGAGGTTTACGCGAAGTAAACCGTCTGTGGTTAATACTTCAAAGTTTAAATCATACCCTCTATTACTAGAAGTATATGTAGACGAGAATGAAGTTACTTTAATAACATCACTATCTTCTAATATCTTAGCAAGGAATATAGCGTCAGTTTCTCTTGGGGTAATCCCTTTATTAAATATTTGTTGTCTATAGGGAATACCTTGACTAATATCTAAGAAGTACTCACCTAAGAATGTTCTTAATTTTATTGAGAGTCTTTGCTTAACTGCTTCTTGTATTGTATTTAATAATTCAAACTTACCGTCTATGACTAGGATATCACCATCATCACCTAATTTAAAATCCATCATGCTTCTGGTACTCCTGTAAGGCCATTAATTGTTCCTCCAGAATGAATATGAGTAGTTCCAATATCAACACCATTATGTGTAAGGGTTGAAGAGACTAATTCTATACTGTCGCTCTCTATCTTAACTGTGGGAGCTTTAATAGTTACTGTACCACTATCTGATGTAATGTTAATAGGGGAAGAAGTGGAATACACATCAACCACATTATTGCCAATAGATATCTTATTATCTTCATTGTAAATCTCAATCTTATCTAAAGCTATTGGTAGTACAGTTAATGATGTATTAAATATGGGGGTAACAATACAGTCTACAATATCAAATCTATCTACAATATTGTTTTCACTAGTGGCAGAAGACCCTTTAGATACAACGCCACTGATATCACGTTCACTCACCTCCACCCATACTTCATCGTCAACATACAAAGGTATTCTAATTGACATCCTACCACCGTTAGAAGATAGTGTACCAACTCTAGCTGAGGGGATGATATCATATGTTTTCACAATACCGTCACTCAACACTGTATTTATTAATGGTTGTATATCTACTGTACCATCACTATTAACCGCAACTACTTTGGCTGGGAAGTTTGTATGTATACCAAGCATTGCACTTTTGAAATGTAAATCTAATACTGCTTTCCAGCTTAGGTTGGAGCCTGAAACATTCATATTATCTCCTATAATTTGTAAGGGATAATAGCGGATTTCTCCCAACCATCCACAGGTTTAAGTTCTAATTCTATATACCAAGCTGTCCCTTCAAAGTCACCATTGTATTCAAGGGATTCAACTTCA
>Ga0070748_1001738_pt1 | contig 10144 bp, 9 predicted proteins | sample VirMetDEL_Nov_12_FD_77015 | JGI IMG/M metagenome (GOLD analysis project Ga0070748, IMG submission 77015) | Aqueous microbial communities from the Delaware River and Bay under freshwater to marine salinity gradient to study organic matter... | ecosystem: Environmental > Aquatic > Marine > Coastal ...
AAATTCTAATGGTTTTCCATCCTGAATAACGCGCGTGATTTCCATGGGCTTTTGCAAATCAATTTGCATGTTATTGTATGCGTCTAATACTTTATATTGAATAACGTTAGAACCTGTTATGGTGCTGTCTATAGGATTTACTTTAATATCTAAATGATACTTTTTAACATCCCACCAAGCACGTTCTTTAGTAATGCTTCCGCGAAGGGAATCTTGCCTATTAAAAACCATTTCAGATTTGTTTAAAAGACCTTGAGCACTTAACATATTGAAAGTTAGAAAAGCAGTGAGAAAGTAATAATTGTTTATTTTCATGGATCGAAACTTTACTTTTTTTCCATTACAAATGGATAAGAATATTATTAAATTATAGATTTTCGATGAACTTAGTAAGTAAATGCACCCCATAAGCGGTAGCATGTTTACTTTTTGAGAACTCATCATTACCAAAAGCCACTCCAGCAATATCTAAATGTGCCCAAGCCGTATGCTCTTTAGTAAAGTATTCTAAAAATTTAGCAGCAGTTATAGCCCCTGCTAATGGTTTACCACTGTAATTCTTTACATCTGCTATTTCGCTTTCAATATCTTGATTATACGCTTCCCAAAGAGGCAAAGGCCACATTCGCTCACCAATGCTATCACCGGCAAGTTGCAAAGCTCCTGATACTGATTGATTGTTAGTGAACAATGCTGCACACTCATGACCAAATGTTCCCATACTACTTCCGGTTAAAGTCGCTATGTCTACTAAATAGTCAGGACTAAAGTTTTTAACCATATACGATATTCCATCAGCTAAAATCAAGCGTCCTTCAGCATCTGTATCTATTATTTCAATGGTCTTTCCGCTATAACTTTTTATAACATCACTTGGCAAAAAGGATTTACTACTCACTGCATTTTCGGCGCAAGGAACTATAGCAGTCACTTTGACAGGAAGTTGCAAGTCGGCAATTAATTGCATGGCCCCAAAAACTGCTGCGCCACCTGCCATATCACTTTTCATATCGAGCATTCCTGCTGTTTTGATATTGAGGCCTCCAGTATCAAATGTGATACCTTTACCCACTAATCCAATGTGTTTAACATCCTCTACAGGCTCTTTTGGCTCATAACTCATGATGATAAACTGCATTTCGTTTTGACTGCCTTTACCTACGGATATAAAAGCTTCTAGTCCTTCTATTTCGCAGGCTTCTAATCCCAAAGCGGTCACTTTAAAACCATATTTGCTTCCTTTGTCTACTGCCCATTCCGTTAAATATTTTGGCGTAACATAGTTAGGAGGTAAATCTACTAAAGTCAAGGTTTCTAACTGTGCTCTGGCAATTTTAATAGCTTTATTAACGGTAGTAGAAAAGTTGGTTTCTGATAATATGTGTAATTCAAAATCAGATTCTAAAATGGGGTGTTTGTCCTGTTTTTTATAATGACCAATATTGTAAGTTCCTACTACTAATCCTGAAATACTTGCCTCAACTTGCTCGTCAGTAAATTCTTTTGGCAAAGCCAATGCCGTTGCCTTTGTAAAAACTTCTTTCTGCTGAGATGCTACCCTTCTAAAAATGGTTTTTAATGATTTATAGTCAATCTCTTTTCCTAAACCTAAAAACACATAGGTATTCCCGTCTTTTTCAGCTAAATAAGAACTATCTTTTTTACCATAAAAAACTTTTGATGAAATTTCTACATTCTCAAATTTTATCGGAATCAAGTTTTTTGCAGTCGTTTCAAATACAGGAATTATGATTGTTCCAGAAAAACCCTTTAAGCTATTTATTTGTGTTGTTTTCATACTTACTTTTAATTGAGTTATTCACCATCCGTTCTTACAAGTACAAGAACAATTGTAGGTGTTAAAATACTAAGTAAATATAGTTTATTGCTTTTGAAAGAAAAACAAAACCCAATAATAAATCAATTTACTATTGGGTTTTATGTTTAAAAAACTAAGAACTAGCTTCTTATTTTTGACGACTTTTTAAAACTTGAACAACATCTTCTACCTCAAATCCTTTGGCTTGCAATAGAATTAAATAATGAAATAACAAATCAGCACTTTCACTCAAGAACAACTCATCATTGTCATCTTTAGCTTCAATAACCACTTCTACCGCTTCCTCACCCACTTTTTGAGCAATTTTATTCATGCCCAACTTGAATAAAGATGCCACATAGCTTTTTTCAGAATCTGCGTTTTCTCTTCTTGTTTTGATAGTTTGTTCTAAGTCAGATATAAATCCATAATCCGATTTATTTTCTGTTTGCCAGCAAGTATCAGCACCTGTATGACAAGTTGGTCCCTCAGGTTTTGCTTGTATCAATAAAGTATCACCATCACAGTCATTTTTAATAGCAATCAAATTTAAAAAGTTACCACTCTCCTCACCTTTTGTCCAAAGTCTTTGTTTGGATCGACTAAAAAAAGTTACTTTTTGCGTGTCAATTGTTTTTTGATATGCTTCGGCATTCATGTAACCCAACATTAAAACCGTTTTTGTTTCGCTGTCTTGTATAATTACCGGAATTAATCCATCTGCGCTTTTTGAAAAATCGATGTTCATTTTATCTTATTTAATGATTAAAAGAATCAAATATGGAAAGATTTTTAGATCTGACCTTTTTGTTCTTTTTTCTTAGTTCTATAATCGCACTGCGATATTATTATTTCTCAGTTCTTGCTTCAAGGTTTTTATTTCAATTTCTTTAAAATGAAAAACACTTGCTGCCAAGGCTGCGTCTGCTTTCCCTACTTTGAAACTATCTACAAAATGCTGTATGTTCCCCGCTCCTCCTGAAGCAATGATTGGGATATTTATCAATGTTGATAATTTAGCCAAAGCATCATTAGCAAATCCGTTTTTAGTTCCGTCATTATCCATTGACGTAAACAGTATTTCTCCTGCACCTCTTTCGTCTACTTCCATTGCCCAGTCAAACAAATTTAATTCTGTAGGTAATTTTCCACCTACTAAATGTACGATCCACTGCCCCTCAATTTGTTTAGCATCAATAGCGACAACTACACATTGGCTTCCAAATTTACCAGCCAAATCATTAATCAACTGTGGATTTTTTACCGCTGATGAATTGATAGAGACTTTATCGGCTCCGTTTTGCAACAAGACTTCCACATCTGCTACAGAGGAAATGCCGCCACCTACTGTAAACGGAATATTAATTGTGGCAGCAACTTCTCGAACCAAATTAACTAATGTTTTTCGTCGTTCTTCCGTTGCGGAAATGTCTAAAAAAACCAACTCATCAGCTCCTTCATCAGAGTAAATTTTAGCTAATTCTACAGGATCACCAGCATCACGCAAATCTACAAAATTTACACCTTTAACGGTACGACCATTTTTTATATCTAGACAGGGGATTATTCTTTTTGTTAACATCTCTTTCAATTTGAAAATTTGAAAATTAAAAAATTTGAAAATGCATTATCTCATTTTCAAATTTTCACATCTTCAAATTATTTGGATTCTAATATGTATTGTTCTAATTGTTTTAACGAAATCCTTCCTTCATAAATCGCTTTTCCTATGATGGTTCCTTCACAACCTAGTTCGGCTAATTTAGGTAATTCATCGAAAGTAGAAATTCCACCAGAAGCAATTAATTTAATTCCTTTGGCTTCCGCCAAAATTTTAGCGTATAAATCAAAAGAAGGTCCTTCAAGCATACCGTCTTTGGCAATATCAGTACAAATTACGTACTGGATTCCCTTAGATTGATACTCTTGAATAAACGGCACTAAATCCTCGTTTGACTCTTCTAACCATCCTGAAACGGCTACTTTCTCATTATTTGCATCAGCACCAAGAATTATTTTATCAGCTCCGTATTCTGCAATCCATTTTTCAAAAATCGCTCTATTTTTTACAGCAATACTTCCACCTGTGATTTGATTGGCACCACTTTCAAAAGCAATTTTCAAATCGGCATCCGACTTTAATCCTCCACCAAAATCAATTTTTAAACTGGTTTGAGTCGCGATTTGTTCCAATATTTTATAATTGACAATTTTGCTTGATTTCGCTCCGTCAAGATCTACTAAATGCAAATATTCGATTCCGTGAGCTTCAAATGATTTCGCTACTTCAAGCGGATTTTCATTGTAAATTATTTTGGTATTGTAATCTCCTTTTGATAAACGGACACATTTTCCTTCAATGATGTCTATGGCTGGTATTATTCTCATTTTTTTTATTTAAAGATTTAAAAATTGAAGAATTTAACGATTAGCAATTTTGAACTTGGTAGTACCCGATTCAGAATTTTTTAATCATTACATCTTTCCATCTTTTAATTTTAGAAAATTTCCTAAAATTTTCTCCCCTACATCACCGCTTTTTTCTGGGTGAAATTGGGTTCCGTAAAAATTGTTTTTTTGTAATGCCGAAGCATATTCGACTTCGTAATTTGTGGTAGCAATAGATTCAGCGCAATATGGAGCATAAAAACTGTGTACTAAATACATATACTCGTCTTCTGAAATGTCTTTAAACAAATCTGATTTCAAGTTATAAATCGTATTCCAACCCATTTGTGGTACTTTAACTTTTGTAGAAAATTTTAGAACATCTACGTCAAAAATTCCCAATCCTTTTGTGTTACCTTCTTCAGAACTGTTGCACATCAATTGCATTCCTAAACAAATTCCCAAAACAGGTTGCGTCAACGTTGGAATCAACGTATCTAAACCACTTGCTAGCAACATTTTCATCGCCGAGCTCGCTTCGCCCACACCTGGAAAAATCACTTTATCGGCTGCTTTTATTTCTTCAGGATTATTACTCAAAACGGCTTTATATCCTAATCTTTCGATAGCAAACATAATGCTTTGAATGTTTCCTGCTCCGTAATTTATAATTACTATTTTCATTTATTTAGTTTCAGGTTTAAAGTTTAACGTTTAAAGCTCTACATAGAACCTGAAACATTGAACTTTGAACTAATTTTTACAACATTCCCTTCGTTGAAGGCAAAATCATTTTCTCTGTATCACGTTTTACCGCTACTTTTATAGCTTTGGCAAAAGCCTTAAAAATCGCTTCAATCTTGTGGTGCTCGTTTTTTCCTTTGGCTTTAATATTGATATTAGCTTTAGCCCCATCTGAGAAAGATTTAAAGAAATGCAAGAACATTTCTGTAGGCATTTTTCCTACCATCTCCCGTTTGAATTCGGTTTCCCAAACCAACCAGTTTCTACCTCCAAAATCAATAGCCACTTGTGCTAAACAGTCATCCATTGGTAAACAAAAACCATAACGCTCAATACCTAATTTATTTCCCAATGCTTTTGCAAAAACTTCTCCAAGGGCAATTGCTGTATCTTCAATTGTATGGTGTTCATCTACCTCTAAATCACCTTTTACAAGAATTTCTAAGTCCATTTGTCCGTGACGGGCAATTTGGTCGAGCATATGGTCAAAAAAAGAGATTCCAGTTTCAATTTTACTTTTCCCTGTACCATCAAGGTTTAAATTAATAAAAATGTCCGTTTCATTGGTTTTTCTTGAAATTGTAGCTGAACGAGCTTCCAGTTTAAGGAACTCATAAATTACCTTCCAATCTGTTGATTGCAATGTTATCACGTCATCCAGTTCCTCACGTTTTGAAGCTATTTCAGTACTTCCTGCACCTTCACTAGTATTCATGAAAATGGCTTTTGCACCGAGATTTTTGGCTAATTCGACGTCAGTCAAGCGATCTCCTACTACAAATGAGTTAGCCAAATCATAGGCTGGATTGTCAATATATTTCGTCAACATTCCTGTTCTCGGCTTGCGAGTTGGGGCATTGTCTTCAGGAAAAGAACGATCCACAAAAATATCGTCAAAAAGAATTCCTTCATTCTCAAAAGCTCTCAAAATAAAATTTTGTGTAGGCCAAAATGTATCTTCTGGAAAACTATCAGTTCCTAGTCCATCTTGATTGGTCACCATCACTAATTCATAATCCAATTCATTGGCAATCTTGGCCAAATATTGAAATGATTTTGGATAAAATTCTAATTTATCTAAACTATCTAATTGATATCCTTCTGGTTCTAAAACAATCGTTCCATCACGATCGATAAAAAGTACTTTTTTCATTCTTATATTTCTTTTGACAATTAGCTGATCGCAACTAATGCATCCATTAATTTTTTATTTTCTTCAGCAGTTCCAATTGTCAGACGCAAAGTATTTTCACAAAGTGGCTGTGTGGTTCTGTTTCTGATGACAATTCCTTCAGCTATTAATTCATTATATCTTTTAGTGGCATCATCAACTTTAATTAAAACAAAATTAGCTTCCGTTGGATAAATTTTAGAAACAAAATTGACTTCTTGTAATACTTTAAGTAAATCATCTCTTTGTATTATAATTGAGTCAATTTCTAATTGTATTTTTTCTTTATCTGCCAGTCTTTCTAATGCCCTTTGTTGTGTTAATTCATTAACATTATAAGGAGGCTTAATTTTATTTAAAATAGCAATTACAGCAGCAGAAGCATAACAAATTCCCAAACGGATTCCTGCTAAACCATATGCTTTTGATAATGTTTGCGTAATAACCAAATTTGGATATTCATCTAATTCATTCAACCAACTTGGTTTCTTTGAAAAGTCGATGTAGGCTTCATCAATAACTACTAAGCCCTTAAAATTTTGTAATAAGGTCACCACACTTTCATCAGCAAAAGAATTTCCTGTTGGGTTGTTTGGCGAACATAGAAAGATCATTTTTGTATTCGTGTCTACAGCTCCAAGAATTGCATCAATCTCCGGCTGGAAATCAGTTGATAGTACTACTTCTCTATTTTCTACCGCATTAATATTAGCCAGAACACTGTACATTCCGTAAGTAGGTGGTAATGTAATGACGTTATCAACCTTCGGCTCACAAAAAGCTCTGAACAATAAATCCAATACTTCATCGCTACCATTTCCTAGTAAAACTTGATCAGTTTTTAGGTTTCTTTGTTTTGCCAAAACTGCTTTTACACTGGTTTGTTGTGGGTCTGGATATCTATTCACCCCATTTTGATACGGATTTTCATTGGCATCCAAAAAAATCATTTGAGCCACATCAAAATCTTTAAATTCATCACGTGCTGATGAATACGGTTTCATGGTTTTGACGTTCTCACGAACTAATTTATTTAAATCGAAATTCATCGTTTACTCTTTAAATTTTTAAATCTTTCAATCTTAACGTTACCGCGTTCTTATGTGCTTGTAATCCCTCAGCTTCAGCCATAATTTCAATGGCGCTACCAATATTTTGAATTCCAATTTTAGAAATTTTTTGGAAAGTCATCGATTTAGTAAAACTATCTAAGTTAACACCGCTATAGTTTTTAGCATAACCGTTTGTAGGCAACGTATGATTTGTACCTGAAGCATAGTCTCCAGCGCTTTCAGGCGTATAATTCCCAATAAAAATCGAACCAGCATTTTCTATTCCGTTGACATAAAAATCATCGTTTGCCGTGCACACAATAAAGTGTTCTGGTCCGTATTCATTGATTAAGTCTAAGGCGATGGTATCGTTTTGAACGAAAATCAATTTGGAATTAGCAATCGCTTTCTCTGCAATTTCTTTACGAGCTAATTGCTCTAATTGCAGTTGAATCTCCTCTTCAACTGCATCTATTAGCTTTTTAGAAGTCGAAACTAAAATCACTTGGCTATCCGTTCCGTGTTCTGCTTGTGACAATAAATCTGAAGCTACAAAAGCCGGTACAGCCGTATCATCAGCCACAACCAATAATTCCGAAGGTCCTGCTGGCATATCTATAGCAACGCCAAATTGGGTTGCTAATTGTTTAGCCACAGTTACAAACTGGTTTCCTGGTCCAAAAATTTTATACACTTTAGGAATACTTTGCGTACCAAAAGTCAAAGCTGCAATAGCCTGTATACCGCCTACCTTTACTATTTTAGTTACTCCACACAGTTGCGCAGCATATAAAATAGCCGGATTTATATTTCCTGTTTTGTCTGGAGGTGAACACAATACAATCTCTTTACAGCCCGCAATATTTGCAGGAACAGCCAACATTAGAACAGTTGAAAACAAAGGTGCAGTTCCTCCGGGAATATACAAACCAATTTTTTGAATTGGTCTTTTTTCTTGCCAGCATTGCACCCCTTCAACGGTTTCTACTTCAACTTTAGCCGTTTTTTGAGCAGCGTGGAATTTTTCGATATTACTTTTAGCTAACTGAATCGCTTCTTTTAATTCAGCCGGAACAACAGCTACTGCATCTTCAATTTCTTGCTTAGAAACTTCTATGTTATCACAACTTACACCGTCAAATATCGATGTGTATTTTGCTACAGCTTCATCTCCTTTTTTCTGAACTTCTTTAAAAATTTCTTTTACCGTAAGTTCAATATCGTCAACCGTTTTTGTAGGTCGCTCTAATAAAGCTGACCAAGTATTTGCTGTGGGTTCGTATATTTTATTCATATTAACTTTTGTTTAAAGTTTAAAGTTTAAGGTTGGTCCCCTTTTGAGAAACTTTAAATCACCTACTACTTACGACTTACTACTTAAAAACTTTATTATAGTACCATTTTCTCAATAGGGCAAATTAAAATCCCTTCGGCTCCTGCCTCTTTCAATTGATCGATAACATCCCAAAAAGTATCTTTATCAATAACTGAATGTACGCTGCTCCATCCTTCTTGTGCTAATGGTAAGACGGTTAAACTACGTAGTACCGGAAGAATTTTCCCTACGGCATCGATTTTATCATTGGGAACGTTCATCAAAATGTATTTTGATTTTCTAGCTCTTAAAACAGATTCAATTCTGAACTTTAAAGTATCTATTAATTTTTGAACATCGGGAGTCACTTTAGGAGATACCGCTAAAACTGCTTCACTTTTATAAATAATCTCTACTTCTTTCAGGTTGTTTTTAAACAAAGTACTTCCGCTAGAAACGATATCTACAATTGCATCAGCTAAACCTATATTTGGCGCAATTTCAACTGAACCAGAAATTTGGTGAATATCCACATTTACACCAAATGATTTAAAATAGTCAATAACTGTATTGGGATACGAAGTAGCAATACGAAGTCCATCTAAATCCTGAATGGAATTGTATTCAAATGCTTTAGGAACTGCTACAGAAACTTTGCATTTTGAAAATCCAAGTTTCTGAACTACTTGAATTCCCTTTCCTTTTTCTACTAATAGATTATCTCCAACGATAGCAATATCTACTACTCCATCAATCAAATATTGAGGAATATCAGAATTTCTTAAATATAAAACTTCAAGGGGAAAATTAGACGCTTCAGCTTTTAACTGATCAATTCCGTTATTTATAGAAATTCCGCAATCTTTTAGGATTTGGATACTGTCTTCGTTTAAGCGTCCTGATTTTTGAATTGCAATTTTTAATGTACTCATTTTTTCGTTTTTTTACTAATTATGCTTGAGTACAATATGAGGCAATAAAAAACCCGTTTGATGTACTCAAACGGGTTTTTAAATATGATGACTTACATACATATCATTAACACATCGCTTGAGAGCAATAATGAAAATGATGGTGATGTAATTGTATTGTAAACATGATTGTTTTTTTTATTATGCAAATATAAGAGCTTTTTTAATTTAAAAGCAATTATTATTTTAACTAAATGGTACTTTTTTGTTAAATCTAATGCTCATCTTCGTGGTCAAGCACAGCACCACTATCTATATTTTCCTTTGTAATCGTACTGTCTAGTACATTTTTTCTAATTTCGGTGTGGCGAATTTCACCACCAGAATTGCCAACTAAAGAACCTAAAACTGTTGCGCCGATAGCTAAAACTAAGGTGATATAAGAAAGTATGGAGGCATATTTATGCTTTTTGATCGCAGTGTAAAGAGATAAAATACTGAACAGGCCTGTTGCATATAACAGTATTGCCAATTTTTCAGCTAATTCTTCATGCTCGTGAATAATTTGATGCCCTATGTTTGGCATATCTTCAACGAGCTCCTCGGCTCCTTCTCCTGTTGCCATACTTGCAAATGCAAAAATTGCAGCAACTAGAAACAGTACATACGCAGTAAACTTAAGAGTATTGTTTTTAAATACAAATCCAATAATTAATATTCCTAGACCAAAAATAGTTCCTATGA
>Ga0070748_1001739_pt1 | contig 10144 bp, 14 predicted proteins | sample VirMetDEL_Nov_12_FD_77015 | JGI IMG/M metagenome (GOLD analysis project Ga0070748, IMG submission 77015) | Aqueous microbial communities from the Delaware River and Bay under freshwater to marine salinity gradient to study organic matter... | ecosystem: Environmental > Aquatic > Marine > Coastal...
GGGGGCGGGGTGGGGCCGAGCGCATGGTGTGACGGTGACGGAGGGATCGCAGACAATTTTTTGTAAAATGGCCCCGCACCAAACAATTTTTTATTTTTGAAAAATGCCGCTACCACAATGTTTGACGCTCACCGCGCACTGCGGTATCATCCGCGTCATGCAGATTGTGACGCCCATCTCCGCCGCGCGCGCCGACGAACTGAAGCACCGCGCAGACCTCATCCGCGAAATTGCCGACAGGTATGAAGCCGGCGATATTTGCGAAATTGCCATCGTGCTGAACGACCGCACCGAATGTGTATTTGAGAGCCACGGTTTTTTCGACGACCGCTGGCGTATCCTTGGCGCGTTGGAATACGCTAAAAGCTGCGTATGACCTTCTACTCCCTGCCCTACACCCCCGACCGCCCGGCGGCGACCGAAGCGCGGTTGGAAGCGATCTACGCCGCAGCCAAGTTAGGCTTGAAAGGCGACAGCCTTGCGCTGAACGCCGGTCTGACGCCCGCGCAGTTTCGCAAGCTGGCTGAGTTCGACCCGCTGGTGGAACTGGCCGAACAGAAGGGCCGCGCCGACGGCGAGTTCAACGCCGCCAAGACGCTGCACGACGCCGCGCAGATGGGCGACGCAACGGCGGCGCTGAACATCCTGAAGCATCAGCACGGCTGGGTCGCCAAGCAGCAGATCGACGTGAACATCGACCAGCAGATCAGCATCACAGGCGCGCTGGAGAAGGCGCAGGCCCGCGTGATAGAGGGCGCCTTCACCGAAGTGACGCACATACAGGACAACACCGACCATGCAGACCACGCGATACTCAGCCAGCGAGGAAATGGAACTGATGGCGCGGCTGTGGTCGCCGTCGATCAAGGATGACCCGCTAGCCTTCGTCCTGCTGACGTTCCCTTGGGGCGAACCCGGCACGCCGCTGGAACACTTCCAAGGCCCGCGCAAATGGCAGCGCGCGATCCTCGCGGACATCCGCGACCACATCAAGCAGAACGAAGGAAAGATCGACTTCGACACATTCCGTGAAGCGGTCGCTTCTGGCCGCGGCATTGGCAAGTCTGCTCTCGTGTCATGGCTTGTCATCTGGATGGCGTCTACTCGCATCGGATCAACCACCATCGTGTCTGCCAACTCCGAAGCCCAGCTACGGTCGGTGACGTGGGCCGAGATTACGAAGTGGCTGGCGATGTCGCTCAACAGCCATTGGTACGAAGTGGCCGCGACGCGGATCATGCCGGCCAAGTGGCTGACGGAACTGGTCGAACGCGACCTGAAGAAAGGCACGCGCTACTGGGCGGTTGAAGGGCGGCTGTGGTCCGAAGAAAACCCAGACGCCTACGCAGGTGTTCACAACTTCGACGGCGTCATGCTGGTGTTCGACGAAGCGTCCGGTATCCCCGACAGCATCTGGTCGGTGGCGGACGGTTTCTTCACCGAGAACACGCCGCACCGCTTCCATCTGGCCTTCTCCAACCCGCGCCGCAATACAGGCTACTTCTACGAAGCGTTCCACTCCAAGCGGGCGTTCTGGAACACGCGGAACATCGACGCGCGCGACGTGGAAGGCACCGACAAGAACCTGTACCAGCGCATCGTGGACGAGTACGGCGCCGACAGCTACCAAGCCAACGTCGAAGTCTACGGCCAGTTCCCGTCGGAAGGGGATGACCAGTTCATCCCGTCCAATCTGGTCGATGACGCCATGAAACGGCCCAAGCACAAGGACGCCAGCGCGCCCATCGTCATCGGCGTGGACCCGGCACGCTTCGGGGCCGACGCGACCGTCATCGCCATCCGGCAGGGCCGCGACATCATCGACATCAAGCGGCACCGCGGGGCCGACACGATGGAAGTGGCCGGCTACGTCATCGACGCAATCGAAGAATACAAGCCGGCGCTGGTCTGCATCGACGAAGGCGGGCTGGGCGCAGGCGTCGTGGACCGCCTGAAGGAACAGCGGTATAAAATCCGGGGCGTCAACTTCGGCAACAAGGCCAAGAACCAGCTAATGTGGGGCAACAAGCGCGCGGAGATGTGGGGTGCCATGCGTGACTGGCTGAAAACGGCCGCGATCCCCACCGACCGCTTCCTGAAAAGCGACCTAATCAGCCCCCTGACCAAGCCCGACAGCAAGGGGACGCTGTTTCTGGAGAGCAAAAAGGACATGAAGTCCCGCGGATTGGCCTCGCCTGACGCCGCGGACGCCATCGCGGTCACTTTTGCCTATCCGGTGGCCCATCGTGAGGGGCGCGTTGACAAAAAACGTGTCTCAAGCTACGCTCCGAACGGAATTTCTACAAGTTGGATGGGGTCGTAGGACAGATGGCCAAAATGCCCACGCCGAAGGTGCCGAAGGCACTGAAAATGCCGTCGCCCAAGGCCGAAATCGGCGTCATGCCGGGCGGCCGCACGCCGCTGCGCACGTCTGGCGGCAAGGACATCATCAGCATCACCACGCGGATGCGTGAGACGCCCACGAAGAAGGGCAAATACTGATGCCGCTCGTCAAATCCACCGGCAAATCGGCCTTTCGGGCCAACGTCAAGGCCGAAGTGGCCGCCGGCAAGCCGGCCAAGCAGGCCGTCGCCATCGCCTATTCGGTGAAGCGCGAAGCAGCCAAAAAGGGCAAAAAGTAACCTCATGGCCGACCCCACAGGCATCAACACCGCCGGCAAAGTCGCCAATGTAGGCTCCAACCCGGCATCGGGTGCGGACACCGACGACGACAAGATGGCCACCATGCGCAGCCGCCTCACGATGGTGATGGCGGCCGTGTCCGAGAGCCGCGAAGACGAACTGGACGACCTGCGCTTCATGGCAGGCTCCCCAGACAACCAGTGGCAGTGGCCGGCCGACGTGCTGGCGACCCGCGGGTCCATGCAGGGCCAGACGATCAACGCCCGGCCGTGCCTCACGATCAACAAGCTGCCGCAGCACGTCCGTCAGGTGACGAACGAGCAGCGCCAGAACCGCCCCAGCGGCAAGGTCATCCCGGCCGACGACAACGCCGACATTCAGGTGGCGGAAGTCTTCAACGGCGTGGTGCGCCACATCGAGTATATGTCGGACGCCGACGTGGCCTACGACACGGCCTGCGACAATCAGGTTACGTACGGCGAAGGCTACATCCGCCTGCTGACCGAATACTGCAACGACGACAGCTTCGATCAGGACATCCGCATCGGGCGCATCCGCAACGCCTTCAGCGTCTACATGGACCCGACGATCCAAGACCCCTGCGGGGCCGACGCGCAGTGGTGCTTCATCACCGAAGACATCCTGAAGGACGAATACGAACGGCTGTTCCCCGACGCGACGCCGATCAGCACGCTGTATGCGCAAGGCGTGGGCGATCAGGGCATTTCTGCATGGCTGATGGACGACACCATCCGCATCGCGGAATACTTCTACCTGACCTACGAAAAGGCTACGCTGCACCTCTATCCCGACAACCAGACGGCATTCCGCGGCACGCCGCAGGACAAGCAGCTTACGGCCATGTTCGGCAAGCCGCTGCGGTCGCGTCAGGTGGACCGCCGCAAGGTCATGTGGATGAAGACCAACGGCTTCGACGTTCTGGATGAACGCGAATGGCCGGGCAAATGGATACCCGTCGTCCGCGTCATCGGCAACGAGTGGGAAGTGGACGGCAAGGTCTACATTTCCGGCCTCGTCCGCAACGCCAAGGACGCGCAGCGGATGTACAACTATTGGGTCAGCCAAGAAGCAGAAATGCTGGCGCTGGCACCCAAGGCACCGTTCATCGGCTACGGCGGCCAGTTTGAAGGCTACGAAAACCAGTGGAAGACCGCCAATACGACCAACTGGCCGTATCTGGAGGTCAATCCTGACGTGACGGATGGCGCCGGCAACGTGCTGCCGCTGCCCATGCGCGCGCCCCCGCCGCTGCCCCAGACCGGCCTCATTCAGGCCAAGATGGGCGCTGCGGACGACATCAAGGGGACCACCGGCCAATACGATGCCAGCTTGGGTATGCAGGGCAACGAACGCTCTGCAAAGGCCATCACCGCCCGCGAGAAGCAGGGCGATGTCGGCACCTATCACTATGTGGACAATCTGGCCCGCGCGATCCGTCACATCACCCGGCAGATCGTGGACTTGATCCCGAAAATCTACGACACGCAGCGCATCGCGCGCATCATCGGCGTCGATGGCGAAGTCAGCATGGTCAAGTTCAACCCGTCGCAGCCGGAGCCGGTCAAGGAAATCCGCGACCAGAACGGCGGCATGATCGACAAAATCTACAACCCCGGCGTCGGCACCTACGACGTAATGGTCACGACCGGGCCGGGCTACATGACCAAGCGCCAAGAGGCGCTGGACGCCATGAGCCAGATTTTGCAGACCAACCCCCAGCTTTGGGCGGTGGCCGGCGACCTGTTCATCAAGAACATGGATTGGCCGGGCGCGCAGGAAATGGCGGAACGGTTCAAGAAAATTCTGGACCCGAAGGTGCTGTCCGAAGGCGATCAGTCGCCCGAAATGGCCGCGGCCCAGCAGCAGATCGAAGCCATGACGCAGGAACTGAACCGGATGACCGACATCATCCAGCACGTTCAGGACAGTGTCGCGCAGCGCGAAGTGGACGTGAAGGAGTTCAAGGCGCAGGTGGATGCCTACGACGCGGAAACCAAGCGCATCACGGCCATGCAGAACAGCATGTCGCCGGAGCAAATCCAAGACATCGTCATGGGGACCATCCACGCGGCCATCGAAACCGGCGATCTGGCCGGCGGTATGCCGCAGATGCCCGAAACCGAAGGCCCCCGCGAAATGCCCGAAATGGGCGAAGAACAGGGGCCGCAGGGTGGTATGATGCCGCCCGAAGGCCAGATGATGCCCGAACAGCCGCCGATGGCGCCTGAAGCCCCCGAAATGCAGCCCGAAGCGCCCGAAGGAATGATGCCATGAGTGACGCCGCCAACCTTGTAGGCACCCTGTTTCTGGCGCGCGACGTGGCCCATTCGACGCACCTGAACACGCGCAGCTTCGCAAAGCACATGGCCCTGAACACCTTCTACGACGAAGTGATTGATTTGGCAGACAAATTTGCCGAAGCATATCAGGGCCGGTATGGCCTGATCGGCCCCATCGCGCTGATGTCGGCCAAGAAGACCAACAACGTGACCGACTTCCTTGAGGCGTCGCTGGCCGACGTGGAGGAAATGCGGTATAAGGTCTGCAAGAAGGAAGAGACGGCGCTTCAGAACATCATCGACGAAATCGTCGGGCTGTATCTGTCCACGCTCTACAAATTGAAGTTTTTGGCCTAAGGACCGCGCCCCATGACGGTTAGTCTCAAGCACACTTTTCAGTCGCCCAACAGCGACGGCGCAGATGCCAATCTGGTCCAGCCGTCCAACTGGAACGCGGAACACACCCTGTCGTGCGCCACCAGCCGCCTGCTGGGCCGCACGACGGCCGGTACGGGCGCGGTGGAAGAACTGTCGGTCGATGCTACATTGGCGCTGGCAGCCGGTTCGCTGGGCGTCACGCCCGGCACCTACGTGACCCCGGCCGGCACCGAGACGCTGACCAACAAAACCCTTACGTCGCCCACGATCAACGGCGGCACCATCACCGGCATTACCGATCTGGCTATCGCGGATGGCGGCACGGGCGCCAGCACTGCGGCCGCGGCCTTTGCCAACATCGCCGTTTCGGCGTCTGATTTGGCGTCCATCGGATACATCAAGCTGCAAAACGGCCTGATTTTCCAGTGGGGGACCAAGACGGTAGGCACCGACACGTCGTCGGCTGTCTCGTTCGCCACGTCGGGCATTGACTTCCCTACGGCGTGCTGGAACGTACAGCTTTCGTGGGTGGACAGCACCGTCGGCGGCGGTATCCTTCAGGCCGCGTCGGGCATCAGCACACCCACCAAGACCGGCTTCACGATCTACAATGACGGCACGTCGCGCGTGCATCATTGGTTCGCGATTGGGAATTGATCCGCTCCAACCCTAAGGATTTTTGATGGCCAACGCACTTTACCCGAAATGGAAGGAGCAACTGCTCCAGTTCACGGCGAACAACAACCTGTCGTCTGGCACGGTCAAGGCTGCGCTCGTCGCTTCCGGCTACACCTACTCGTCGGCAGATCAGTTCTACAGCAGCGTCACCGCGTCGGCTGTCGGCACGCCGCAGACCATCGGGTCCAAGACCTTCACGAACGGCGTCTTCGACGGCGCCGACGTGACGTATACGGCCGTGACCGGGTCGCAGGCCGTCAGCATCATCCTGTATATCGACACGGGCAGTGCGGCTACGTCGCCGTTGGTGGCCTTCATCGACACGGGCGTGACGAACCTGCCGGTAACGCCGAACGGCGGCGACATTGCTATCACTTGGAACGCTTCGGGCATCTTCGCGCTCTAATTTTGCAACAGAGGCGTAAGCGATGGCGGAATGTATTGAAGCCCGGTGCGCTGTGGTGCAACTCTCCGACGGCCTTGTCGCGAACATCATCGTGGCCATGCCGTCGGAACCCGCGCAGGATGGATGCCAACTCATCGAGGTGATGAATGGGCAGACGTGCGACATTGGCTGGCTGTGGGACGGCGCCCAGTTTGTCGATCCGAACCCGCCTGCGGTTGAGCTTGTCTAATGGCGACAAAAACAGTCCTCCTTACCAGCGGCACAACGTGGACGGTCCCCGCTGACCTCGATACGGGCGTCAATGTCACGGTGTACTGCATCGGCGCAGGTGGCGGTGGCGGGCGTTCGGTCAATAACGCGTCTGCTAGGGGGAGCGCAGGCGGCGGGGGCGGCGCTTGGGCTACATCCAGCGTTTCGCTTTCGGGTATATCATCTGTTTTTACCAGCATCGGCGCGGGAGGCCCTCGGTCTACAACTGCGGGTTCGGCTGGCAGTGCGGGCGGTGATACTTGGTTCAATAAAGCCGCAAACTCAGCGCCAACGCTAACTACCGATGGGGCGCTTGCCAAAGGCGGTTCTGGTGGTTCGGGTGGTTCGGCAGCATCAGGCACTGCCCCCGCTAACGGCGGGTCGTCGGCGTCTAGCGTTGGCACTACCAAATTTGGTGGTGGGCCATCCGGTGCAACCGGAAATATCGGGGGGACTGGCGGCAGCGGTGGCGGCAGTGCGGCATCTAACCGTGCGGGCGGCGCGGCGGGTGGCACTGGCGGCGGTTCCGGGGCGGTAAATGATAGCGGTGGCGGCGGCGGCGGTGGCACCGGGGGTAACGGTTCATCCTCGACTACAGTAACCGGCGGCAACGGCGGCTTGACCTATTCCGGCGCGGCTGGGGGTGTCGGCGGAACGGCTGCGACGGCAGGTACTAACGGCGGCGGCGGCGGCGGCGGCAGCGGCATCAACCTGTCGGATATAGCATATAACGGCGCAGCCGGGGGCGCAGGTACTGAATATGCCATCACCGCGGGAGGGACCGCAGGATCGGGCGGCGGCGGCGGGGGTGGCGGCGGATCGAACAATAACCTTGCGTCTGGCGGCGTCGGCGCGGCGGCGGCTTTGTATGGCGGTGGCGGTGGCGGTGGCGGCGGCGCATCAACATCGGGTAATGGCGGTAATGGAGCGCAAGGTGCGATCATCATTACGTACACCGTTGCTCCGCAAACACTGTCGCCTTCGCTCGTCAGCAACAGCAACACCTTCTACAGTCCTACGGTCATCCGCGGGGCCGTCACGCTGTCGCCTTCGCTCGTCAGCAACAGCAACACCTTCTACAGTCCTACGGTCATCCGCGGGGCCGTCACGCTGTCGCCTTTGCGCATTGACAACGGCAGTGTTTTTTACACCGCGAACATTGTGCAGGCTGGCGCATTTCAAAATGTGCAGCCTTCGCGGTACGACAATACCAACGTATTTTACAGCCCGACGGTTGTTCAGGCCGGCGGTGTGCAAACCTTGCTCCCCGCGATCTTCGTCAACACTAATACCTTCTATAGCGTGGTCATTTCGCAGCCCTTGCCACCGACGGCGGAAGCAGATATATTCGTTGAGATACGCTCATTCACCGAGCGAAGGAGATTTTGATGGCTATCAACCTGAAAGCCGTGACCAGTTGCTTTGGCTATCAGCAGATCACGTCGCTCAGTTCCGCGACCGCCATGACGGTTCCGACTACCGACGCTACCGGCCTGAATGCCAAGCCGACGATTGCCATCATCACCCCCGAAGGTCAGGCAGTCCGCTGGCGCGACGACGCTACGGCGCCGACCGCAACCGTCGGTATGCCGCTGGCTGCCGGCGTGACGCTGCAATACGACGGCGACCTGACCAAAATCCGGTTCATCGAGCAGACTGCCGGCGCCAAACTCAACATTTCGTTCTACTCGTAAGAGGCCGCCATGAACATCGCCAACGACACGACGCCGGTCAACTACGTTGACTACTTCACGAAGCAGCTTCCGATTGACCTCGCCAGCATGGCCGCGCTGCGGGATGAACTGGCGAAGCGTCAGGGCGCCCTGACCGCCGTTGAAGCCTCGCTGGAAGACCGGGCCAAGGCTGCGGACGAACTGGCCAAGGCCCGCGCTGAAGCCGACGCCATTCTGGCCGACGCCAAGGCCGCGAACGCATCCACCCGCGAAGAAGCCGCCGCGCTGCTGGCTTCCGCCAAGGCTGCCGATGCCAAGTCGAAGACCAAGGATGCCGAACTGGCCGGCCGGGAAAAAGACGTGGCCGCCGCTGAAGCCGCTTTCGTCAGCAAGAGCGCCGCGCTGGAAGCGCGTGAAGCCAAGGTTGCTGACGCGCTGGCCACGCTGGGTGCCGACCGCGCCGCGCTGGACGCCCGCGTCAAGGATTTTCAGGCCAAGGTCGCTTCGATCACCGCCTGATAGATTACCGTACCGGCGAGGCTCACCGGGAACTCCATAGGGGTTAAACATGGACGAGACTGTCCCCAACGTAGCGGATGCCTCCGCGCCAGAACTGGAAGCCACGGCAGCAATCCAGCCTGAAGAAAATTCAACGCCGGAAACGCCTGTCGAACAGGAAGCGCCGAAGTCCTTCACTCAGGAAGAACTGGACGCCATCGTCGGCAAGCGCCTCGCAAGAGAACAGCGCAAATGGGAGCGCGAACAGCAGCAACGTCAGGCAGAGGTACAGGCTCCGCGCGTAGCGCCGGCCGAAGTGTACCCTGAAGACTTTGCTTCCACCGATGCTTACGCAGAGGCTCTGGCCGAACGTAAGGCGGAGGAATTGCTGGCACGGCGTGAGAACGCCCGTCAGCAGGCTGAAATGCTGGAAGCCTACCATGACCGTGAAGAGCAGGCGCGGGACAAGTATGATGACTTTGAACAGGTCGCATACAACCAGAGCCTGAACATTACGGAAGTGATGGCACAGAGCATTCAGGCGTCGGATATTGGCCCTGATGTTCTGTATCACCTAGGGTCTGACCCCAAGGAAGCCGCACGCATTGCCCGTCTGTCGCCTATCTTGCAGGCAAAGGAAATCGGAAAGATCGAAGCCGCGTTGGCTTCAAATCCGCCGGTCCGTAAGACTTCAACCGCCCCGGCACCGATTGCTCCTGTCACGGCCCGCTCCAAAGGAGCGCCGCAGTATGATACGACCGACCCTCGTTCGACCAAGTCGATGAGTACGTCGGAATGGATCGAAGCGGAACGGCTGCGGCAGGTCAAGAAGTACGAGGCAAACCGCAATCGTTAATTTTGGGATGACCCACCATGTCTAACTCGATTCTTACTATCGACATGATTACCCGCAAGGCTCTTGAAATCCTTGAGAATAATCTTGTCCTGACCCGCAACGTGAACCGCCAGTACGACGACAGCTTCGCTGTTGAAGGCGCCAAGATCGGTTCCACCCTGCGTATCCGCCTGCCTGACCGCGCTCTCGTCACCGACGGCGCTGCCCTTCAGGTGCAGGATGACAACGAACAGTTCACCACCCTGACTGTCGCCAGCCAGAAGCACATCGGCGTGAACTTCACGTCGGCCGAACTGACGATGCAGTTGGACGACTTCGCAGAGCGCGTGCTGAAGCCGCGTATCTCGCAGCTTGCCTCCAGCATCGACGCTGACGTTGCCAACTCGTTCAAGACCATCGGTAACTCCGTTGGTACGCCCGGCACCACGCCGGCAACTTCGCTGGTCCTGCTTCAGGCACAGCA
>Ga0070748_1001742_pt1 | contig 10140 bp, 10 predicted proteins | sample VirMetDEL_Nov_12_FD_77015 | JGI IMG/M metagenome (GOLD analysis project Ga0070748, IMG submission 77015) | Aqueous microbial communities from the Delaware River and Bay under freshwater to marine salinity gradient to study organic matter... | ecosystem: Environmental > Aquatic > Marine > Coastal...
GGCGACATAATGCGTAAAACATTAAATAGTTTTAAACAGTATATGGCGGTATGACGTGAAGTATTTGCCACTTTAATCCCCAAATTGCGCCGAATAGAAAAGGCTATGTTGGCTAGTGAAGCTGAATTATAAACGCGAGCTCAAGCGGCAGGAGTGAGGTATAAATTTCAGTCTGGTTATAGTTCCAATAAGTATAAACGTATTGCCCTAGGCTCCCTTCATTTTGGCTGCGCCATAGAGCAGGCCTTCAACCAAGGTTTAGGCTACGACCTTATGCCAGGCGAGGGGAAACACAGTGACCACAAAGAAAAAACAGACAAACATGTGACCGAGTTTAAGAGTTATATGTGGGTTCACGATATGGCGAAGTATCTATATGAAATGTTAGGACGGTAGTAGGGGTTTTAGAAAACGAATGGAAATCTAGAATTGATAGGTTGTTGGTTAATTTGCCATATCTATCTGGGTTACTTTTAATTTAATGATTAAGTAGTAATGTTGTTGAAAGTTATTTTATATAGAAATATGGAATTTAAAAATGAAGCATACGCACACGGCTCGGTTGCTAATTAATGGTTCGGCTCTGCGTCTGCTGAAAACCTCGGCGGGAATTGCTATCGGATTCCTCATGATGCCATTTTTGATTAATAATCTTGGCTCGGAGATGTATGGGTTATGGGTGATTATAGGTAGCGTTGTAAGCTCGTATTATCTTTTAGATCTAGGGTTTTCGCAGGCAGTTACACGTTTTGTTTCAAAAAGTATTCATCAAGATGATGCACTTAGTGCAAATAAGATTATCAATACGGCATTAGTAATCTATTGCGCTTTAGGCTTGCTAATCCTGTTGGTATCAACTATTTTTGCATTTTATGGTGCTGATAGCCTAATTAAAAATAAAGAAAATTTAACAATTGTCCAAGTGCTACTGATTATTAGTGGGATATCGTTAGCGGTAGAGTTTCCAGCAAAGGCCTTTCCTGGGATTATTAGCGCTTACCTAAGATATGACACCTTAGCGCTGGTGGGGTTGGTAAAAATAATAATTGACGCAGTGCTAATCTATTTTTTCATATCAAATGGTTTTGGATTGATTGCCTTATCCCTTATAGGTTTTTTTACTGGATTAGCTAGTACCTTATTTTTTGTATGGTATTCAACAAGTCTATTTAAGGAGATGAAACTAAAGAAAAGCTTGGTAGATATGAAAACGGCGCAGGAAGTTTATCATTTCAGTAAATGGGTTTTTGTCATCGATATTTGTAGACTTATCAAAACCAAAATGGATATATGGTTGATAGCCTACTTTTCAACGTTGTCATTGGTTACATTGTATTATGTGGCAGTTCGATTGGTCGACTATGCCATTCAGTTTCTTTCGCAGGCTACTGGGATAACAGGGCCACTTTTCACAAAGTTTTATGCAAAAAATGATTATGAGTCCCTATCAAAGGCAGTAGTGTTATTTCTTAAAATAAATATATTCCTAGGGTAGCTAATCATTGCGGGGTTCTATCTTGTTGGTGAGGACTTTCTTAGATTTTGGATGGGCGCAGAGTTTGAGTACTCTACGGCGTATCAATGCTTATTGATCTTAGCTATAGGGAGAATGGTTACTTATTTCACAGAGCCTCTAAATAGTTTATTGTTAACGCTCAATGAACATAGCTTTACTGCAAAGCTGTCGATAGTTGAGGCCGCGTTAAGTGTATTGCTGGGGTTGTATCTTATTCCAGATTATAGCTTAGTGGGCGCTGCACTGAGCATCTCAATTCCCTTGGTTATTTCTCGAATTTTCATTTTCCCAATATATTCTTTTAAACGAATACAAGTTAAAAAATTAGCTCTAGCAGGGCACGTGATTTCTTTTAATGTGGTGTTGGCTGTGATAATTATTGTTATAGGTAATATGAGCTTATTGGGTGCGGTGGATGGAAATTTACTAACGATACTCGTTAAGTCATGCGTTGTTATGTTAGCTACTTGCGTGGCCGGGCTTTGTTTGTTCTCAAAAAATGAAATTCTATTTGTGGTTAACAAACTAAAATCTAGCACATTCTCTAAGAAAATAGGTGCGTAATGTATAAAGTTAGTATTTTATTTTCTACATATAAGCGTGGGTCTGAATTAAGTAAAACATTAAATAGCTTTTGCGATATTAATTTTGATCTCCCTTGGGAAATTGTTCTCGTTGATAATGAGGGAAATAATGAAACTAAAAGAATTGCCAGCACCTATGCAGGCCGATTAAATTTAACCTATTTAGTTGAAACCACGCCAGGAAAAAATAGCGCGCTAAATTTAGGCTTGTCAGTGGCGAAAGGCGATATTATTGTTTTAACAGATGACGACATAATCGCGTCGGCCTCTTGGTTGAGAGAAGTTTACGATGGCTGTTTGAGAAATCCTCAGGCAGATATATTTGGTGGGAAGATCTTGCCGTCATTTCCTTCTAATGTGAATATAGAGAAGCTTCCATATCAATTGGATATGCCATTTATTATAACTGCGCTAGTGATTGCAAATTGGGGTGATAATGAAGGGGATATTGAGCCCGACAAAATTTGGGGTCCCAACATGGCAGTTAGGAAATCTGTATTTGACTCTGGAGAAATGTTCGATGTTAATGTTGGGCCTAATGGTAAAAATTATATCATGGGGAGCGAAACCGAATTCATCACGAGATGCTTTAATAAAGGATTTAAGCTTTGCTATTTACCTAATGCAATCGTTGAGCACCAAATTAGGCCAGAGCAGCTCACAATTGATTGGATGAGAGGCCGGTCATTTCGAGTGGGAAGGACTACTGCGGCAGCAGGCCGAGTTGTCAAAGGGCGAATGTCTATTCTTAATTGCCCCACTTATATCTATAAAAATATAATAATTGAAACCATTAAAAGTGGATTTTTCTGCGTCATTAATAAGCGCTTTTCGTATTTTTCCTCTCAAATGAAAATAAGTAAATTCAAAGGAATGATCTATCAGTTGCAGGTTATGTATAGAGAAAAAGGCCCCCTATGAAATTTAAAATAGCTCTCTACTGCGACTGTAACTCTAAAGGTGGGGTGTATGTTTTTACATTAAAAATGGCAAAACTTTTTACAGGGTTCGGTCATGATGTAATTATTATTACCCATGCGGCACGAAATGATTTTGAACGTAAGCTAAAGCAGTCAATGGCTCAGGCTTGCGATCGTGTTTGTGAGGTTGAGCGGGAAAACATTGGTGTAAAGGTCGCCGCTAAAAGTATAGCCTCAGTTATCAATATGCATAATGTGGATGTATACATACCCAATTATCGTGATGCACCATTTTATGCGCTGCATTATATTAAAAATGCCAAAGCTATAGCGCTATGCCATAACAACCATGAATCGTATTACAAAAAACTAATTGCGTTTGATTGCCTATTGGATGCGGTGATATTCCCTAATCATCAGGCCTTGGCTGACTGTGAAAGGGCTTTGCCTGAACACAATGCTCGCTACCAATATGTTCCGCATTATGTAGACGCCCCTAATGTTACTAATTCGGATGATGCTAAAAATATATTAAATCTAATCTATTTTGGGCGCATAGAAGAAGAGCAGAAAAAAATATTTGAAATACTAAAAATTGCTGAATATTTAAACTATAAAAACATTAATTTCAACATTCGTGTGATTGGGGATGGCACTAAAAAAGATGAGTTTGCGGAGGCTGTTGATGTTGCCGGTCTTAGTAATAGAATAGAAATATTTGAGTCTATGGAGTGGGCTGAGCTTGCTTGTCATATTAGTGCATCAAACTTTAATCTATTAACCTCAACCTACGAGGGCTTTTGTTATAGTGCAGCCGAATCAATGTCCTTAGGTGTTCCTGTTGCAGCCTATGAAAACTCTGCAATATCTGATTATGTGATTTCTGGCGTGAATGGCTTGGTTGTTGAGTGGGGAGATTATAAGGGACTTGTGAATAACATGGTTGCTGCTTTTAATAGCGATAATTACTCTTTGTTGAAGAAGAATTCACGTCTGCATATAGAAAATAACTTTTCAGCTAAAAGTGTTTTGGCTGGATATAATCAAGTGTGTGAAGATGTTTCAAAAAACAAAAACAATAAAAAATGGCCTGTATTAAGGCCAAAATATGAGCCAAAAGGAATGAATATTTTTGGTAGGCTCTTGGAAGTCTTGGGTAAAAAAGCAGGTTTATGGAGATAGCTATGACGCCCATATTGTCGATTATTATTCCCTGTCATAATTGTGTGCAGACAATTGATGAAACTATTCAGTCAATTCTTATACAAAATTATCCTAATATAGAGATTATTTTAGTTAATGATGGCTCTACCGATGCAACAGAAAAACATATACGCGAGGTGTATGGGCATAATCAAGTAATTAAATATTTTGAGCAAAAAAATTCAGGCGTCTCTGCCGCAAGAAATAATGGTGTTAAATTCTCAAGCGGCGACTACATCACGTTTCTTGATTCGGATGATCTGTTTGCGGAGAATAAGTTGAGATTGCAGTTCGATTTTTTGCTAAAGAATCACTTTGATATTGTGTTTGGAGATTTATTGCGATTTGAAGACGTTGGAAATGAAAGGAACTTCTTTACTCGCACCTCTCCGGCTAAAACAGAAGGTGAAAGTTATAAGCTCGCAGTTGCAGAGTTGGATCTTTTTTCATATGCAAATTTTTCAACAGGAATATTTAAACGCAGTGTTTTTGATACTCTTTCATGGAATGAAAAGCGTAAAACAGGCGAGGACTGGGAATTGTGGAACAAAATTTCTAATGTAAATTATAAAGTTGGGAATTTTAAAGAAGTAACAAATTTTTATAGAAAACATCAGGCCAATACCACAAAATCCTATTTTGAAATTATGACTTTAGAGTCTCATGTTGCGATTATAAAGGATTTAAATGTGTCTCAAGTTGTTAAAAATAGATTAATTGTAGGTAAGTTAGATTACTACAGTAATATTCTGAGAAACAGAAAAGACAGAAGCATGAGTCAAGTGATAAATTTTTTAATGGTTTGTATTAAAATGCCTCATTTGTTAAGTGTACGTTTCTTAAAGAATATAATTAGATCTTTTTCGGTTAAGTAGCAGTGCGTGTCAGCAGGCGCCAAATCAATTATTTTGTCCATGATAAATATCAGGCTATTAGTTAAATAGCCTTTTTTATTTTACCTAAATAAAAAAGAGTAAAGCGAGTTAGAACAGTATGATTTATTTAATGAATATAGCCTATGTGTGTATTCCTACAGAGAAAAGGAATTGACATGAGAAGAGATATACAGTTTTTAAGAGGTTTTGCGGTATTAGCTGTTGTATTATTTCATAGTAATCTTGCCCTATTAAGTCAAGGTTATCTTGGTGTAGATATCTTCTTTGTTCTCTCGGGGTTTTTAATTACCTCTATCATATTGAAGGGGCTGGATGATAATAGCTTTTCATTTTCTGAGTTCTATTTGCGACGAGCAAAAAGATTAATTCCTGCTTTATATAGCACCTTATTTTTTACAACCTTAATTGGGCTAGTCGCCCTAACACACCAACAATGGTTAGAGTATTTAAAGCAACTCATAGGAGCATTAACATTTACCGCCAATATGGTGCTGCCTATGCAAACCGGTTATTTTGAAAGTACCTCCGAAGGGAAACCTTTACTTCATATCTGGTCGCTCTCATTAGAAGAGCAGTATTACTTCTTTCTACCCATAGCACTTTTTCTTTTGTCTAATCGTTTTAGATTTCCTGCAATACTATTATTTACATTTATCAGTTTATTTTGGTGCTTGTCATGGGTGTATAGTGAGAATAAAGATGTTCCGTTATTGTGGCGGTTAGCTGACTCTTCGAGATCCGAATGGGCCTTCTATCTTTTACCTACCCGAGCATGGGAATTATTAGCTGGTTCTATCTGTGCGTGGCTAATGTTAAATAGACCTCCAATTGAAATTCCACCTGTATTCAAATACATAGCCCTGATTCTTATTGGGTTGAGCTGCACTGTAAATATAAATAATGAACATCCCAGTGTGGAAGCTATGATTGTGGTTTTGTCCACAATGATTATTTTAATCGGCAATAAAGATTGGCTGCCAAAAGGGCTTGTGGTTCGTCTATTTGAGCGCGCAGGAGACTGGTCTTATTCACTGTATTTGGTGCATTGGCCTTTATTTGCCTTCGCCTACCTAGTTTATGTTGGCGATGTACCAGTCAATACAAAAATCATATTAATTTTTCTATCGCTTTTTCTTGGATATCTGCAGTATAGATTTGTGGAAACTCCCTTTAGGAAGGGAAAATTAAAGAAAATATTCGCCACATGGAAAACTGCGTTATTAGCAACCTTGTGTTTTCTGGCTGTCCCCGTAATTGCGTTTTATGTCGCCTCCGATACCGAGGATGCCTTTTCAAAAATAAGAAGGCAAAATACCGGCTTAGCAAAAGCCTGCGATGATTCATTTGAAACAGATGGGAAGCTAACGGGTGCTTGTGTGCTAGGAGATGACCCTAAAATTGTAGTCTGAGGTGATAGCTACGCCATGCATTTGATTCCCGGTCTTGCTGTTAAAAACACGGAATTAATTCAAATAACCAAAAGTATGTGCGGGCCAATGATGGGTATTGCACCTATAGCTGGATCATATGATTCTGTTTGGGCGAAGCAGTGTTTAGAGTTTAATGAGCGGGCCATGGCGTATATAAAAAGCCATAAAAATATTTCTCATGTAGTCCTCAGCTCTACATTAATTTCCTACTTGGATCTTAAGGGGGGGGCATACTTAACCTATAAAGGTATTACAGCAGCGAACATGGGGTTATTAGTAGAATCATTTAAGAACACAATACTCGCGCTTCAGCAGCTCGGCATAGCTACTCTTGTGATATCCCCGCCGCCCAAATCAGGGTTTGATATTGGTGAATGTCTTGAGCGGGAGTATGGCACTGCCCTATTGTTAAGAGACACATGCGCTATTAATTATAATGAATATCAGATTCATCAAGAATTGGTTAATGAAACGCTTAAAGAAATTGAAAAGGTTTCAAGGGTTCTTTGGTTGAAAGACTACTTATGTGAAGGCGACCTTTGTAAGGTGTATATCAATAATACATTTATGTATAGGGATGGTGGGCACCTGTCAATTGACGGCTCGATTGAGTTATTGAAAGATCTTGATATTGTTGACTACCTAAAAAGCCCTAATCGGCTACAGCAGTAAATCATTGAGATTTTTATGCTAAAAGATACCAAGCCGCGTTTTGCTATTTTAGATCCACTAAGGTTTGTGGCTGCACTGGCTGTTTTGTTATACCACTATTCCATCTATTTAGATGAGGCTTTTCCCGTGCTGGTTAGCACGTTTAAATTCGGCTATTTGGGTGTAAATTTCTTTTTTATCCTCAGTGGTTTTGTGATTATGGCGTCTGCACAAAACAGAACTGCAACCGAGTTTTTATTTGCCAGGGCTTTGCGGATTTATCCCGCGTTTATTATTTGCTTAGCATTTACCTTATTAATAGCATGGTGGTTGAACGGAGAGACAACATCTATAGTGGCAGTGCTTGCCAATGCCACCATATTAAATGACTATTTTTCTATTGCCAATGTGGATGGCGTCTACTGGACGCTACAAGCAGAGATAAAATTCTATTGTTGTGTTTTCTTATTATTGGCTACAGGCTTATTTCAATACTGGCGCCATTGGTTGTGTGGATGGTTAGTAACTGCTATAGCTTACTATTTCTCATCCCAGCCATTTTTTTTGAGTTGGTTTATAAACCCACAATATTCATTTTATTTTATTGGGGGCATTTGCGCTTATTTACTTAATAAAAATAAAAGTGACTATTTGGTAAAAGTGCTGTTTTTTACCAGTGGGCTATTTGCAATTTTAATTGCCAGAGAACAGACAAATAGCTTTATGGTGAATGTAGGTGGAATAGAAAGAAATGTCGCAGCAATATTGGTAGGTGTGATTTTTTTGTTTTTCTATTTTTTGGCCAATGGGTATTTTAATATAAAGAAAACTGCCAGCTATCTTTTACTCGGCTCTATAAGCTACCCGTTATATTTAATACATGGACGCGCAGGAAAGAGCTTAATTGACTCTTTATTGGGTGTTTTTGGGCTTTCTGCAATTTTTGTAGTTGTTCTAATAATTTTATGTGTTTCAATATTTGTAATTTATTGTGAAAATTACACGGTTCGCTTGATACGGCGCTTGACTCGACTTTAGTGCAAGCACCTAAAGCGAAAAGAGCTAGAGCTATCTAAGTAAAAATAGATAGCTCTAGTAAGTTAGATTGGCTTAGGAGACATGGGGCATTGAGCGCATTCAAGTTTATAACTTCTGCTCACATTGCTTTTATCATAGAGCCTAATAAACTTGGCTCTGAATTTTGATAGACTATTTTTGTGTAATTTTGCTAATATTTTTGTATCGCTCCAGCTGCTAATAGGCAGAGTGATGTTTTTTACAGAAAACTCTATCGTATTGTTATCCGAAAGCTCGACTCTTGCGAATGCATTTGCACCTGTCGCTACATAGATATCATCATAGTAGGCATCAAAATTAGACTGGTCACCATTGCCAAACCAACCTGGAAATTTAACTCTATCAAATGAGGTTGTATTACTTTCAGGGAATATGGGTTTGTCTGTTTTGTTTAGAATTAGAGTGCTACCTTTTTTTCCTGTCATTTGAAATATAAGTTGGCCAGAATTTGTTTGGGGTTTTGTAGCGTGCGGCATAATTCCAAAGCTCATATAGTTTTTGGTATGCCAACTCCAAGAGCTTCTTAACCCTAACCAGCCGTAATTTACAGAATTTCCAGCTAAAAGAAATGAGCCCTGACCGCCGTGAGTCGGAGCGCAAACATTAAATTTAGTTTGGCTCCCTATTCCGTCGGGGGTGTCGGTAATCCAAGTGAACTTCCAGGAACTGACGTTTGGAAATTCGAAGTCTTTGTCGCTGCCTGCAAAATATCTACCCTCGGGTACTGCTACGGAGTAGCTAATGAATATATTACTGACTTTTTCAGGGAATACAGTTTCGATTTGTCTGATGGATGCGGTATGTAGTTTGGTTAGATCATGTATTTGAAATGCTTTTCCATCATCAAAATCTACTATCATGGGCTCTTCTCCATAGCTACTACTTTTACTCCACTTCCCTATGAGTGCCTTTGAGAGGTCTACGTTTTCGCCACTAGTTTGGTTGTCAAAGTCGTCAAACAGAACGATGTTAGGACCTGCTCCAAAACCAGTGCCACTTATTTCAATTGTATAATAGCCGTTCTTGTCTGTGCTTTCAGACCGCTCTACTTTAGTTACGGTTGATGCTAAAAGTGGCTGTGCGATAGCGAGTAAGCACGAAGTAAGTATTAACTTGTTCATAATGTGATTCACTTTGTGGGAGAGTGCTACTAAGAATAGCCTCTTAAACTATTTACATCAAAGAAACTTTAATATAGTTGAGCCTAAAGAGATTTTATTAGCTAAATATTCTTAATTGGTGTTTTGTAAGCGCTCTTATGTATGAAAATGCTATTTAAAGTGTATGTGGGTTATATCAATATCCCGTTAAGTTTCCCTTTGGAATATACGATGATGTGTGATTTTGTCAATTAGCATATTAATTTTCACGACTTCTTTTACTAAACCCTTTTGACCGTAAAGCTGACGCTAAGGACAAGCCTCTACCTAAGAAATATAAATAAAATGTAAGTGTATTAATTAGGACATGGCGTTGGCCATATTTTCTGAATTTAACAGCAGAAGACAGCGCACATAGACATGCTATGGAAAGTAGTACTGGATATATTGCTTTTGTAGAAAATAATGCAACAGCTAATAGAATATGTAAAAAAATAAAAATAATAGTAAAAATTGCAGCTTTTGATCTAAGTATTGTAGATGTGTTTGTCCAGTCGCCAAGTCCGTGCCATTGTTCACTTTTGATGAATTGCTTTATGGTTTTTGGTGCTCCGTTATGTGTAACAGTTAAATTAGGATTGGCGTTAATCTGCGCACCTAACTCTTTTGCATTTTTACACAATGTAAAATCCTCTGATGTTTTCATGTGGTCAGGGAAGCCATTAACTTTCACAAACAATGTGCGGGACAAAATCAGGTGACA
>Ga0070748_1001743_pt1 | contig 10136 bp, 22 predicted proteins | sample VirMetDEL_Nov_12_FD_77015 | JGI IMG/M metagenome (GOLD analysis project Ga0070748, IMG submission 77015) | Aqueous microbial communities from the Delaware River and Bay under freshwater to marine salinity gradient to study organic matter... | ecosystem: Environmental > Aquatic > Marine > Coastal...
GGGGATATGAAAAAGACAATACCTGTTAGTTATCTGAAATGCATTAACCCGTCTTATGAAGTAATTAACATGGACGGTTTGCTAGACGATCACCACGACTACCTTCTTCTCGGCAGAGGGTTTGCTGAAATTGAGTTAATAGATGAGGACTTGCCTGTTAAGCACGAAATCGAAAAGCTGCGGGAACAGGTGAGCAAGCAAACAAAAGAAGTTGACAGCATGAACGCTAAAATTCAGGCGCTGATAAACGGGCTGCGTGAGGCGCAAGCATGAGGGGCGAATGGGACATGGAATCGTGGCAGCTTGCCGAAGCAGACAAGCGCCGCCGACGATACCTGAACGAACTGATGCGCCATCCAGATCCGCGCGACCCCGATCATCCAGAGCAAGACGAGGAAGAAGATGAGCAGAATTGAACGCTTGATAAAGAACTGGTTTAGCCCGAATCGCTTTATAGACGAAGCCCCTGCTATTCAGCGAGAGCTTGATGCAGAGAACTACCGCGAATCGCGTAGCAATCCGTGGAGACAGTTGCATAAAGGCGTGTATGCGCCCCGTACGTTGCAGGAGGCTGGACTATGAGCAAGCACACAGCAGGGCCGTGGTTTATTTCAGATTCGCACGGACATACACACAAAATAAGAGGGGATGACGGAGACGCTGCAATATGCCAAACATCTCACTGGCTTCCAAGTGACCCGCTCAATGAGTCGATTGCAAACGCTCGACTCATAGCCGCGTCGCCTGAATTGCTTGAGGCGCTAAAAGATGCGCTCTGCGCTCTTGAAGTTTGCGGCAGAGATTTCGACCACGTTACCGGCAAGGCTAGAGCGGCAATTGAAAAAGCGGAGCAGCCATGAGCTTATTCGTGCAAGGCATCAGTGACTACAACAAAGGCAAAGAGCCGAAGAAAGCAGATGCTGAGTATCTTAAAGGATACACGGGGATTAAGCATATCAAAGCAATGATCAAGGCAGATAAGGAGCAGGGTAAATGAGCATGTTTGAGATTCAGGCGACACTCAAAGCGCCCAAAGGTCAGTTTAACAGCTTTGGCAAATACAACTACCGAAGCTGCGAGGATATCGTGGAAGCGGTTAAGCCGGTGCTGGCGACATTCAGCTATCACCTCAATCTGTCAGACAAGGTTATCTGTGTCGCTGATCGGGTTTATATCGAGGCAACGGCAACGGTATTAAACGGCGCTGAAGTCGTGGCGCAATCAACAGCTTATGCCCGCGAGCCTGAAGATAAGAAAGGCATGGACGCGTCACAGATCACCGGCACAGCGTCAAGCTATGCCCGCAAATACGCGCTTAATGGATTATTTGCAATTGACGACACGAAGGACGCAGACACGGACGAACACAAGAAGCAGATCAGTAAGCCGGTTCCAGTTGAGCAGGTAGCGCCAACACCGGAGCAGATAGAGTATTTCAACAACATTGATTCAATGGACTACCTGCAAACCTACTGGATGACTTTAAGCCTGGATAACAGGCATATCTGCGCCAAGTTAAAAGACAACGCAAAGGCCCGCTTACAGGTTGCAGCATGAGCCTGTCGCCGGAGCGTGAAGGACGTATTACCGCGTCCATCTTCGCATCAGCTATCGGTATCGGTTACGACAGCAGGCAGAAACTGTGGCGACAGCTAACCGGACGTGAGCAAAAGTTTGAAGGCAATGACGCGACACAATGGGGCAATGATAACGAGCATCATGCAATCAGCGAGTATGAGCTGGTCACGGGGAATATCGTGATGACATGCGGGGATGACCAGGCGTTCCATATCCACCCTGAACACGATTGGCTTGGCTGTACGCCTGACGGCTTTGCGGAAGTAAGAGTAGATTGCCTTTCTTATCAGCAAATTGTTATTGAGGTCAAATGCCCCGCAAGCCTGAATCTGTACGATGGCGTTCCGGCACATTACATGCCGCAGGTTCAAGGACAGATGGCAATTACAGGCAAGCAGATGGCACATTTTATCTGCTGGACACCGGATGATTTTTCAGTGCAAGAGGTCTGGTTCCACCCTGAATACTGGAATCAATGTTTAGAATTATTGACTGAGTTTTACCAGTGTATCCTCACGGATACAGAGCCAAAGCGAAAAAGGAAGCCGGTGCTGCCGGTAGTGGAAGTGGTGGAGATTGCGGGATCACTCGCGTTTTGATTTAACAACTGAGGAATGAACAATGAGTAAATTAGGAATCAAGCTGAAAATCGCGGTCAACAAAATCGACAAGGCTCTGCTTTTCAAGGGCCAGAATACCTATCTGGACTGCACTGTATTTGTAGACCCGGACAACGAAGATAAATACGGGAATCACGGCATGATAACGCAGGACGTGTCTAAGGAGAGCCGCGAGGCTGGCGAGAAAGGCCCGATACTTGGCAATGCAAAGATATTCTTCCGCGACAACGGCGCGCCACAGATGAAAGCCCCGCCAGCACAGCAGCCGGTGGATGAATTTGATGATACAGACTTGCCGTTCTAGAATTGATATTTAAGGAGACGCGCATGAAAACGCTATCAGAACAGAGTTTGTCCGAAGCAGTAGAAACATTAAATCACGTTTGCCGGGATGATTTTGTCTTGATGCCGGTAGTACACACGGACGAAATGGAGCAAGCTTTTTTCGAGGCGCTGAGTGAGCCTGTTGTGGATTTCAGCGCGGTTTATGCGGCTATTCTTGATGCAGCACAGGAGCAGCAATGAGTAACTACACCGCAATGGCTATCAATCCTCGAACGGGCGCGGCAGAAATGGCGACATGGCTTGATGATTATTATGGGCCTCATCAGTACGCCGTGATGTTCGCAGATGGCGGCATTTATCCCGCAGACAAGGTTCAGGCGCTGTAATGAATCACCTGCTGTCAGCGCAAGAGGTATGCCGTTTGACGGGTTATGAGCGCCCATCATATCAGGCCAGGTATTGCCGTGAGCAGGGAATCAGATTTACTATCAGCGGATCAGGTGAGGTAATCATAGCCGCAGCCGCGCTGAACCAGATGGCGCAACACGATATTACAGAACCGGATTTCAGGTGTTTTGATGCCGCGTAACCGAAAGGACAAAGCAGACCATTGGCTACCGCCTCGCGTGTATCGAGGCAGGTCAGCGTATGCCCTGCACCCGAAAACCGGAGGCGCTATCAGGCTGTGTGCGCTGGATGCAAGCGAGGCTGATGTGTGGCTTGCGTATCGTCAGGTGCTGGGCGTTGCGCTGAAAAAAAATGGCTCATGGCTGGCTGGTTTGTATTTCGAAAGTGAGCAGTTTAAGAGTGACCTGCAGCCGCGAACACAGACAGACTATCGAGCGCACTGGAAAGCATTGGAGCGCGTATTCGGCAAGATGCTTATCACTGCTATCAAGCCGCACCATGTCAGGGAGTACATGGACAGACGCGGGAAGCAGAGCAGGACGATGGCGAACAAGGAAAAGAAAACATTGCACCTTATTCTAAAATTCGGCCATGAGCGCGGGCATGTTAAAGATAACGCCTGTGAGCCGGTGAAAAACTTTATTCTGCCGCCGCGAACCCGATACATAACGGACGAAGAATACGCAGACTTTTATCAGTCAGCAGAGCCAATGTTGCAGGTGTTTATGGAAATATCCTATGTATGCGCTGCGCGTGGACAAGATGTACGGATGATTAAGCTCTCGGACTTGACGGAAAAAGGGCTGTATATTAAACAGCAGAAAACCGGTAAGGCGCAAGTCAAACTCTACAGTCCGAGACTACAGGCAGCGATTGACAGAGCGAAGGCATTGCGACAACAGCGCGTGAAAGGAGTGGAGAGCATTTATCTGATACTGAGTGAATCGGGCAAGGTCTATTCTGACAGCGGCTTAAAGAGCCTGTGGAGAAGGGCTGTCGCTGCTTATAAGCTGAGAACAGATAAGCGGGTTACTTTCACTTTTCACGATTTGAAAGCAAAGGGCATTTCAGATTTTGAAGGCAACAAGCAGAATTTCAGCGGGCATAAGTCTGCCGCGATGATGGAGAAGTACAACCGCACGGCAGATGAAACTACGGTGATTGATTTTAAGAAAAAGGAGATGTGAAGTGAGGAAGGGTCAGCTAAAAAATAGGGAACCATTCGGCGGCACTTGCGCAAACGGACACAATGCGCCCAAGCACGCAAACGGTCGATGCGCAACCTGCGCGATGATTTCTCGTGCGCGAAGTCTAGCAAAGAGCGCAACGCATACCAAAATGGATCTAATCAATGAGATCAAGGATATGGATTATTACGGTGGGCTGATGGCCGAATAATCATAAAATAACCGAATAATATTATGCACTTTATTATGCACCTTGTTTAACCGTTTTCTAAGTGATTGATTGTGTAGGAAAATTGGCGCGCCGCGCTGGGATTTGAACCCAGAACCCCCGGCTTAGAAGGCCGGTTGCTGCACTATATAAATCAATTACTTACAGCGGATTTGCATAATATAACCAGTTTGTAAGCCCTTGTTTTTATTAGATAGGCGCTCGTTATATTATGCAGCCTTTATCAGCTATTAATCTCTTGACTCACAGTGCTATTGATACGCTCGTCAATCACTTTGTCAGCCGCTTTGATAGCTTCATCAGCAATGCCCAAAAAGCCAGCCACAGCGACCACAGCCGCCTTCACCGCTGCGAATTTCTGAGCGCCTTTCCCAGACTCAGGCGCAAATTCTTCAGCCTCCAAAATCAGCGATTTCAGGCCAAGCGCCAAAAAAATCACCAGCTTTGCAATATCCAGCGCGATTTTAATCTTATTCATTTCAGACTCCGTTGCCCGGAAGTGGGCATTGTATAGTGTATTTTAGACCGTTTAGTTTTTGTAGCAACAGCACCGCATCAGGGTTGAGCATCGGTGCCAGGCTTTGCTTGCAGCCCGATTTTTTCAGTTGTGGTGATGGTAAGCACGAAGTTAATGACAGCGAGCAGAGCAACAGCAAAACCATCCACAATTTCCGCATTGACGGGAACGCTAACACCGAACACCTCCGCAGCATTGATTGCTGTCCAGATAAATCCCACTATTACACTGGAAGTGATCTGGCGAGTTTTCCATAATGCCGGGTCTTTAACCATCTTCCCCGCCTGCATCAGGCTCCAAACTGCTTTCACTTTTTTAATCATGGCTTCCTCTCGATAATCCACATAACCGGCTTTCCCGTTGCGGCTTCAGCGACAATCATATCCTGCAACTGCTGATAGTCTTGATACAGCACACAGCCCGCTGTGTGGCTTGTTTTTGTTCCCGCATGTACTCTGATACCCGTCCACTTCACTACCCCGTCAACAACGGAAAAATCAGCAGGGTTGTTGTAAAGCAAAATTAAATTCTTCTTAAATGTGGGCGAGTAAGTCACTTTTGCAAAATACACCCCTTCGGGTATGCAGGTTTCGTCCTGTATCTTTACGCCGCGCCCGCGCCCAACATCTTCCAAACATGCGCCGTGCTGCTCTGCGCCATCCACATATAAGCGCGATATGGTCTTATCAACCAGGTACGTTCGCAATTGTGTAACAATCATTACAGATTCTTGCCGCGTAAATATATCGTTCTGTCAACCTGTTGGCTTGCAGATTCATCCGTTACGATTCTACACGTTACCGACTCGCGGGAATTGACTGCAACACCGCTAACTTGCACCGATACCAGCAAGCCATCTGCTGCGTCATTATCAACAGTCACGCCGCTACTTGCGACAATCGTATAGCTTGCAATCCCTACCCCTGTTTCTAACCATTCAGTCCAATCAAATGTGTAGCTCAATCTATCATTAGAATCTATATCGAACTCTAAGCCCTGCGCCCATTCTACCGACATGATATTGTCCTATCTTCAAAAGGAATTGTTATTGACCGCTCAGTATATGGTATCGCTATTATACGCTCATCAGGAGCTAGAAAGAAGTTAATTGTCTTAGTTAAAGCCGCGTCATTTCCTGTGAGAAGGTAATCTGCAATCTCGCCAACAATTGATCGAGTTATGAGGAACTGCGCTTCGCTTGCTGTCGCCGTGAGGCTCTGTGTGGCTGCTTCAAAAACAAGCCGCCTAAGCAGCTCTGTGTCATTGCCCGTTAGCGAATAGCCGCTCACTTGCGCGGATATAATGCTCGACTTGAGCAGCGAAACATTCTTGCCGGATAGCGTAAGCCCCGCAGACTCAGCGAGAACGAATAGCCTGCGAGCAATAACAGCATCCAGCAGAGCCGTGGAGTAACTTGCGGATTCAGCCGTGAAGATCCGCGCATAATAAACGCCCGCGTCATTGGCTGAGACTGAAAAGGCCGTACCAGCCGCCTGCATGATAACTGTTTTCGACAGCCCCGCGCTTACGCCTGCGAGCGAGTAAGAACCAGCCGCCGCAGTTATTGAACGCTCTACTGTTAAACCCGCCGCCGTAGCTGATAGCGCGAAACTATCCCCGTCAGCAGAGAGCAAATATACTTTAGAAAGCGCCGCGTCATTGTTTGTCAGCGCGTAGGATTGAGCATCAGCATCTATCGTGCGCGATACTGTCAGCCCTGCGCTGGTAGCCGTGAGCGAGAGCGTAGCGCCCTGTGCGTCAATGGCCTTGTCTGTTGTGATGTTGGCATCATTGCCCGTCAGAGCGTAAGAGCCGCCAGCCGCCGTTGTTACCCTGCTGCCGAGTAAGTCCGCGTCATTGCCCGTTAGCGCATACCCACCGATTGCCGCCGTGAGTGCGCGTGATGCAGTAAGCTGCGCGGCATTGGCTGTGAGCGTGTAGCTGTCAACCTGTGCTGTGATTAGTGCTGATCTTACAACCGCAGAGGCATTGCCTGTCAGCGTGATACTTGACGCACCGGCCGCGAGCGTGTATTGCTTGCTAAACCCTGCATTAATGCCCGACAGCGAAATGGTGGCCGAGTCAGCAGTTAAGCTATAAGTCGGCCCTGCGTCAAAAATAACGCTGTCAAATATCGCACTGTCAAAAATTGGCATTTATTAATACTCGGTTGAAGGCCAGCCCGCGTTTACGTCAATCAATTCCAGTGCCGCAATGTCAGCGGCCGCTTCTATGACCTCGCACAAATCGCAGTGATAAGAGTCCGTTGCATCAGTGTGCGCCGTGACTGCACCCTCCATCGCCTCAAGTATCTGCGCTGTGAGCAAAACAGTCTGCCCGCCCACCCTGCGCTTTCTGTTCGGGTTCGGCTTTTTCGTCGCGCCTAAAAGTTCTGCCTTCGTGCCTTTGTCAGTTGAGATGGGTAGCCCGCTTAAGGTTATACCCCCGTCCATTATTTCGTTTCTTACGCTGTTAGCCTGGCTTATGAGCATCGCTTTTACATCTGTGATGCTGCGCTCGGCCACGGAATATTGCACAGTCCAAACCCCATCAACCAGAGCAGGGTCGTGGGTAACAACATACTCAGTGACGGGGTGAGGTTCGGGAAGTGTGCCATCTGCGACTTCGACCACCCTAAACTGTGTTCGCTCATCTTCGGTCAACGCACTCGCTGGGCAAAAGTGAGTAGCGTCCCATAACACGTTTTTGCGGGTCGTGATGAAAGCGTTAAAGGTTCCATCCTCGTTAATCGTTGCGTATCTCATACGTCCCCCAACTGACTCTTAATTACATCGTGCATTATCTGCGCTTTTTTCTGCTCGATCAGGCTGCTGCGGATATTGTCAGTCAGTGTCTGAACGAACTGCACCAGATCAGGGTCGCCCTCGGCCAGCTTTACAGCCATGCGAAAGTTATCAATGTTGACCTGATATTCCGTAATCTCTTTTTCTCTCGCCGGAAGTGATGCTTCCAGTATTTCTCTATGATAAGTATTCATTGTTGCTCCCTTATTCTGATGTACCGAATGAAACCGCAAGAACTGCCCCTGGGAGCGTACCCGGATCGCTGAACTTAGTGCCGAAGCCGGAACCTGACCACGGATAAGCTGTAAGGTATGGCGTGACTGAGTGACCAACGGCAATTGCATCACCCGCAGGAGAGAACGAAGCAGTATAGCCATAATCTCCCGGAAGTGTGCCGGGATCGCTGATCTTTGTACCAAACCCACTTCCTGACCACGGATAGGCTGTGATGTATGGCGATGAATTATGAGCAACGAAAATGAAATCGCCCGCTAGAGAGAAAATAGCATCACTGCCCGCATTCGTCGGAAGCGTACCCGGATTGCTGAACTTAGTGCCGAAGCCGCTACCAGACCACGGATAGGCTGTGATGTATGGCGATGAATCGTGAGCAACTGCCACCGCATCACCTGATGGGGAGAACGCAACATCTCTGCCAATCCCAGTGGGAGTCGTTCCCGGATCGCTGAACTTAGTGCCGAAGCCGCTACCAGACCACGGATATATTGTGATGTAGGGTGATGACGCGTGAGCCGATGCAATGAAATCACCCGCAGGCGAGAACGCCAAGCCCCGGCCCGCGCCAACCGGAAGGGTTCCCGGATTACTGAACTTCGTGCCGAATCCAGAGCCTGACCACGGATAGGCGAAAATGTATGGCGATGCCGAGCACCCAACCGCCACCGCATCATCTGATGGTGAAAACGCAACATTATAACCAGTTCCCCCCGGAAGCGTACCCGGATTACTGAACTTAGTGCCGAAGCCGGAACCTGACCACGGGTAAGCCGTAAGGTATGGCGAGCTTGAATGCCCAACTGCCACCGCGTCACCCGCCGAGGTAAACGCAACGCCTCTGCCTGTCCCTGTCGGCAGCGTACCCGGATTGCTGAACTTGGCTCCAAATCCCGTGATGCTGTTCCACGGATAAGCCGTGATGTAGGGTGATAATCCGTGAGCAACGGCAATCCATGTTGTGCTTTCTTCAGTTGTCCCGCCCCCACCTAACAAAATCTGCTGGTTGGCACTCATTAAGTCAGCCCCGTTCCAGAGATAATCCATTCCGTTGAGGTGACTTTTATAGCGGTACATACCCCATTAGCAGCAAGCGTTCTGCTGCCTGTAGTCCCCGCTCCGGCAAGTCGCATTGTGTCGGAAGTTATGGCAATCGTGATTACGCCAGCAGAATCTTGATTGACGAAGGTAACGGCTGTGCCTGTTGGATAAGCCACGGAAGCATTAGCCGGGATCGTGAATATTCTCGCTGTGGTGTCAGCCGATGGATGGAAAATATGCTTCCCCGCATCAGCTAAAACCAGCGTATAAGCCGCGCTCTGGCTGTTTTGCCCAATGTTGACAGTGCCGAAAGCTGCGCCCGATAACTCGCTGCCCGTCAGAGTCAGCCCGCCAGTAACGTCGATTTCCTCCACCGCACCATCGCCGCCCGTGGTTCTTCCGAGCATCTTTCCGGTAGCCATGGTGAGCGCGTGGGCTTCGTTCCACTGAACGTCGGCAATCTCCCCGTCACCGGCAGGCGTACCCACCGCGACGGTTGCGTGTTTCAGTTCAACGGCCATTACGCGAGACTCAGCAAGCCATTGACGCCATCAAAATCCACTAGCAGCGACTCGCCATCAGCAAGGGTTATGGAACTGCCGTAATCGTAATAACCAATCAAAGGGTCGGCCGGTGATGTAGGCGTATCGTTGTAAACGTAGATGTACTGGAAAGCACCCACTGTGCCGCCCGAGGCGGTTAAAGTTAAGTCAGCCAGAACCAGCTTATACGTTCCAGCAGTCTGCGCTGATGTGGAAGTAGTCACCACACGAGTCGAGCAGTTTGTGTATGCCACCTGCGTCACGTTAGCAAGTATACAAGTAGTTGTTGCGCCTGTTGGGGGTGTAGACTCTGAACCCGGATCAGTGTTGCTCAATGCAAGGGTGATTGTACCAGTGCCGAGATTGTGTACGCCCTCGGCCAAATGCTCGACAAAGCCGTTTAATTTTACAAAAGTTGCCATTTATTCATTCTCCGTGGTTAAATTTCATCATCAAGCGTTTTCATCACTTCGTGATAATCTCGGTTTACTTCGTGCTTTTTTGAAGCCTTGCCTACTTTATTAAGTATCCGCGAGGCGCAACTGGCGATGAAGTTAAGAGCCGCCGCTGTAATTGAATAATAAACGAACAGTACAGTATTCATTTGTCAGCCTTGCCGTCTATCTTTAACTCGATTTTGTCAAGTTTCGCAAACAGTGCGCGGGTAGTCTTTTCCATTTCATCGCGGGTA
>Ga0070748_1001745_pt1 | contig 10128 bp, 9 predicted proteins | sample VirMetDEL_Nov_12_FD_77015 | JGI IMG/M metagenome (GOLD analysis project Ga0070748, IMG submission 77015) | Aqueous microbial communities from the Delaware River and Bay under freshwater to marine salinity gradient to study organic matter... | ecosystem: Environmental > Aquatic > Marine > Coastal ...
ATGATTTGGTATTTCAGTTGAAGTTACGTTTAGCCGATGAACTGACCCCGCAGTAGTATTTAACATTACCGCAGAAACTTTGCTGCCGCATGGTGTTACTGAAACTGTGTCTTCAGTGCTGATTGCGCACTATCAAAGCCATTCCAAATTAAACGTGGACTTCCAGGCTCTAGTGGACACGCCTAAGTCAACAACCTTGAGCGGGTAGTGCAATCCAATCACTATTACACTACCTGCTCAAAATCTACCCCCAAACATTACCGACTAAATTACCTTGGAGTAACGAATTGTTGATGCGTTGTTGAGATACTCATCAAACACCATACAGATTCGACGAATAAGTAACCGTCCAGCATTGAGAACTTCAATTCCCTCATTGTCAACGGTGAGTAATCCATCCTCAATCATTGGCTTTAATTGCGCTAACTCTTTAGCAAAATGACTGCGCGAATCCAGGCAAAATGCACTATCAACAGCAGCAAAATTTAAATTGAAATGACAAATTAGCTGATTAATTACAAATTGCCGCAACAGATCTTCGCCGGTTAATTCAATACCTTTCATAAATGGGATTGCACCTGAGTCAATCGATTTTTGATAATGTTCAACGCGTTTTGCATTTTGTATATAAGCGTTGCCGAAAGCACTAATCGCAGAGGCGCCAAAAGAGAGCAAATCACAATCCCCGTGTGTGGAATAGCCCTGAAAATTTCGCTGTAACTTTCCTGCTCTTTGTGCCTGCACCAAACTATCATCCGGTTTTGCGAAATGATCCATACCAACATAAATATACCCAGCGCCCTGCAAACGCTCTATCGCCATATACAAGAGTTCAAGTTTTTGCTCTGCTGAGGGAAGGTCTCGTTCGTTAATTAATTCTTGGCTCTTAAAGAGATGCGGCATATGCGCATAATTAAATAATGACAAGCGGTCGGGAGAAAGTTCGATCACTCTATTTAATGTTTCACCAACACTGCTCAAGGTTTGCATTGGCAAACCATAAATTAAATCCATACTGATCGAATGATATTTTTGTTGTCTCAGCGCCTTTACCAAGACACTGACTTCCTCAACACTGTTGTAACGATTTACTGCTTTTTGAACGCTTGAATCAAAGTCCTGCACACCCATACTGACACGGTTAAAGCCGAGCTTACGCAAATGCGCCATAGTATTAGCTGATACGCGCCCTGGATGAATCTCTATAGAGTACTCACCTGCGTCATCATCAAGCAATGTAAAGTGCTTGCGTGTTGCAGCCATCAGCCAAGACATTTCATCATCACTGATAAAAGTGGGGGTACCACCACCCCAATGTAATTGAGTTACCAGTCGCGCGGAATCAAATAACTCTGACTGCATCGCCATTTCCCGCTCCATACGTTCCAAATAAGGTTGCGCACGGCCTTTATTGTTAGTAACTACTTTGTTGCATCCACAATAAAAGCAAAGGGTATCGCAAAAAGGAATATGAAAATAAAGCGACAGCGGCCGTCCACTCGCGTTACTCCTCTCAACCGCTGCTTTAAAATTGGCAACAGCAAAGCTTTCATTAAATTGTGGCGCAGTAGGATATGACGTGTAACGCGGCCCGGTTAAATCATATTGCTTAATAAGTTCCGAATTCCATTCAAGTGCAGCTTGAAAATAAGCCATAAAACAACCTTGATATCTGTTAACTCTAGAGCAGAGCCATTTGTGAGAGTTAGCTTTTTGGAATACGCTTTTTATAAAAGAAGCGATTGACATGTATCAATTTATTGAGCCAACCGGAAAATTAATAATTTAATAGGTTAAAATTTTATAGTAGCTTAGGCGTGTCCACTAAAGTATGGGAAGTTCATTGTAAGGTTTTCAGGGATTATAAAATTCACCTTGTTTACGTAAATAAAACCACCAATTTAATAACACACACACCAGATAAAATACCGCAAAACCCAGCATCGCATATTCCGGTGTGGCGGTTTTGATTTGCTCACCAAATACTTGCGGAATATAAAACGCCCCATAACCTGCTACCGCAGAGGTCCAGCCCAGTGCCGGGCCCGCTTGCTCTTTAGGAAAAATATTGGCGATGGAGCAGAAGATTGAGCCATTACCCATCCCGCTTGCGGCAAACAAACCTAAGAACACTAAAAAGAAGGGCACAAAATACTGCTCGGGGGTAGCGGATTGGTAGGCCAAGCGCATGTAATACGCGGCCGCAATCGACAAAATAACCATTGCGAAAGCACATAGCTGAGTTATCAATGCACCACCAAACTTATCAGATACCCAGCCACCAACCGGACGAATCAATGCGCCAATAAACGGGGCAATCCAGGCATAGGTCAGGGCGCTAGGGCCATTTGTGTTAATGGTGTTGTGGGTCATTACTCCATCGACAGGCACATGGCTAAAACCAAAGATCACTTGAATAGACAGTGGGAATGCCGCTGAAAAACCGATAAAAGAACCAAAAGTCATCACATACAACACGCTCATCACCCAGGTGTGTTTGTTGTTGAAAATTTTATATTGGCGATCAAGGCTGGAGCGAATTGTTCCGGGTAGCGCTTTGAGCAGCATCACAGTGGCGAACAATACCAGAACCAATACCAGTTCTTTGGGTATGCCAAATCCGGAACCATTGACATTGGCAGGCATAATTAGCCACAGCCCCAGAGTTGAGGTTGCAAAACCAATTAACATCATTGCGATAATGATCGCAAAAGAGCGCGGCGCTCCGCCTGTAAGGTTGGGTGTGACGTCGGCGGTGTTGATGTTGTTCATGCCAAACCAAATTGCAAAGGCGAGGGGGATGAGCAGTAATAACCACACAAAGCCGGCATTTTGAATCCAGGTTTCAGTGCCTGCTGGAATAGCGCCGATTAGCGTGCCGCTGGAAGACTTCAAGATCATTGGGTCGCCGCCCAATACCCCAAAGGCACCAAAAGTCATAAATAGCGGCACCAGTATTTGCATGGTGGTCACGCCAAAATTACCCAAGCCCGCATTTAAACCTAAAGCTAAACCCTGTTGTTTGCGCGGATAAAAAAAGCTGATGTTAGACATAGAGGCTGCAAAATTACCGCCGCCAATGCCCGATAACAGCGCCATTAATTGAAATACCCAAAAGGGTGTGGCCGGATTTTGCAGCGCAAGCCCCGTACCCAGCGCGGGCAGTATGAGTAAACTGGTGGTGAGAAATAGCGTATAGCGCCCGCCGCATAAACGAATAAAAAAGCTGGAGGGAATACGCAAGGTGGCGCCGGTCAAACCCGCAATGGCGCTCAGGCTAAATAAATCGCCTGCGGCATAGGGGAAGCCCAGGTTGAGCATTTGTACGGTGATGATGCTCCACTGCATCCAGACCGCAAAACCGCACAACAAGCTGGGAATAGAAATCCATAAATTGCGAGCGGCAATTTTTTTGCCGGTTGAATCCCAAAATTCTGGCTGTTCTGGTTCCCAGCGTTTAAGGTCAGACATGTGACATCCTCAGGTATTATTAGCGTAAGTATTACTATGGCCTTATGCCGATATGTACACCATTCAACCGGAGAGTTACCCACATCACTTTGTGGTGTTAGTGAGTTAGCCGAAAGTAGGTAGTTAAAATGCTATTCACTACCTCCAAAGTGGCATTTCTGGGTTTTGCCGGAGTTAAGCAGCTATTATTAATTTCAAGCAGTTACTATTAGTCTTAAACAATGACTAGGCAGAAAAGTCTGCGCTATTTTTTTAAAGGAGAATTCAGTGAACGCCGAAGCAGCAAGCATTATGTTGGTGGACGACCATCCCTTATTGCGCAAAGGGTTGCGTCAATTAATTTTACTCGCGGGTGATATGGAGGTCGTGGCGGAGGCCGGTAATGGTGCCGATGCGATTAAACTGGCAGTGGATTTAGACCCAGATTTAATTTTGCTGGATTTAAATATGCAGGGTATGGACGGCTTGGAAACTCTGCGCCGTTTGCGCGAAGAAGGTGTCACCTCGCGCATAGTAATGCTAACGGTATCGGATGCTGATGAAGATGTGCTAAATGCTATTTCTAACGGTGCCGATGGCTACTTGTTAAAAGACATGGAGCCAGAAGATATGCTCTCACACATAGAGCGCGCACTCACAGGCAAAATGGTATTGAGTGAAGCGGTAACGCAAGTATTGGCGAGCGCCATTCGTAACCCCGTGAATAAAGCCGAAGTGGGCAGCGACAGCCTGACCCAGCGCGAATTAGAAATTTTAAAACTGATTGCCAAAGGTATGAGCAATAAACTTATTGCGCGCGAGCTGGATATTTCTGACGGCACCGTAAAAGTTCACGTTAAACATCTGCTTAAAAAATTGCATTTGCGCTCGCGGGTAGAAGCCGCCGTCTGGATGATTAATCATCAATAATAAACTCTACATTATATAACGAAGACTCACTATTAATTACGAGAATCACATGGCGGATTGTTGCACACAGCCCGGTTTATTAGCACTCGAAGACGCCCTCGCGCGTATCCAACAACAGCTCATACCTGTGCAGCAATATGAATTTGTTGCGCTGCCGCTGGCATTAGATCGAGTGCTAGCCAAGCCTGTCATCGCTGCGATTAATGTGCCCTCAGCCGATAACTCGGCTATGGATGGCTACGCTTTACGCTCCGCCGATTGTAGTGAGAAAAATAGTGCTCTGCAGTTAGTTGGCCAAGCCTTAGCAGGGCATCCGTTTATAAGTGAAACAGGTGCCGAACTGCGCTCAGGTGAAGTGGTGCGCATTATGACCGGCGCCATTATTCCTACCGGTGCCAATGCGGTGGTTATGCAAGAAAATACTAGCATAAAAGATTCCCAGGTAATCATTCAGCAAAGCGTGCGTGTGGGCGAAAATATTCGTTGCACCGGTGAAGATATCAAACAAGGCGCACAAGTATTTACGCAGGGGCGGCGCATGAGTGCGCTCGATATTGGTTTGCTCGCCTCCTTAGGTATCGCGCCAGTAAGCGTTTTTCGCCCACTGCGCGTAGCGATATTTTCCACTGGCGATGAATTATTAGCGAACGGCGCGGCATTTGAGATGGGAAAAATATATGACAGCAATCGCCCACTGCTGGTTGCACTGTTACAGCGCTTAGCGGTAGAGGTAAAAGACTTAGGCATAATCCCCGACAATATGGATGCCTTGCGCGCGGCGTTTACCCAAGCAAGTGAATGGGGCGACGTAGTAATTTCTACCGGTGGTGTCTCGGTTGGCGATGCGGATTACACCAAAGATGTATTGGCCGAAATGGGCAGTATCGATTTTTGGAAAATCGCCATGAAGCCGGGAAAACCTTTTTCGTTTGGGAGCTTGGGTGCGGGCTGGTTTTTTGGCTTGCCGGGCAATCCGGTATCCACCGCCGTAACTTACCATCAATTAGTGGTGCCGGGTTTACGCAAGCTTGCGGGTGAAATTATCAGCGAACAACATGCGCCGCTGACATTGCAAGCCGCAGTACAACAGCCATTAAAAAAACAACCGGGGCGAGTGGACTTTCAGCGCGCAATTTACACCTATCACGCGGGTGAACAAAACGGTGAGTCACAAGTGCGCAGTGCCGGTATGCAAAACTCAGGTGTATTAACCGGCATGAGCAACGCCAATTGTTATATCTACTTAGATGCAGAACGCGGCGCAGTGGCACAAGGCGAAAGCGTAAAAGTCATTCCGTTTGATCGCTACATTAGTTAAAAAAACCATTAAACAACTGGCCGAATAAAACGTAGTTAGATAAAAGCCATTAATCAAAGTCATTAAAGAGTGGAGTAGGTGTGGAGCTTATTACGGTGGTTATCGCAGGCGGCATTTTTATCGCCGCACTTTTATATTCATCTGTCGGCCACGCCGGTGCATCGGGTTACATCGCTATTATGGCCTTGGCAGGTTTAGCGCCTGAGAGTTTAAAACCCGCTGCACTCACGCTCAATATTTTAGTTGCGAGTATCGCCAGCTATAAATATATTCGTGTGCAAGCTTTTTCATGGCCGCTACTCTGGCCACTCATTATCACCTCTATTCCCTGCGCATTTCTCGGCGGCCTTTTAATTTTGCCTGGGCATATTTATAAACCCGTTTTGGGTGCAATATTAATCTATGCCGCCTTCCATTCTTTTTTTACCGCCAAAAGTGCGCCACTCAAAGGCATCCGCCATGCCAATCAATGGCTGCTTATGGTGGTCGGTATGGGTATAGGTTTTTTATCGGGTTTGATTGGTGTGGGCGGCGGAATTTTTTTAAGCCCTATTTTATTATTTTTACGCTGGGGGGAAACACGCATTATTTCAGGCGTAGCGGCAGTATTTATATTGGTGAATTCCTGCGCCGGGTTATTAGGTGTTATGAGCAAACAACCTACACTGCCCGGCGGCCTAGCCTATTGGGCAATAGCCGCAATTGTAGGTGGTTGGATCGGCGCCGAGTTTGGCAGCAAGCGTCTAGGTAGCACCACCATTCGCCAAGTGATGGCCTTAGTATTGTTAATCGCCGGCGGAAAAATGTTTTTAGGGTGAGGCGGTTATAATGCGTAGGTTGGGCAGCCATGCCCAACACTGTCACACTTAAATCAATATGCAAATTTATAATCGTATTACAGCTCAAAATATTCTGTGCTTTTGATGTTTGATGTTGGGCATGGCTGCCCAACCTACTTGCTAACAAGCCATTTAATCGGCTATTAATGTTTCTTTATCATTATTTTTTATATTGTCAGAGGGGGTCATTTTCTTTTTATAGGGAATGTCATTAACACTGAGTCCTGTTAGCTGCCCCTCGTTCATCACTTTCATCCAGCTTAAATGCTGCTGCCAGACTTCAGGCCGGATATGTTCTGGCTTTTTCATGCGTCAAACCTCTTTAATTACCAATGTGGTCATTGTTTTTCATACTGTAGCAAAAGTAAATTCAAAAAAATCCTTTACTGATGCTTTAAACATTTTAAGGTATTATGACAATAGCACTAATTTTAATTATAAGCTTAAGTGCTTGAAAGAATGAATGAGTAAAAATGAAATTGGTTTGTTTTTTTGAATGATGGGAAAAATCGTTATAACTTTAATTAGGAGTCATCATCGTGGAGCCACATGTGCACTCTATAGCAGCATTATTCGACCAGCTGGGTTTAGAAAGTTCGGATGAGGCAATCACGAACTTCATTCACGCACATGGGCTGCTGCCCGCAGGCGTGACATTGGCGGAGGCTGAAATATGGAACCAATCGCAGTCTGTTTTTTTAAAAAAGATGATTGATGAAGATGCAGATTGGGCTGAAATTGTCGATCAATTAAATGCGAGGATGCGCTAAGCCACCAACAAGTGAATTAATAGATGACACTAAACCCCAAGGGATCGATTATTGCCGGAGTCACCTAAATGAAAATTAGTATCTATCGTTATCACCCAGAAGAAGATGACATACCCCGCATGCAGGATTACTACTATGACCTGCAGCCCGGCGAAGACATGATGGTGCTCGATTTACTAGAACACTTAAAAATGCAAGACCAAACCCTGACCTTCCGCCGCAGCTGTCGTGAAGGCGTTTGTGGTTCCGATGGAATGAATATTAATGGCTCCAACTGCCTAGCATGTATCACCAGTATTTCAACACTGCTAAACGGAGGGCAGCTACCGTCAGGGCAAGCTATATATCCTCACCGTGGTGATGCGGATATTGTTATACGACCACTACCCGGCGTACCGGTGATCCGCGACTTGGTCGTTGATATGTCAATGTTCTTCGAGCAGTACGAACGTGTTAAACCTTATCTTATCAACAATGAGCCAACGCCCGCTATAGAAAGACTGCAATCACCTGCCGATAGAGCCAAGCTTGACGGTTTGTACGAATGTATTTTATGCGGTTGTTGCTCAACGCAATGTCCTTCCTGGTGGTGGAATCCCGATAAATTTATTGGCCCAGCTGGACTATTGAATGCATATCGTTTTTTAGCGGATTCGCGTGATAAAGGGGAGGAGGAAAGGCTGGCAGCACTCGACGATCCTTTTAGTGTTTTTCGCTGCAAAACAATTTTAAATTGTATTTCGTTTTGTCCAAAAAAACTCAAACCGCGTGCAGCCATTGGACACATTGAAAAAATGCTATTGAAGCGGGGTACATAAAAGTGAGTTACAAGGTACGTCTTTGATTATAAGAGGAGCGCGATGATGTCATTTAATGGTGATGACATCATTTAGCTTTCGATTGTATCTACTTACCCCATTTATATATTTTCAGTAAGCTTCAATTGATATAAAGCTGCAACTAAATCTGATTGAGTGACAATACCCAGAACTCGATGCTCATCATCGATAATCGGAATATTGTGCATGCCAGCATCCGACAAGAGCGGAACCAATTCAACTATGTGAGTATCAACATGGGCAGTTTTTACATCTGTTGTCATAATTTGCCCAACCATTTTGGAATTTCTGGAATAGTTGTCCGGATGTAATCGCATAAAGTTACGTAGCTTTTCTTCAATACTATCAAAAAAATCCAATTTAGCGTGCACCATGAAATCTACCAGCGTAATAATACCAATAATACAACGCTTGTTATTTAATACAGGCAATGCTTTTATTTTATGTTTTCTCAAAGTTATCCATGCTTCACTCAATGATGTTTCAAATTTCACGCTTTTAATATCTTTTGACATAATATCGCCGCAGGTAATCTGATTATATCGCCGACGATATGATTCTATTTCAGTTTGTTTAATTAAATATTCAAGATCATCACGGCTAATATCTAATACTTCATTATATTGCTGTAATACAATATCCAAATCGTGAGAGTTAACACCTGCGCGTTTGGTGGGCACTTCATCCTGCGTATTGTGTGTATTTTGTTGAGCAAGATGTAGCTTATGTGGATAAGGATGACGCGTAAGATTATTAAATACAATTGCAGTGATGATAAGCACCAAAGAATTTATGCCCACAGGTGCAATTGCATAGCTAAAACCTAGCGCATGAATGTCTGGTCCGCCAAGCACTGCATATATAGCTATAGCACCTCCAGGCGGATGCAATGACCTAGTAAAAAACATTAAGGCAATAGCTGCTGCAACTGAAACCGCAGCAGCTATTGAAACATTAGTAATAGACAAGAAACAAATAACCCCCACTATGGCTGAGACGACATTTCCAACCAACACTGACCATGGTTGTGCCAAAGGACTGGAGGGTAACGCGAACAGCAACACTGCGGATGCCCCCATTGGGGCAATCACATAGAGAATAGTTTGCGAGTCAGCTAAAAAACAACACAGGATAGCAGTAATAAGAATTCCGAGTAATGATCCTATAGCAGCCCTAATCCGTTCTATGTTATTGATTTCGACTGCAATAGGACCAAATTTATTGAATTGTATAAATAATACTCTGCGAGCCTGAGCGATAATTTTTTGCATATTCCTCTCTACATGTTTTCCAATTTTATTGGACGTTGAAAACTAATATAAAAATTAGATTTTATATTTGCTGTTATTCATTAGTTAATTCTCGCATCTGATCGCAATGGGTAAAGCAGATATAAAATGTTATTCGATTTTATAGATATATACCTGTTACTTAATGTTGCTTGAATTAAAGGAGAGATGAATAGTTAGATAGCACTGAAAAAATATATCTGACCTAGGACACCATACGGATAAGAATTGGAGTTGCTCAGTAATACGCATCACACATCGTCATTTTTAAATTATCCCTGTTAACAGCTTTAAGGCACTTCTGAGAAATCTAAACGATACGTGGATCCATCTATCTACCGTCAAAATAAACATCGCTTATTGAACTTCGATATACAGCCAATAATAGCAATAAAGAGTGAGGCTTTAGTCATCACTCTCTATGCTGGAACTTAAAGATTTTTTTCAGTGCTAATTAAGCACTAGGCGGCCTTGCATAATTGCACTGTGCCCTGGATAAGAACAAAAAAAGCTATATGGAACATTTTCTATTAAATTGCTAACCGAAAATGTTACTGACGTACTTTCGCCGCCACCAACAATAATGGTAGAGGCTATAACGCGAACATCATCCACTTTAAGATAATTATTAGCGGCTCCTGCAGTCATACCATCAGACGCTATCGATTGCTTATCGTCAGTTTTACTCAACAC
>Ga0070748_1001747_pt1 | contig 10125 bp, 16 predicted proteins | sample VirMetDEL_Nov_12_FD_77015 | JGI IMG/M metagenome (GOLD analysis project Ga0070748, IMG submission 77015) | Aqueous microbial communities from the Delaware River and Bay under freshwater to marine salinity gradient to study organic matter... | ecosystem: Environmental > Aquatic > Marine > Coastal...
CGTCAGCCCTACCCATTCTTTACGCTTTGTGTTCAACGGAATTGATCCCAGAAGGTTTGCGTCAATAAACATACGCAGCATAGAAGCTAATCTAATACACAAATAAATGTGGTCTGCGTAGTTATCAGCAAGTGTTGAACTTACTAGCAAGCCATCTTGATTTTTTACATTTGAGATGAGTATGGCTATCGCTTCGCCCCAACTCTCGTCCGTGTTTTCTTTAATTAGGTAATCAACACTGTTACGCATTAGGTCTCTCATGAGTTCTTCTCCTTTAGCTTTGCTTCTGCGTATCGAATAGCATCATGAAAGGATACGCCAATACTTCTACCCCCCTTAGCGCATGCCTTAATTTCTTCATCCGTCAGCCCTACCCATTCTTTCTTTGGTGATAATTGCACTTCGTATTGACACATGCACCCCGGCAAAATACTTGAGTGAAGCCCCATAGTTAAACCGCAGTTTGGGCAAGCGTTCATGTGTTCACCCCCATCAAAGCAGCCCAGCTAACTGGGTACAAATCTTCCAGCTCATTAGCAATCAACGCAGCAACAGTACGTGACTCGGCTTGACTGTGATTATCCAAACGCAAGATACACATGTCAGCGATAGCACCTAGTGACCCAGACCAAATCCATTCGGTCATCGTATTCAACAGTAACGCAGCGCGGGCTTGCTCAGGGCATACGCCAAGTTCAAGTAAATCTTTGTAGGCATACAGCGAATGGTTTATTAAGTTGTCGAATATCTCATTAGCGACTTTTAATACAACACCCGTTAACGCGCCGCCCGATCCCTGCTTAACATTCTCAGCAGCCTCACGCCACTCCATTGCATACATCTCTGGTGCACTGCTTACGTACCGACGTGACACCTCATTCCACGGCATGAACTTATGCTTGACCAATTGACGCGCTACAAAGATCGGAGCCTTGACCCTGAATGTAGCAAACGCATGGTTGAATGGGCTAGTGTGCTTGTGCTTGGCTAAGTAGTTAACCAGCTTTGTATCTGCGGGCGACAACTTTTTAATCGTTGACGCTTCGTAGTTGTCGTTAATATCAACAGCTAAGTCCCATGTGCTTTCCTTCTCGAACGATACACGCGCTGCGTTAACTACAGATAAGTCTGTACCCATGTGGTCGATCAGTGTTACTTCAATTGCTGCGCTCATTGCGGTTCCTTTATGAATGATAGTATCTCTGCGTTAATTTTAGCCAGTTCCCATTTCTTCGGGCCTTCTGCTTGCATCAGGGCTAGTGAAAACAAACAGAAGTTATTTAGCTTATCCATATCATCTTCGTTTACATACCCACCCCGTATGTCCTTGATGGTGCGCATAACACCAACGCGTAGTGCATCAACCTTCGCACGCCATACGGGGTCAGTAGCAATCGTCACTACTTTCTTTTTCCTGTGCATATCGTTTTCTTTGCCTCTTTCAAGCTAGTTTGAAATAACCACGCCGCACAGATGTTGTTAACGTCCGGCTTAGTGGCGTGTAACTTACCTGCTTCAAAACCTTCCTCATAGCGTGACTCGTAGCTAATAGCACGCTCCGCCGCACCACCTAAAAGAAAAGCAAAGAAGCATGTGCCACATGCAATGATGGTAAGTAAGAAGCTAGGCATGTCATCTATCCAACATGATGATACAAAACACACCGATGAGCCACAGCATTAGCAACCCCTCAAGTATGCTCATAGCTTTACCTTCTTCGCTTTCTTTTCTTTCTTAGGTAACGCCTTTAGCTTGGCTGCGGTTGCTGCCTTAAGGGCAGTCAAACGAGCGCGCTTCTTGGCAAGTTTAGCTTCTATCTTTTCTTGCTTTTCCAAATCACGCAAGCGTTGTGCTGCTTCCTTTTCTTCAGGTGTCATGCGTTGACGAATGCGACGGCGTTCAGCTAGGTCAGCTTCATGTGCTTTACGACGGTCACGTTCAATCTTATCTTCCTCAGTCAACCACTCAGTGATACCGCAGTCAGCAACCCAACCGTTGAACAGCCAATTAGTAGCAGGGTCAGTCCACACAATGTCCGGCCCTACGTTCTCATGGAACCACTTAGCAAACTCCTCACGCGCCATGATGGCGGTCTTGAGCGCTGCCTTACGCTTGGACATAAGCGCTTTAATAATAGCTGCCTCTGGATCAGCAGCGGCTTCTCTTTCGATTGATAAACGTGATCTCATTTTAATTCCCCTTTATGCAAAGTACTTGTTTAAGTGTGTGTACTACTTCTACTAGGTCAGTCTGATTCGCCATCACTTCGTCGATGTTCTTATAGGCACTAGGTATCTCATCCAAAACTGCATCGTCCTTGCGGCACTCGACACCCTGCGTCTGTTCGATCAGGTCAGCGACGGTAAACGTAGCTCTGGCTTTAGTGCGTGACATAGATCGGCCTGCGCCGTGACTACACGAGCAATATGATTCGGCATTGCCTTTACCTCGAACGATGTATGATCGTTGACCCATAGACCCCGGGATAATTCCAAGATCACCTTCACGCGCTCTGATGGCTCCTTTACGTGTGACCCACATGTTGCGTCCAAAATGATTTTCCTTTTCTACATAGTTGTGATGACAATTGATTGCCTCTTGTGTGACGGTGAACGGCGTAGGGATGTGGCGTGTCAATGCAGCCAGTACCTTCTCCATCATCAGCTTGCGGTTCTCAAGCGCGTAGTTCTGCGCCCAACCTACTGCGGCAACGTAGTCGTCAAACAACTCGGTGTCTTCAGGTAGGTATGCCAAGTCCTTATCAGGTAACTCAATGAAGAACTGCTCCGCTTGCCGCTTTGCTTTCTCGATGAAGTAACGACCGATCAGGTTACCTACACCACGGCTACCACTGTGCAACATAACCCACACGTCCTGATTCTCATCAAGGCATAGCTCGATGAAGTGATTCCCTGAACCCAGCGTGCCTAGTTGGTTAGCCCAGTTCTTATTAAAGAGACCCGGCGTTTTGTCGGTGATGTCACTGTACTGGTGAAACAACGTGTTGGACACTTCGTACTTATCTGCATCCTTCTTAGCCCCACCCATACCCAAAGGCACATCGCGCTCGATCTGGTCGCGTATTACCTTGAGACTGTCCGGCAAGTCACGGGCCTTCAATGACAAGCGCACAGCGTTCATGCCGCAACCAATGTCCACACCCACAGCGGCGGGGATGATCGCGCTCTGCGTTGCAATGACTGTACCGATAGTCGAACCTACACCTGCGTGTACGTCAGGCATACACGCCACACCGTTGCTCGCAATGAATGGTAAACGCGCTAGGTTCTTCAACTGCGTCATTGCCTCTGCTTCTACATCATCCGTCCAGATTTTAATTGGCCGGCTACCGGCCTCTTGAATGACTTGTTTCATTTCATTTTCCTTTCAACAGCTTAGCGTCTCGTGCTTTAAATACCGCTGCTTGCTTCGTGCTGAACAGAGAATTGTGTACGTGACCCGAGTAGTCCACGCCCAGTCTTAGTGAATGCGGTTGATCGAAGAACACACGGTCTTTCAATGCAGGGTCAGGCTTCGAGTTACTTACTACTTGTTTATAGAACGCCTTTGCGTTAAGTCTGCGTACTGTCTGTGTTGCTGCCTCAATGGTCGCGGTGCGTAAATCTTCTGGTTCTTTGTGTGCGAAGCGCAATAGTTCTTGCTGGTTAGCGGTAAGTTTGTGCATGATTTCCTCTGGTTTAATTAAGCGTTGTTAAGTAGTTCTTTTAAGCGGGTATATAACGAGATCGCTACAGTGAATGACAGCGTATCTAAAAACTTATCTACATTGAACGGCTCTGGGTCAGGCAGTTGTGTGTACTGCACAGTACGCGTCACGGTTTGGTTTACTTCACTAGCTTGCGGGGCCAGCGCCGCAATGCCCTGCGCCTTAGCACGTCGGTTGACCTTAACAGGACGCGTGTAGTCAGTGCCTACCGCTACATAACCAAAGCCATCAGGCGAGTAGTCCAGCAAACCTTTCTTGCGTAGCTGTGTAATGAGCGAACCAATCGAACCTTTGTTGTACGGTTTTAAGTCCTTAGCCTTGATGATGGTTGAATGGGTGCTATTAGGGTGTGTCTTGATGTACTCATAGATAGCCCGTGACAAACTCATTTCAGGCTTAACTTCTTTTTTAGTTTGTGGGGTAGGCATGATGCGTGCGGTTTCTTCGTTATCCCATGAGTTCAGTGTTTCAAGTAGCGGTCTGTCCAGTGTGTATGTAGCCATTTGATGCTCCTTAGTTTTATTTAATGCGGTCTGTAATGCAGTTTGAAGGTCAGGCATTTTGTCACCCGTTAATAACGCGAAGTAAGGCAGCCACATACGCAAAGGCTACGACTGCGCCGATGATAGTAAAGAAAACTGTACGCCAGCTAACACGACGCCATGCACTGTCGTCCTCGAAATCCTCACGGCGGTAGTAGCTCAAACGCACAGGCGGTTGATATGCGGAACCAATGGACACCTTGCCATTGTTATAAGGTAAGTTTTTGTTACTCATTATTTTCTCCTGTGTTAAGACATTAAAGGAACCGTCAACGAGAGTCAACGGTTTTTCAAACTTTATTTGAACGGCACTTTACCCTTGGTATATACCGTATCCATTGCGTTAGCAAATGGGCCACTGACACAGCGAATGAAACCTTGCTGCTCGATGTAGTCAATAGCTGCTAACAAGTCCCATGAGTCACCTGTGTAGCGTCTATACAAAGCACTGACAGTGAATGCACCCGCACTGTTGAGTAGCCCCTTGATGTTCTCGCGTGTGTCGATAACTAATTGCAAACCTTGCTCAGTGAATAAGTTTTTCTTTTGTGTTTCGTAGTGGTAAGTCATTGCATTGTCCCTTCAGTATCAGTGTTAGCCAGCATCATTACATCCCATGTACTACTTATCGAAGCAATCAGGTCTTGCTTTTGAATACCTTCCTCTACGCACGTAGCCACTAGTGCTGTTGCCATAGCAGCCAGACCTATATCAATATCTACATCGTTATCACGCATGAGCGTTACGATTGCGCGGGCTATAGCAAACATATCATTTTCCATTTTAATTCTCCTTAGTTGTTTGGTTGTTTTCTTTTTCCATTGCTACACCTGCATCGAACCCTGCCATCCATGCCTCCGCACACCATGCCACCATATCGGCTGGCTCCATGTACTTAGCGTTTGCTTTGTGCCACTCAGTGAATGTCATATCAACCCCTATCAATAACTAGTGCTGCATAGATTGCGTGAGCGCAGCTATTCCTAAAATCTAAAACGGTATCGTACAGCCGGTCTACATTGAAATCCTCGAACGGCTGCCACGGGATCATCTCCTTACCATCATCCTCACCATTCCGCATCCATGCCATTGCATCCTCCGGCCAGTCATCCTCCCCTACGTTACTGAACACCAAGCTGAACGCGTGGTCTAATGCGATTGCTTCTATCTGCTTGCGTGTAATCATTTCAATCTCCTTTGTTTTTATATTCAGTAATGAGTTCATCTACCCATCGCTTGCGGTAGTCCTGCATCATTTTATAGTCTGCTATCTGCTCGTTAGTTGCGTACCCTTCCCTAACCAGCCACGCTTCAACAGATAAGCAGCCCTCTAGGGAACTACTGATGCGTAGCATTAGCGCACTGGCTACAGCGCGTGTTGCGCGTTTGTTAGTCTTAGCTGCTGCGTTTGCTATTGCAAGGCACACGAACCTATCTGTGAAGTAGTCACACGCATACCCCACATGCCCCTGCCCCTCCCACAAACGCTTCTTTGCTAGTCTTAGCAGTGTGCTTGTTTTCATTTCATTTCTCCTGTTTAAAAACGGGGCAGTCTGCCCCGATAATCACCTAGTTTACGCAACGTGCGCGGCATCGAACAACCCGAGCAACACCGTTTCTCTGTCGGTACAATCTGACAGTGCAATTGCATTCTCCAACGCCCTATGGTCTAGCATCTTAGGGTTCATGTGTCGCACACACATCTCAGGGTCATCAGGGTAGGCAACCTCTGCGATCATGTACATTAAGGCATCGTAGTACCCATAAAGTGCATCATTTAGTGCGTCATACAGCTCCTCTGCTGCATAGTCATACGCGTTTGCAAAGTTATACTTGGTATTGTCCACAGTCTTTTTATCCCACCAGCTAACGCCGCTGTTGTCACCCGTCACATCGTCTGCATAATCCCATGCAGTGTACTTAGCCCACTTGTCGTCAGGGTCAGGCACAGATGGGTCACGCTTAGTAGGCAGGTTATCCCAATCAACAAGCACGACAGCCTCAGCAAGTGCCTGATAGTAGCGCAGGTCTAATGACTCCTTCTGTGTATGCTCGGACTGATACCCTACGCTGATATTAGTACACTCAGGTATGGTGTCGGTGAACTCTGCTGTATCCGTGTAGATACCTGTGTCGTCATTCAAGTGCATCATGTTGTCATTGGACTTACACAACTCGAACGCTAACGCCTCACCGAACGCATCAGAGCAACACCTGCCGTATCCCTGATGGGTAATGACACTATCTATACCCCGACGATCAAACGCAATAGCACGATCAAACGTAGACAGCAATGCTTCGTGATGCTTGGCAAGATACTTAGCACCGATACCCCCACGCTCCTCACCTTGCGTGAATATGTAGTAAGCAGGCACACCCGCATGTATCAAGTGCATTAGTAGCGCACAGCCTGCACCATCGTCAGCGCCTAGCACATCACCATCAGCATACCAATGCGTAGCGGTCTTGCGTATCTTATTCTTACCCATTGCGCTATGCACAGTATCTATGTGCGCAACAAACAATGTCTTGTTGGATGTATCAACGCGTGTATCTACGTGCAAGTTACCAGCACCGTCAATCTCTGCTACGTTTTGAAACTCTACGGGCAACTTCTCGAATAGCCATGTAACGAAGAAGTCAATTGCCTCTGTGTCATGCGGGCGTTTCTTGGACAATGCACGTTGCAATGTTTTATACAGGATAGATTGTTTGTTCATGATTAGATCACCTCATTATTGGTTGCATTGATACGGCTAAGAACTTCCTCTGCTTCTTCTGCGTAATCCGAGTGAACGGTGCGACCATCAGACAGTACTACCTGCTCATGTGATTCGTCGTCGCTGTACCACTCGTTACTAGTCTCGCACTGCCAAGCATCGTCACGCAGACACCACTCGCCATCATGTAACTCTACGCAGTCATCCTTATGCTCAGTAGTTTGCGAACCCTCGCAGTACACATCAACGCCATCATCAATATGCACGTACTCATCACGGTTCTCAAGATACACCGCATTGTCCAGATGCTCATACTCACCGGTAGCTAGCTCGATGATGTTGTTGTCCGACATATAGCGGTCGTCATAATACATCTCTTGAGACTCGACATAGGTAACCATATCTTGATGCAGCAAGGTCATAACGCCGCCGCGAGTGCGGGCATTACAGTAATGATTATCTGCGCAATACTCACATATATTCTCGTCACCATCACGCCCTGCCCAGTACCCATCACCTTCGTCAAACGTCTCACCGCAATGCGCACACTCGCACTGATCTTCGGCAGCTTCGGAACGACCGTCCGTTCTATCGCACTGGTACTCGCCGTCATCATTGATGAGTAGATAATCCCCTTTAATGCTGCCATGCGCGGATACCATCTTGCAGTCACCGTCAAGGTACGGGGCAAGGAACTCCCCGCCATACTGAGGATGCTCGATGTGTGCGAGACGTTCACCATGCCATGTGCTGCGCTTGGAATAGCCCTGCGCTTCTAGCCACGCCTCTAACACCTCATCGGCAGGTGAGTAGCCTTCTACCTTGCGGTAGGAACGCACAAAGTATTTCTTGTCCCCGTTATCCATGCACAGCGCACGACCAGCGAACTCAGTACCTTGCTTGCGCACTGCCATATGCCAACCATACTGGGGGTCATACACATTGTAGGGGTGCGTGTCATCAGCATCGAACTTAGTCATGCACGACTCAGCGCCGTTAGCAATAACTTCCAGCATCTCAGGCATGGTACGCACAAAGCTACTAACACCATCAGCATAGAACGCCGACAGATTGCGTATCTCATGGTCAGGCAAGGCAGGGAAGTGACGTTTCAAATACTTACCAATGGTAGTAACAGTCTGCCTATCCTCACGCCCATCACGCTCACTACGAGTAAACGCAATGCGTGTCTTGTCCTTCTCAGCAATATGTGGATACTCTAATATCAGCGATTGCCAGTCACTAGGCTCGGCCATGTTGATCGCTTTCTTAATGACGGTGTGGTACGAGAAACGACTAGTCTGCATGAACAGCCAGTGATGCTGCTGGTTAGGCTGCTTGTTAAGTTTGATGATAACGCGCATTAAGGTACACATCCAATCCCAGCGTGTGTCAGGGTTGTAGTTTGTTGCATCGTAGTATGTGTTCATGGGTCTGTTGCTCCTTGATGGTCGGTTAGTGTCAATGATGTTGCCTGAAAGGTACGGTAACTCTACTGCTTCACGGTCTGCTATTGCCTGCCTTGTTAAAACATAATGCCTATGCTCTGACTCCTGCCTGTTACGCTGCATTCGCTGCTGGTCTTGATCTAATGGTGGTGACGTATAGCCTAGCCACTCATCTACTGACGAGCGTACTTCGGTGTTGTCGGCACTGCTGCTTGTTGATACTGACAAACCCAAATACAGGGCTACTTCCTCATCAATGCTTCGGGTTAGCCGCACAATAACTTCGCGCCGCACTTCGGGTATGTCTGCAATATCTTCGGGTAATGTATGCCGCGCTCTGAAAGTTCTGCCGGAGTCCAGCACATGTGTTGCAGTAACGATGAGGCTGCCGTCAGTCATACGGTCTGTTCTAAATGTTGGCATGTTGATTCCTTTTTGTTGGTTAATGTTTTCGGGGCAGTCTGCCCCGTTTTTACTGCTCGCGTTTCTTGGCCGCCGCCACTCGCTCCTTATAGTCAGGGAAAAACCCATGCCATGTGGCAGGGACGAAGTCGGTATGTTTCAATTCTGCTATCCATCGTAGTGCTTGCTTAATCATACGCACACGGTCTTGATGCAGCGCGCTGTTGGTAAAGATCATTGTTTCTGATATGGCAATGTGCAGCTCCTTCGTCGTTCGCTGCTTTAATCTGAACACGGCCTTGCTATGCACAGACGCAGTGTTCTTCTTCTCTGGCCGTATCGTGCGCTGAAAAGGTATCTTGCGTTTCGTCCTCGGCGCAACAGGCATTGACTCAAACATGCCAGTCACCCGTCGCTTGACGTGCTGAGGAACCCAGTCAGTCCAATGGCTGCCATTGTTTGGTACAGGGCGTGGCATTTTCTTGGCCGTTCTGCTCGGTGTATCTTTGCGCTGTCGGGCCAGTGTTTCTAATTCCACAAGCTGCTTATCTAATACCAACAGGTACGCATCGAAAGCTGCATCTCTTTCCGCTGATGGGTGACTGCTCTTATACTCACGCCCTATCTTGGCGTTAGTCCGCTCGTATTTAAGGTGCGCTATTAACTCAGACCATAACCGATTGTGCTGATAATCACGCAGGTTTTTAATACGCAGCATACGTCTCTGCTCAGTCAGGGTGTCGCGCACCATGTTTTCTACTACGGGTTGCTCGCCAAGATCACGCCGCAATACGCGGTCGATAACGTGCTTCTTAGCGGTCAATAGGTAACGATACATTGCTTAATCTCCTTTATGTGTCAGGTATCCAAGGCACTATCCAAGACTAAGTAATCTGGGACAGGTGTTCGGACAGTTAAAACCCGCATGAACTCTAACGAGTAGGGCTATTGAGGCCATGTGTCTATCGAATTGTACCAGAGCTAACGCCAAAGGGAAAGTTCTTAAGACTAATGAAGAAACGGGAAACGTATATATATAAAGACTCTCCCCTATATATATATTATTATAAATAGATAGATATATATATACAGTTATCGTGGACGCTAGAGTTGGCGCGGGTTTTGGCTGTCTGACCGCTTGTCCAACGTGCTTAGTCTCGCCTAGGTAGGAAATGACCCTAAAAATGGTGCTTAGTCTTATACTACCTTGGCTTTTCGGGGCAGTCTGCCCCGTTTTGCTTAGTCTACTATTACAGGTAGCGCTAGGATTACAAGATACCCGATGC
>Ga0070748_1001748_pt1 | contig 10125 bp, 10 predicted proteins | sample VirMetDEL_Nov_12_FD_77015 | JGI IMG/M metagenome (GOLD analysis project Ga0070748, IMG submission 77015) | Aqueous microbial communities from the Delaware River and Bay under freshwater to marine salinity gradient to study organic matter... | ecosystem: Environmental > Aquatic > Marine > Coastal...
CAAAAAGACAAAGATGTTATCTGTATATATTGCGCCATAGGTCAAAAGTCAGCTTCTGTGGCAAAAACCTTAGCCACTTTCAATACCCATAATGCCATGGATTATACCTTGATGATGGTCACTGAAGGTAACGATCCACCCGGTCTAAACTACATAGCCCCCTATGCTGCCACCAGTATTGCAGAGTATTTTATGTTAGAGGGCAAAGACGTTTTGATCGTCTATGACGATTTAACTCAACATGCCCGCTCGTATCGAGAGTTATCTTTGTTATTACGCCGCCCGCCAGGTCGTGAAGCCTTTCCCGGTGACATATTTTATGTTCATTCACGTTTATTAGAGCGCTCTACCCATTTAAATAAGGAAAATGGCGGTGGTTCGTTGACGGCCTTGCCCATTATTGAAACTGAAGCGCAAAATATGTCGGCCTACATACCCACCAACCTAATTTCTATCACCGATGGGCAGATTTATTTGTCACCCAATTTATTTGATTTAGGGGTATTGCCGGCGGTAGATGTGGGGAAATCAGTGTCTCGAGTAGGAGGTAAGGCCCAACGTCCGGCGTTTCGCCAAGTGGCAGGCGCATTAAAGTTAGCCTATGCCCAATTTGAAGAATTAGAAACCTTCGCTCGTTTTGGCGCTAGATTAGATACAGATAATCAGAAAACCATTGAACATGGCCAGCGCATTCGCGCTTGTCTTATACAAGCTGAATCGTCTCCGCTTGCAGTAGCAGCACAAATTAGCATATTGCTGGCTCTGACCCATGGGCTGTTTGACGGTATTGCATTAGAAAAAATCGTTGCAGCTCAACGGGCTATAGTTGCAGGCTTAAACAGCATAGAACCCAGAATAGTGAGTGGATTAGAAGCGGCCGAAACCTTAAGTGACGAGGATAAACAACAGCTACTTGTTATGGTAAAAGGCGTATTGCAAGGCTTTGAGACAAGACCTCCCATTGCAGAGCAACAACCAGCAGGTAACAACTAAAGTGGCTGAATCCAGCGCCAACCTACAGCGCAAAATTAACAGTGCCACTGACTTAAAGGCTGTGGTACGTACAATGAAAGCCATGGCGGCGGCGAACATAAGCCAGTATGAAAATGCCGTGCTGTCCCTCGACGATTATTACCATACTGTGCAATTAGGACTGACGGCCTATTTTCGACAGCTTGCCTCACATCCAAGCAAGCACTATAAAGCGGCTCAATTCTCCTCTGAGTCAAGTCACAACAGCGTGCAACAAAATAACATTGGCATCATTGTGTTTGGCTCAGACCAAGGTTTAGTGGGGCAATTTAACGATCGCTTGGTGGCATTTTTACATGAAAAACTGCCAGACTTACCCGCAGATAGACTGTTTTTTGCTGTGGGTGAACGGATTGAAAGCCAGCTTGAGCAACAACAACTGCCCTTGGGGCGCAGCTTTATCTTACCCACATCCATTGATGCGATTACCGCCTTAGTGACAGATATTTTAATTGAAATAGAGCAGCAAAGAGTCAATAAACAACTTTCCGAAGTCTATTTATTTTTTAATCGTACTGTGGCTAAAGCCCATTATGAACCACATTTTCAACGCATCTTACCGCTGGACAAACAATGGCAACAGGCACTGTTAACTACCCCTTGGCCAACGGCCAATCTCCCGCAGTTATTGGTTAAACCGAATCTAACGTTTAGCGCCCTAATCGGTGAGTATATTTTTTCCTCGATATTTAGGGCCTGTACCGAATCTTTGGCCAGTGAAAATGCCAGTCGCTTGCTTGCCATGCAAAGAGCCGAAAAAAACATAGAAGAGTTGGAGGATCAAATGCATCGCCAGTTTCATCGGCAAAGACAACGTGCTATCGACGAAGAACTGGCCGATTTAATTGGTGGTTTTGAAGCGCTTTCAGCTAGCTAGTCATTGATTATATTAGTTAAAACCAATGTTTGATGACTCTTTAAATATCCCCATCTCACTTGATCTGCATCAATACTCTTAGACTGTTGCCGCCCCATAATGGCTACCTTAAGCAAGCAATAAGAGTGTAATCAGATGAACATTAAACAAATAGGTCAATTGGCTCTTGAATTAGGTATCAAAGCCAAAAAACAACCTAAGGCAGCACTAATCCGCCTCATCCAACAAACCGAAGGTAACTTTGCTTGTTTTGGATCGGCTATCACTGGGCAATGCGATCAACTCAATTGCCTATGGCGCACAGATTGTTTAAAAGTCTCACCCACCCAGCACTAACAAGGAATAGGCCAATGGAAAATGTCGACCATGTACAAAGCTATCAAAAGTTGCGTCAACTCAGTGCTAAGTTAATTGCCGAAATACCTGCAACCATGGCCGGATTTGGTGAACTGCATGCCAGCGCTGTTAGTCAAGGTGCGCTGGACAGCAAAACCAAAGAGCTAATTGCCTTAAGCATTGGTATCGCTGTGCATTGCAATGGTTGTATCGCCTTTCATGTGCATGATGCATTAAAAGCCGGCGCTAATCGCCAGGAAATACTGGAAACTATCGGTGTCGCCATTTTAATGGGCGGAGGACCTTCCATGGTGTACGGTTGTGAAGCACTTGAAGCCTTGGATCAGTTTGAACAAGATGAACAACTTCCACTGTAATAACTAATTACTCGATCATGCTGCATGACGGCTAAAATTCAGGCCTAATTTGGGCCCAGCATCACAGACTAAGGTCTGACGCAGTTTATCCAAATCAAGTAAGCTCACTTGGCGGTGATTAACGGTGATAGTCTTTTGTAGCTGCATTTTACTCAGCAGGCGACTTACCGTTTCAAAGGCCAAGCCCAAAAAATTAGCAATATCAATACGTGTCATGCTCAAGTTAAATCTTAGAGGTGATAAACCTCGCTGCTCAAATCCAGCAGATAAATTAAGTAAAAAATTAGCCAAACGTTGTTCCGCATTATATTTGCTGTTAGTAAATAACACCTGTTGTTCGCCAACTAATATATGGCTCATGGATTTCAACAAACGTTGACGAACCGTAACTGACTCAGCCATGGCACGATTAAATTCCACTAAACCAATTCGGCAAACGCTGCTGGTTTCCAAAAAGGTTAGATTGTGAGCATGTTGGTCTGAATCAAAACCATCTAAACCGACAATATCGCCAGTGTAATGAAAACTGGCTATTTGTTGTTCGCCATCTTGTGACACTAAACAGGTTTTTGCAGAACCTGAGCGTAATATATATATGGCTTGGAACTTGTCACCCATGGAAAATAGCGAACTACCACGTTGATGAACCTGTTGTGACTTAAACTTGTGCCCCTGAGATTTTTGTCCACCCTCCTTTTCACATACATCTGAAAATACACAAAATTGACAGGTTTGATTTTTTTCAAGTAATTGCATAATTCTCTTTGCTCCTAGCATGGTTCAGATTGTGGCAAGACGGGGATTAATGCCAATGAAAGGTATCTCCAATAGATTAAATCGTATACCGTAAGACTAGTATTCGGATATCCGCTCTTGTGCCTAATTTATTGCGGTAACTACCTAGTAAATCGTAACTATAGGGAAATGAGTTTTGGCTGAAGGCGTGAAAGAGCAGAAAGAATTAAACGACGCTCTCGTTGATATGCACGATGCTAACGCTAAGTTAACAGCCCTACTTGATGCGGCTATTGATGCCATTATTATTATCAATCATAAGGGCGAGATTGAGTTATTTAATGCTGCAGCCCAAGGTCTGTTTGGTTATGAGGCGAGTGAAGTAGTAGGTCAAAACGTTAAAATGCTGATGCCAGAACCTTATCAACATGAACATGACCAATATCTTGATAATTATATGCAAACTAAGCAAGCGCGCATTATCGGTACTGGCCGTGAGGTAAAGGCACAAAAAAAATCCGGTGAAATATTCCCCATCGACTTGTCTGTGGGTGAAGTTAAAGATTCAAGTCATAAACAATTTGTTGGCATTATTCGTGATATGACTGAGCAAATGAAAGCCCGGGTCGAGGTGATAAATAGCCGCGAACGTTTGGCTCATGTTTCACGCCTCAATACCATGGGCGAAATGGCGGCGGGTATTGCCCACGAAATTAATCAACCTTTAACCGCGGTTACTAGTTACGCTCAGGCCTGCAAAAACATTCTGTCCAACAGTCACATCCCATTATCCGAACAGCAATTTCCCAAACAAGGATTATTACAAACCTTAGATAAAATTAGCGAGCAAGCATTAAGGGCAGCTGAAGTTATCCGGCGTCTGCGCGGTTTTGTGAAAAAGCGCAAAGCCCAACGAGAGCTTGTGGATCTTAACCAATTAATTGCCGAAACCGTTGAATTAGCCAGTATTGATACACGTTTATTGGATCACGGTATAACCCTTAATTTAAGTGACCAGCCACAGCCGGTGTTACTGCTCGACCCCATTCAAATTCAACAGGTACTGTTCAACCTTATTCGTAATGCCATTGACGCAATGGCAGAGCAAACTAATGAACCCATCCAGATTTATTCGCAGTGGCTGGACCAACAATTTATCGAAGTAGGTGTGATTGATGGTGGGCAAGGCATAAAAGAGCAAGATAAAACCATGTTGTTCACGCCTTTTTATACCACTAAAACTACGGGTATGGGCATGGGGCTACCTATTAGCCAATCGATCATTCAAGCCCATGGAGGCGAACTAAAACATCGTTCAAGAGCCAGTAAAGGCAGTATCTTTTCTTTTACCTTACCCTCTTTTTCGGTACTCACTGATGATGAAAAAGCCAATGAAAAATAGTATGCCAATCAAGCCATTAGCGCCTTTAGTCCATATAGTTGATGACGATGAAGCAGTGCGTGATTCACTGAGTATGTTGCTTGATTCAGTTGGGATTAAAAATGCTAATTACGCCAGCGCTCAAAGTTTTTTAGACAGTCATCAAGCTGCACAACTTAAATTATTATCAGGTTGCATGGTACTTGATATTCGAATGCCGGGCATGAGTGGTATGGAATGCCAACAACGTTTGGCTGAATTAAAATGCTCATTACCGATCATTTTTATCACCGGCCACGGTGATGTGCCCATGGCAGTAGAAACCATGAAACGAGGTGCTTTTGAGTTTATTCAAAAGCCTTTTAGAGAACAACAACTGCTGGATTGTATTCAAGCTGCCCTAGTAATAAGTAAAAATAACCACAGTGAATCTTTATATTCAAATCAAATATCGGAGCGATTACTCAGCCTTACCGATCGTGAAAAACAAGTGATGCAAGGGGTTATTTCCGGGCAAGCTAACAAGGTTATTGCGGCTGAGATGAATATTAGTCAACGCACCGTTGAAATTCACCGGGCTAATGTAATGGAAAAAACCCAAGCTAAAACCCTAGCTGAATTGGTTAAAATGGTACTCACCCAAGACTAATACAGTGTTAAGCCCTCAAATAAAATGACTAGTCCAACAATCCAGCTATTAGATAAACTACTGAAATGTTTGGATCTGATAAATTTTTAAGCGCTTAATTTCTCAATATATTGGTAGCTTAACTGACTTGTCTCTCCTCCTAAAGCGTGCAGCATAGCCGGTGTGACTAGGACTATGCCCTCTTTGCTAATACGAAACCCTCGTGCAATGTCTTGGGCTTGATCAATACCAATTGTCATATTATCAGGGATATTACAGCCACTATCGATAATCGCTCGTTTGATTTTTACATGACGCCCTATAGTCACTTTAGGCAAAACTACAGATTCATCTACGTGACTGTAAGAGTGCACATGGACGTCAGAAAATATCAATGATTTCACAATGGCGGCTCCAGAAATAATGCAGCCACCTGAAACTGTTGAATCTACCGCATAGCCCCGTCGTGTCGGTTCGTTAAACACAAATTTAGCCGGCGGTGATTGTTTTTGATGAGTCCAAATGGGCCAGTCTTCGTCATAAATATTCAGTTGAGGACTGACTGCAATGAGATCCATATTGGCCTTCCAAAACGAATCCAAAGTACCAACATCGCGCCAGTAGGGTTGTTGATGATTTTCGACATCGTGAAAGCGAAAAGCTAATACCTGATTATTCTGGATGGAAGCAGGAATGATGTCTTTACCAAATTCATGTTCAGAATCAGGGTTCTGGGCATCCTTAAGCAGTTGTTGGATTAAAAATTCGGTATTAAAAACATAGTTCCCCATGGACGCCAGCGTATAACCGGGCTTATCGACTAAAGGACAAGGGGATTGTGGTTTTTCATGAAAATCACAAATTCGGTTTTTTTCATCAATACTCATAACGCCAAAGTTACCTGCGGCCTCGTGTATAGGCACTTCCATACAGGAAACTGTCATATCGGCACCACTTTCAGCATGCTCCGCAATCATGTCGGCGTAGTCCATTTTGTAGACATGATCGCCAGAGAGCACTAACACATATTTAGGATTATGCTCTCGAATAAATTCAATATTTTGGTACAGGGCATTGGCTGTACCTTCATACCAACACTCAGAATATTGTTGGGAAGCAGGCAATAATTCGACAAACTCGCCTAAATCACGATTGAGGTGACCCCAGCCTCTGGCCAAATGACGGATAAGTGAATGAGCCTTATATTGCGTCATGATCCCTATTTGTTTGATGCCCGAATTAACACAGTTAGATAAAGGAAAATCAATTACACGAAACTTACCACCAAAATGTAAGGCTGGTTTTGCTTGCGTCTGAGTAAGCTCAAACAAACGACTGCCCTTACCGCCGGCGAGAATAAGAGCTAAAGTATTGCGCGTAAAATTACTCACATAACGGGAGTTTGAACGTGGCATATGTTTCCTCTCAAAAGTATGAAACCGATTGGTGGCATTTACACTTTTACCGCTAAAACATCACACTTAACGCCGTGTAATACACCATTGGCCGTAGAGCCAAGTAACAGCTGTAAACCACTTTGTCCGTGGGTACCAATGACAATTAAATCTGCCTTAATGTCGTGTGCAATATTATGTATTTGAGCGGCAGGACTGCCGATTGGACAATAAATATGTTTGGCCGGAATTTTATAATGTTCAGCTATTTGTGTGAGCTTTTCTTTGCTTTTTAGGCAAATATCATTAAAAAAATCACCATCATAGACCTCACCCAAGGGGTGATAAGCCGTCATCGGCATAGTGCTATACATAATATGTAGATGTGCCGGTGAAGAGGCAATTTTTAAGGCTTTTTCTACAATTTGTTTATATTCAGAATACACATCGATGGCGACTAATATCTTTTTATAGCTACTCATGTTGAACCCCTATTTAGCTAATAACATTGTTGTTTTAAGTTTGATTGTTAAAGCGATGAAACACGGCCTAAGGGTATTTTGAGCCCTTAAAAACAAACCTCAAACTGTGAAGTGATGTTATCCAACTTTAATGCTAAGACATTGATCGAGGTCAACTAAGAGCAAGGAATATTCAAAAAGAACTGGAGCAAGAAAAATAGTGAGTTACAAACACCCGTGGTTCTTCAACATTTTTTAACACTTTTACGCTATTGCAAGTTATTGAATTAATGCAAAATCATCGGCAAATCAGCACAACACTTATATACCCAAGCAACCTGAAGATGCAGGATTCAGTGGGAATTAAATCCGTTTTAGACAAGGCGAATGCTTGAAGGTCTAGTGGACTAAATCGAAAGCATTTAACGCGGTATAAAACGGATTTAAACCCACCGGCACGGCGCTTCTGAGGGAGCTTACTTCGGTGTTGAACTGATTTGAAAGGGTGATGCCATTCCTGCATCAGTTCGCCTAGAACTAAGCTCCCTCAGAAACGCTGAAACTCGTATCTTCAGGTTGTTTGGGTATATATGTTATTAATCTTGATAAAAGGAGTAACTATGAAATTATCTTTGGCAATGGCTTTTACATTTTTTGCCACTATATTGTGTACAACTTCACTATGGGCAACGAGTTATAACTCTAGTTTTGTAAGCGCAGACACTGTTTTAATTGACTTGCAAATAGAACTCAAAAATAGCTCAAGCTATGAATCCAAGCAGTTACAAGACCCAAGTCAGGCGCTCAGAGTTAGTGCCAATGCCACCACACTCGACCTACAGCTTACTCGTACAGAACTATTTAACGAAAAATCAGAAGCCATTGGCTCAACGATAACGATTAATATCAAAGTGCCGCAGATGGCAGCATCTAGAGACAACAGTCGTCAACTAAATGCCTATCCGAGCCTTAACTCAAGTTTAAACTCTGCTGAGGACAGTATTACAATCAGTCAAAACAGCAATGCAAACTTGAGCTTACAATCCCCCGATTTATTTAAGGATTTGTATAATAAACCGCAGCAGATGATGTTTTGAGACCACCCCTAGCAAAAAAACTTAACTAATTGTATTTATTAAAATTATTCCATATGTTTAATAAATACTTTTAGTTCAGATAAGGATAATTTGTTTGATTGTAAATTATCATCTTGGGTATTTAGCGTAATATAAATTATTCATTTACGCTCAAAAAGGTAATTCATCGTGTCCTTATTTGCTGGCATATCGCGCCGACGTTTTATGGCTTTAATCGCTTCTAGCTCTTTGGTTTTAAATAGCAGTTTTGCCAACGAAAGCTCTCCACTTAAAATCCTGATGGCGGGCGATTCAACCATGTCGGTTAAAGCCCTATCTGACTATCCAGAAACCGGTTGGGGCATGCCATTTGCGACTTTCTTTAACGATGATGTCCAGGTGTATAACTTTGCTAAAAATGGCCGCAGTACCGCCAGCTTTAAAACTGAAGGCCTGTGGCAACAGCTAATGGATTTGTGCCAAGCGGGTGATTATGTGTTTATTCAGTTTGGCCACAACGACGAAGTGTCTACCAAGGCTACTTACACTACACCAGAGCAATACCAAGCTAATCTGCAGGCGTTTGTTAATGAAGTTCGAGCAAAAAAGGCCCATCCCATTTTGTTAAGTCCTGTTACTCGCCGTTATTTTAATGGGCAAGGAGAAATTGAAGAAACTCACCCTTACTCTGCTTTAGTTAAACAGGTAGCCATAACAACAAGTGTGGATTTTATTGATATGGACAGTATTACCCGTGAGTATTTTAGTGCCATGGGTGATGAGAATTCAGCTTTGCGTTTTATGCACATCAAAACCAACTTACACCCTAACTATCCCCATGGAGTGAAAGACAATACCCACTTTAATGAGTTAGGTGCACGTGAAGTCGCTCAGTTGGTATTAACAGAATTGAAATTACGTCAACATCCCTTAGTTAATGACTTACGCCACACTGATCCCAAACATCTAAAACTTAAGTACTAATGCTTAGTACAAACAAAATTTCTTAACCAATAACATAAAAAAAGGGGGATAGTGATGCACTATCCCCCTTTTTATTTTTGCTTGAAACAAACTACTCAGTATATTCAATGCGTAAATTATCAAATACTACTGTCGCACCTGTTTCCGTTCTGATTTGGATAAAGGAGGAGGTTGTCGCTACAAATCCGGCTATTTCTAAAGTAGTACCAGCTGTTAATGTACTAGCATCAACCGAGTAGAACTTGGATGAACCACCATGTTTAGACTTGGCACTGCTCGACGTATTGTTATCCACATAAACTTGGAAGTCTTTGCTGGTATCTGCCCCGCCTACGCTAATAATATCCATCACTACTTTATAGGGCTTACTTAAGTCGAAGATCCCTGCCCCCTCAACATCAGTATCAGCGGTTTCTGTGCCTGTATTTTTATGGCCAATAGTGAAACGAGCACTGGCTAAACTGAGTTGGCCATCAGTGACGGTGATACCACTGCCACCGCCAGTGATGGTATACATAGGTATTGCCGCGTCGTCAGGTAGAGTTTTATAGTCCACACTGAATAATGTTGCAGCGTCATCCACAGTAAAATCTTCACTAAACACTGCGTCTGAGGGCAAATACTCAATACGCAAATTATCAATAACCACTGTGGCGCCCGTTTCAGTTCGGATTTGAATAAAGGAGTTAGCTGTTGCCAGTAAACCCTCAATCTCAAGTGTACCTAAGGTCAAGGTATTTGAATCCACCGCATAGAACTTAGAGCCTCCTCCATGGATTGAATTACCGCTACTAGAGGTATTGTTATCCACATAAACTTGGAAGTCTTTAGTGCCGTCTGCGCC
>Ga0070748_1001749_pt1 | contig 10123 bp, 8 predicted proteins | sample VirMetDEL_Nov_12_FD_77015 | JGI IMG/M metagenome (GOLD analysis project Ga0070748, IMG submission 77015) | Aqueous microbial communities from the Delaware River and Bay under freshwater to marine salinity gradient to study organic matter... | ecosystem: Environmental > Aquatic > Marine > Coastal ...
AAGCCAAAACCACCACCCGCATCTCCCGCGTCGGCATCGGCTTTGGGCCGCTCCAAACTGATGCTTTCGTATACCAATGTCAGCTCTTCAATGGCTACTTGACTGGCGGTAGATGATAAGTCCGGCCCTTTAAAACGCGTCGCCATGACCCCGCCCAACTTCCACGTCATGACCGTTTTCGGTTTGTGACTTTTATCTAGGCTACTGCCGAATACTTTTATTTCGCCCTGCAACTTATAGCCGTAACTGGCACCGCGGGTGACCGAGTCAAACCAAGACCACAAATCATTTAAATCTGTCACTCCACGCTTTAGCACCAAGGGTGAAAAGCGCGTTTGACCTGCGCGTTGAATCTCGCCCCAATTGCGCCCGCCTTCGGTAATTGCGCGCGCTTCCATGGTTAATTCCAAACCCGACAGCTCGCTGAACAGGCCGCGACACAGCAAATCTTTTTGCTGCTCGCTGTACAAACTAATTTCAAAACGAAAGGGAACAAATTCAGCCATTGCTGCCCCCTGTCAAATTATCCCCCGCAAACCATTGGCCGCTGCGATTGACAAAGGTAATCACAATTTTATCGATGGGAAATGCAGGGGCTATTTCTATATCAAACGCTATGACATTTTCAGCACTGGACGCAGGGCTAATGCGAAATGCCTGCTCTGGCAAGCTGCCACGCAGCGCACCTGCGCGAAATAAATCGAGAAAGAAACGCTCCAACATTAAACGCGGACGCGGGTCCTGAGCATCCAGATTAAAAATAAGGTTTTCACCCAACTCACGCAGTTCACGTATTAAATAACCGATAAAGCGCACCACCTCGGCAGAGCGCATAGACTCCAAGCGAACACTTTTAACCCCGGGGACATAGTCGCCCGCGTGCAAGGCTGGCACCATCAAGCGCTCATCATCCAGTTTCAATTTTCCCGCTTTTTGGCTGAGCAACCCAATACCTGGCGATTCACGCAGTGCAATAATTTCCTGCATAGTCAACGCCGGAAATAATTGTGCGCGCGATACCAACGGCTGCAGTGCAACCGAACGCCAGATGCCGCGCTGAGCACTGTTAGCGGCTATGGCCCCCGCAATCAAACCTGTGGCTGAAAATAGTTGTCCGTCTAATTTCAAATAGGGAAATAGCATTTGTACTTGACGTAAACCGGGCGCGTCTACGCTCGTGCGCGCCAGTTCCAAGCTGTCCAACGCGAGTGAATCCACTGCTGGGCTTTGTTGGCTGGCGCTATAACTCAAGGGTAAGCTCAATAAAAACTGTATATCCGGCCGCTGCGCGCGCGCTGCAGCCAACAATCTACCCAGCAGAGAAATGAGTGGTTGCGTGGGAATATCGGCAAAAATCTCCGTGCTGTAACGGCGCTCGCGGTGGCCATCATCTAGCAGCGTACCCAGCGGCAAAAATGTTGGTTTGGGGTTCTCTAAATACTTGCGCCGTATATCGGGTAAGTTCGCGGGAATTTGTAAGCGTTCAAGATCAGGCAGAATAATTAACGCTAATTTTTCTATGGGCAATAGACAAGCAAGCCCCCGCAATGCCTCCACTTCTAGCAGCGAAACGGGCAGCGTTGATAGAAAACCCTCCACTCCCTCTGCTTCAGGTATACGCACCAACCAGAGTTTTTCTCCACCGTTGGTAAAAAAATCCGCTACTGCTTGAGGTAGCCACGCCTTGGCACCCGCCAGCTGACTTTTATAGAGCGTGGCAGCACTAGCCGCGAGCGGAAAAATATCGCGAAACTCAGCCAATGAATACAAAGGGATGGGTAAATGGGCAACAGCAAGGTCCAAATTATCACGCAATAATTCAACCTCCTTTGAGGAGGCCGAATTAGCCTGAGCAACAGCAACGGACTCTGCAGCACGTTTCAAGGCCGCTAGTCGTGCACCAAAACCCAGCTGATGAATTTCAGTCAGGGTTGCAGGCATAGCCAACAGCCGCTCAATACGTACCCGGCCCGGGCAATGCCCCAGCACGCCCACCTCTAGCGTCGCGGCAGTGCGCGCCGAAGGTCGGGGGTTTAGTTGAATACGTGCGCCGAGAAATTCAGTCGTCATGCTGTTCATTCACTCAAGTCAGGATTACTCCTGCTCAATGTGCTCCACAGCTAACACCAATTCCTCTATAGCAACATCATTGCCACCCTTTGCCGTTAACGTGGGCCCAGTCCATTTAATGGGCATGGCACCAATTAATTTCCAGGTGACGACAGCCGCAGAATTACCAGGATTTTCATCCGCCAGTTTTATTTGCACATTGCGTTTGGCATTCACATCCCCCTGACGCACCTGCTGCAACCAATCATAAATATTACTTGCCCCTATAACGCCCCGTTTCAAGGTGACATCGCCTGCTTTGGTAATGGCCGGTATTTTGGTGACGTAATTAGTTTTAGCATTGCCGTTGCGATATTCAGCAACGGTGATCTCCGCATTTAAACCAGAGACTTCTGAAAAGCCACCTAACACCGTCGCTTCACTGCCATCGCCAAGGTTTACGAGATAATTAAACACGCTATAAGGTGTTTCTCTGAGTTCAGCCATGAAAATATTCCTCGATTAATAATTAAAACTGCTTAGCACCACCGATAAAAATACTGCGTTTACGCATCCGCCGTTTTCTGGCCAATACGGAAAATAACAAACTCAGCAGGCGTTAAAGGTGCCACACCAATTTCACAAACCAAACGGCCATTGTCTAAATCATTTTGTGTCATGGTGCTGCGATCACAGCGAACGAAGTAAGCAACCTTGGCAGTTGGCCCGAGCAAGCGACCGTTAAACCATTCGTTGTAGAGGAAGTCTTCCACAGTGGTACGCACATTGGCCCAGAGCCGTTCGCCATTGGGTTCAAACACCACCCACTGGGTCGATTTTTCAATAGAGCGTTCGAGATAGAGAAAATAGCGACGGACATTGACGTATTTCCATTCGGGATCGCTAGTGAGTGTGCGCCCACCCCATACGCGATGACCGCGACCAGGGAATGAGCGCAAACAATTAATACCTTCTGGATTTAACAGTTCCTGCTGAAAGCGATTAATGTCTTGTGCAAAACCCAGTGCCCCCACAACAATTTCATTCGCAGGTGCTTTATGCACGCCTCGTTGCACATCGGTATTGGCGTAGACACCGGCAACAAAGCCAGAGGGTGGAACGGAAATGGTGGAGCGTAAACCGCTGGGGTCTGCTGCTATCACCCAGGGGTAATAAAGTGCGAGCCGCGAGTCATCAAATTGCGAGCGGAAATCGCGCACTTCCGACACTGACATACCGTCGCGCGCATCGACAATACCGACTCGGTAACGCATTTTGCGACAGTGTTTTTGCATCTCAACTACGATGGATTGATGGCGAGCTGCATCAGCCGCAGCGGCGGGCGCTAAGACTATGGCGATATCTTCATTATCTTCAAACGCCGCGAATCCACTGCTGCCGTTTACCTCATCAATCTCCCCCGCATAGGCATTGCTGTCTGGTTCTGTCCCATCGAGGCCGCCCGCTAATTGAATCAAATAACGCGCACCCGTAAGCGGATTGGCTGCGGCATTCAACGCTGAGGGAATAAACATATCGTACAGCGCCGCAATCACTTCTTCGCCATTAGCCGCTGTAGATACACAGCTGATAGGGCTCGTGAGTGCATCACTGCGTTTTTCTGGATTCACAGACAGAACACTCGCCAGACTGCGCTCTCCCGTTATTGCGGTAGAGATATTGCCGTAGCTGTAAATCAGTTCGCCGTTAACGCCACCCGAGAACACATCCAGATCAAAATTGCGCTGAATTAATACTGCGCTGGTGCTTGAGGGCTCTGCCGCTAAGGCCGACATATAAAACGTAATATCGGTATTGATACCAGGGTTTAAACTATTGCCGCCGGTAACCGTAAACTGAGCGCCATTGTCACTGATGGTTCCAAATAACCGTGTGCGGCTTCCCCAGTAATCTACGCCCGCAATAAAATCGCTAACATCTATAGCGCCCGTTAAACTCAGCACTGCCGAGGTGCCATCATCGAGCGATCCCATTTTGGGTTTGCGAATAAACACGCGCGTATAACTAAGGCTTACACCACCGCCGTTCACCAAGCCCGCGCTCATCAATAAACCATTAGCACCGCCATCGACAAAGTCTGCGGCAGTTAAAGGGCCAGCGCTCGTGGTGATTTGGCAGAGATTATCTAACATCTCAAAGTGGTCGCCTTGGCGGCGAACCAAACCGCGCACCGCAATAGGAAAATGTGGGTCCGTGACAACGCCATTGTCTGTGCCCGGAGAACGCACGAGTGTAGTCAAGCCCGTGGCATTTATAAAAACCACTTCACCCTCAGCAGGGCTGGCAATAGTTTCCACCTTGAAAAGGTTTTCACTGTCGCGCCATTTTATTTCCAAGGTGTAATTGCCTAAAGCACCCGCAAACCGACTCGCAAACCTTAAGTCGGTGTTGCTATCGCTGCGGTGAGCCGCAACAGGTGTTCCACCCGCAACGCGCGCCACAAACAGTTTAGTGCCACCGCCATCAAAAAATGCACGGGCGCCAATTGCGGTGTGATTAAGCACACTGGTTGCACCAAAGGTGAGATCACTTGCGTCACCATAAACACGCATAAAATCGGCGAAGCTGGTGAGCAATTCGGGACGGCCGCGCAAGGGACCCTTGCGCGTAGGCCCAACGAGGCCTGCAACACTGGTACCAACACCTTCAATCGATTTAGCGCGGTAACTTACTTCTTCAACAAATACTCCGGGGGCCAGGTATTCGGGCATGGTTTCCTCCTTATGCTCACCTTGAGGTGGCGTCAGTCAATGTCAGACGGTTTGCACTGCGATAAACAACTTGTTTACTGAATTGATTCTCTGGATATTTCCCGGAAGAATCGTTACGGACATCTTTTGCGAAAAACTATCAGCTTCAGTCGCTGACTCTAGCGCCAGCTCACTGAGATCACTCGGATTTATCGGCGTTATTGCCGATGCCGATAAATCACCGGTAATACCTAAATGCGCGCTGTACTCCGTTACGCTGATGGGCAGAGGAGGAAGACGCGTTAAGGCTATTCGAAAATCTCCCATTGCATTTGTCTGCCCATAAAAATCGAGAGTCTCGTCCATTCCTAGGGTCACTTCCAAATGCAACACTCCCCAGATTAATGGCTCACCTGTTGCCTTAATGACCACGCGCCCCTGCACCAAACCTCCAGCCGGAACAGAAACACCCTGAGGTGCTGGGTAGAGGACTACAGCTCGCCCATTGCCATCACCCAACAAAAGCTCGAACGCAATTGGATTAAAACGACCGGATAAGTCGCGCGCATTGCCCCGTATTGAAAAATTTATTGCAGCGGGGCGAGTTCGTTCTGTTGCACTGGCTGCGCCTGAATGCATTGGCTGATTTGGTTTGTACCAAAATGCCGTTTTACCCTGAGTGTGAAGAAAGTTGATCGCTGTCGGTTTTTCAGTAAAGCGAATATCCAGCGGCGCCATTATTCGATCCATGGCGGCAGTCTCACTTGCCGACGCACCATCCAGCCAAAAAACTGCATCACTCGCGTGGAGTAAGTTGGTCTCTTTCACCCGCACATGGGTGGCATCAGCTATCTCAAATTCACGACTACTGGTTTCCATTAGCTAATACTCAATTTCCTAATAAAAAATTGTTTGTCACTTCTACTAAGGCTAAGGCTTAAACCTCTGCAACACCTGTTGGAAAAATACGCGACAACACCGCTGGACCTTCCGTTTGGTGAGCCGTTAATCTCAACCTCAAGGTGCGCACCACATAAGGAGCACTTAGGGTATAAGTTGCATTTAACGTGCTCCAGATTCGCATTAAATCTTCTGTCGATATTTCTTCCGGCGTAACTGACAAAGTTTCTTTTTGAGTCCAGCCCGAGTCATGCTCGGTCAAATGAGATATATCCAACTGCGAATGATTGGCCAAGGCAATCATGGCCCATGCCAAGAGGTTCGCCTCTATCGACGCGCTGGAGCCAGATGCAATAAGCAACAGATGCAAATTCAGTGGCAACTCAGGCGCTGGTGCTGAGTTTTTATCTGTTCCCTGCGGCGAAAAGAAGCGGCTGCGTCCATGTGCATCTATTGCCACGTGATGTAGATACAAACCAATATAATTTCCCGTCTGCTCGCCATTAATAGTATTGCTGCCAAATAACTTCACGCCGGCATTAACCGTCCCTTCCTTCAATTCGGGCGGCATGGAATTTTTTAAAAATGTTTCCAGGCTTAACAAAACACCATTAACAGCATGATAAGAGGCCACTCTCAACTTCCTCGCTCATTGTTCGGTTTTTTCAAATCATTCACTGCGTCTTTTTCCAGACGCGTTTCATGTTCAACAACCGGGTCATTTTCTACAGGCAGATTCTTTTCCCTAAGCAGTTCTATCTCAGTGGCTGAACTCTGTTCCGCAAGAGAGGTATACAGCGCCTCCCCATGTGGAAGTTGGCGAACACTTACAACACCCTTCTCGCACAAAAGCTGCATGGCTAACTCTACTTTGCGCTGCCCTTCCTGCAATCTCTGGCGCATGATCCACCAGCGAGAAATGCCCTCAACAGTATCAGCCAAGGGGCCACGCGCCTTAAGGTAGCTGGCGATCTCATCAGCAATCGTCTGAATTTCTTCTCCTTGGCTATCTGCATCCACCATATTTCGTTCTTCCAATTACTAAAAACAGCTAAAGCCCTTTGCTGATTGCGCAACAGGGATTCATGCAATCACTCAAAGCAAGAGCCATACCATAAAAACAAACAACCTCTAAGCCATTGAATAAAATACAGTTAGTACTTTTAATAAAAAAATGCCGGGCTAAAATTAACCCAGCATTCCCCCACCCGAAAAAAACAAGAATGTTTATGGCGACAATACACGCGTACATTTTTACCCTTGCGGGTAAAAAAACACCCAAGAAATCGTGCACTCAACCAAAAAAACCATAAACACTTAGCTGGTTAGCCATTATTTTACGTCATACTCTAAGCACCCTCTGGATATAATGACTTTTACATTATTAGGTTGTGATTTATTCACCAAATTATCGAAAGCGATTTTACTTATGCTATGTCTGTGGTAGCTTCGTCCTATGCTATGGCAGCCTCATTGGTTAGAACCATCTCTATTTTAAATAGATAGATATTTTCCAAAAAAAATATAAATAACTTAAAACGATTAAAAACTAATTTTTAGTGTTTAAAAATGGGGAAGGATTCCCCCTATGAAAAAATGCATATCTAATAATAGAGCTGCATTTATATCCTTGATAAATAGCTAATTTGTTAGCGCGATAGAAGGATACTAGCCATGTATAAAATGAATATTTTATTTGAAAATGAAAAGTGCCACTTAACACAAGACTTCATTCGGCACGCACTTACTAAGCTCAACCTAGCAATTAAAGTTAGTTCGTTAAACGTTGGCTTCGGCCCGCTACCGGAAGCAGATATACATATTTATGTGCTCGGCAATCGATGCAATAAGCTACCCCCTTCGGATAGCATAAGCTTCGAAGAGCTGCTGAATACCACGCCTGGATTCCATCTTTGCATGGCGCCAACGCTCGAACCTTATAACAACCATTTCATTGCGCTTTTCCATGATTTTTTGTTGCTCCCCAGCAGCCCAGTAGAGCTGCGGACTCGCATCGAAAAGTTTATTGACCTACAGCGTAAACCAAGAATAGACGACTCCCTTCTAGATGAGTTCTCCAAATTAAACCTCATAGGAAATTCCCCAGAATTCATAGACTGTATTCGATTAATTAAAAAAATTGCGCCCTGCAATGCGACCGTCTTGATTCAAGGGGAAACGGGAACAGGTAAAGAGAATGCTGCCCGCGCCATCCACTATCTAGGAGGAAGGCGTGATGCGAGCTTCGTCCCAGTAAATTGTGCCGCCATTCCCGATGAGTTAATAGAAAGCGAATTATTTGGACACGAAAAAGGGGCATTTACCGACGCCAAACAACAGCAGGCCGGACTGGTAAATATCGCCAATGGAGGCACACTCTTTTTAGACGAAATTGACAGCTTAAGCCCCAAGGCACAAGCCGTATTACTGCGCTTTTTACAAACACATGAATATCGCCCATTGGGAGCTAAACACACACACCAAGCGGATGTACGTATACTGGCAGCAACCAATGCTGACCTTAAAGAATTGGTACAAGAAAAAAGGTTTAGAGAAGACCTTTATTTTCGCCTGAATGTACTTAATCTAGTTATGCCTCCCCTACGTGATCGCATTTCTGATTTGCCTCTGATTGCTGAAAACCTCCTCAATCGATTTGCGCGCGAATATCAAGTCAGTAACAAGGCCATAAAAAGCCGCTCGTTGCACAAGCTCATGCAACTTTCGTGGCAGGGAAACATACGGGAACTTGAAAATTATTTATTGCGCGCTTTTTTATTAAGCGAAAATAATTTCCTACAATTCTCAAGCGAGGAGTCGTTACTGAGCGATGGGAACTATTTAAACGAGGAGACTACAACTCTTTTAGGCGAGGCAACCAATAATCTCCATGCTGCGCAAAACGATGAAGAAAAACAGTATACAAATGACAAACCTGACTCAAAACAAAGCAGTGACAACCAGCAACAACACCCCGACATTGATCGGCTTAGTTTTCAAGATGCAAAAGCCATAGCAATCAATCAGTTCGAATCCGATTACCTACAACGGCTCATGCATGCCACCAGTGGCAATGTAACTGCTGCTGCTCGCCTTGCTGGAAAAGAGCGTCGCGCACTTGGCAAGCTGCTGCAAAAATATGAAATTGATAAAAAACAATTTCAAAAGCAATATTATTCGAGTTTTCTCAAAACAATATAATAACCTAAGCACATCTACGAAGCTGGGCACCACCGATACATTAGGCTTGAAATTCTTCCCAGCCTTATTGAGGAAGCGGCATACCACCAGAACAGCTCCCTAGGAACTAACCCGCTTAACATCAAACTGCTTTTCCTTCGCCACGCCCCACTTATGAAAACCACTAGGACACATAGTATTGCCTTCATGCTTATCAAAGGGGCTAGGCTTTTAGAATTGAATTGGGGCATCCACGAAGAAAGGCCTCGTTCATAATTAAAGTTTAGTATTTAATAGATCAGCCAAGGCGATAAGCATCGAGCATACTAACCATATCTTCAGCAAGAGCCTCAACCTAAGCACGAGGCACATCACGCTCGGCAAATGCCCGTAAACCGATGATCTGTGTTTGCAGTAAGCGCGCCAACCGCGGGCACTCGACATCGGCGCGCAACTTTCCCATTGCTTTGGCCTGCTCAAACTCATCACCAGAACGAACGGCGTAAGCCTTCAGTGCTTCGGCAAATAAACCACTTTTACTACCGAAGGTGGCGTAGAGGCTACCCAGGCGCATATTCAACGCCGATGAAAAAGCCCTGGTATGGCAACCTAGTGTTAGGCAATCTTTACGAAGCAAAGGAATTTCTTCAAAGGAAGAGTTACATCTATGTTCAACGCTGGACAAAGGCCCTACTAGCGCGCCCAGCTGTGCAGCGCGCTAGCATTATCAACCGTACGTGGGGCGAAGCCTGGGAGTAGCTCGAAAATTGTCACTGCACAGAAGATATAGATAAAGCTTTAGCCTTAAAATCCACGTGAATTATTGCCTGCAAAATTACGCCAGCAAACACTTTAACAGGAGATATACATGCCCAGTATTCCCAACACATTGCACATAGACATAGTATCGGATGTGGTCTGTCCCTGGTGCATCATCGGCTACCGTCAGTTGGTAGCGGCGCTAGAGGAAACCGGCACCGCCCATGAAATTCATTGGCACCCGTTTGAGCTTAACCCCAGCATGCCCGCCGAGGGACAGAACTTACGTGACCATCTAGCCGAAAAATACGGCACGACAAAAGAGCAATCAGAGGCCAGCCGAATCAATATAACGGCAATAGGCGCAGACCTTGGGTTTGAGTTTCGCTTTGCTGACGACATGCGTATGCACAACACCTTTAACCTACATCAACTATTGCATTGGGCAAATCAGCAAGGGCGCATGCATGATTTGAAACAAGCGTTATTTAGCGCGCACTTCACTCATGGCCGAAATTTATCTG
>Ga0070748_1001753_pt1 | contig 10121 bp, 16 predicted proteins | sample VirMetDEL_Nov_12_FD_77015 | JGI IMG/M metagenome (GOLD analysis project Ga0070748, IMG submission 77015) | Aqueous microbial communities from the Delaware River and Bay under freshwater to marine salinity gradient to study organic matter... | ecosystem: Environmental > Aquatic > Marine > Coastal...
AGTATTGCACTTCTTGCCAAATATAGCATCCCATCCCTTGTCATAGAGTTTTTTGTCGCCCTTGACGTTGGCAATGCGATCTTTCGTTATGTCGTTTTGTGCTGTCATTCACTCCCCCTTGCTTGCTGCTTTCAGCATTGCTTTGTATGCGTCTTTTGCCGTTATGTTTAGTCGCATTTAGCTATTCCACTGTGGCGCATTGTTGTTATTAGGAACCTCACTCAAACGCCTGTAGCAGTCCTTTGGCTCGTAGGCCATAGGTTGATGCCCCATCTCACTGTCTATCAACTCTTGCATAGCGTGAGGGCGATCTGACAGGACTCTGGATCGTTTCTCTAGCCACTTGCGTATCAGCTTAAATATCACTTCCTTTCCTCCAGCATAGCGTCTGCAATCGCGTACGCTCTAGTCACAAACTCATTCATTGGAGCATGGACTTCTGACGCAAGCAGCCCCCCCATCGCTTTTGCTGCGAAGTAGTCGCGAAGCCTCATTTCCTCTACTGGCCCACCTGTTTGTTTCTTATCGCTCATACTGAATCTCCCAAAACCTTTTTATAATATTTGTACCCACTTTGCCTGAATTCACAATTATTCGTTCTTATTACCCTCATTCTACCAAATGAGCCATATTGAACGAACCCATTCAGCGCAACTTCTTTGGTATCACGAACCTTGTTAGCTAAAAACCCGTATCTCTCATTTCCCATTAACTGACCAAGCTGAATGCTTTCCAGCCCATCTGTATTGATTACAATATCAGTTACACCACTGCCAAGCCTTTCGCAAGAGACCCCAGATGGGTCGAATCCATATACAAGGTGTAATCCACTGGCATTTGTTGTTGCTCTTGCTGTACTCATATCTCACCCCATACGCATGAGCCTACTGCGTCACAATCGAAATCGTCATCTTTGATAAGAGCTTCCCCAACAAGACTATAAATCTCCTGTTCAGCCCTATCAGTGATAAAGTGAGATGGGAGTTCCTGACCTGATACCCAGTTGTCGTTGCAGACAAAAAAACAATCAAGGTCGTAGGTTCCATCGCCGTACTCAGTCACGAATACATCCAGTTTTATGCCATAAAATTCAATCTTGACTCTGCTCATTTTTGAGCCTCCTTATGTGATTTAACGCCTGAAAGTACGATTTTAAACAACTGTGGCTTGTGCATCGCCCAATTGCGAAGTGTCTGCCGAGATACCCCTGTTGCGTTTGAGACTTGCTGGAGGCTCTCTAGCCCTGCCATGTGTGCTTGTGCTGCTGGTTTCATAATGCTCCCCATTGTGATGCCATAGCGTTTGCTATGCCTTGATAAGTTATTGATCGAAGTTTCCATCTGTCTTCGCTAGGTCCTAGTACATTCTGACCAGAGTCGGTTTGGTTAGCCCACCTTTTAACTATCTTTCCATTTGGCAGTTCAACTACGCGAGGTGCTACCTCATTAGATTGTGCTAGTGTTGGCAAGTTTTTAAGCCACAAGCAAGTCTTCTTGCTAGCATCATCGCCGAATTGGTAAGGCTGTATGATTTGCTCTGGCTTCCTCACACGGCTGGATATAATGCCTATTGGATTCTCTAAAGCAATACGGGGGATCCCACAATTGAGTAGCTTTTCTACGAACTCCATTGAATCCTCTGTTAGCTTAGCATCCCTAAGACCCCTAGTTGTCCAGTGCATACCGCTAGCCGATAAGTAAGTGCAAGGCGGTTGAGCTATCATCAGGTCAAACTGTGATAAGTCTAGGTCGAATACATCGCCTTGGTAGTGCTGCCCGGCTGAATCAGTTGGCAGTAGGTCGCAGCTCATTGCATCATGCCCAAGAGCTGTGAACGCATCCCGTACCCGACCTGAATACTCGCAAGCTATCAAAACCTTCATACTGCACCCCACAGCTTTACAGCCTCTTCGGTAGGAAGTAAGTTTAGGCATATAGCGTCAGCGCCTACAGAACCCTTATTAATTAAATTATCTAGCATCGCTTGTGGAACCGTCTGAGAAAGGCGGTGGTTAAATATTCTCCAAGTTCCCGCCTTTGTATTACTGTCTCGCACCAGCAAGCCTTTCTTGAGGTTTCTCTTAAGCTCTTTAGTAAGAAGCCAATCGTTTACTATGTCGCCAAATAGAAACTCTATGTCGTAATCCATCTCACCAAACTGAGTCTTTATCTTAGGCTGTGCTTTTTCCCAAGCATACATAGTCAAGCCAAATTCTTTGTCATCCCAATCTACGTTATCGCAACCGCCTCGCCCGTCATTATCGACAGTTCCTCGCTTCTTGCCATCAACGTAGATCGTTGCTGAATAGCAGTTTGTTTCTTGTGAAGCGAATGCTGCGTGTTTAATGTTCTTTAGTGTGATGTTCATGGTTGAGCCTCCTTTGTGGTCTGCTTTATTGCGACCTTGGAGAGACTATAGACAAGCTGTTTGCTGATTGCAATAGCTAAAGCAAATATTTATACTATCCTCTTATTTCCCCTAGCCGATCGCCTCGGCATTAGCCTTCTTGGCTCCTGACCCTGTTGCACATATGCCGCAGGGTTTTTTTTGCGCGTTCTTTATGTGCGCCCTGACTAAATCTCTCCACTCGACAGGACAACCAGCAAGTGCGCTCCTTTGCTTTTCTCTGTCATCTCCAGCCGATCTATAAGCTGCTGCGTAATGTCGTGGTCTAACTCCACAGTGCATCAGTGCATCACAGTGCATCTGGTTTCCGACTTTCTTTACGGGCATATACTCCCCCTATAGCTATATATGTATATTTATAATGTTATAGTAATACTAATACACTGATGCACTGAATGCTCTACAAGCCTCTGTTTACAAGGCTTCCAGACAGTGCATCCATTTTTTACCAGATGCACTGTAGGATGCACTATGCACTCACCTTCGTGCTGGAGGCGCTAAAAGCACAGTCTTGCCGTTTGATCTCCGACCCTGTCCTCCGTTCAGTTTCCTAATAACCGATGCGGCAGCGTTAGCGTCTCCCCTAGTCGGTCTGTCAACTCCAGCAGAAAGTAAAGCCTCAGTAGCGGTAATCCATCTCCACTCTAGCTCTGGAGCGCCCCAATCCAGCCCTGTTTGAATGCGCTCCTCAGTCGGGTCTATCGCCGAGAAATCCTCATTGCTGTGGTTAAGCTCCCCCATCTCGTCCGTGTTTAGGTAGTAACCCTCACCAGACAGCCAAATCTCTCGCACCTGCGCCCAGCACTGTTGCATATCGATAGTGTGGCTGTGGTTAATCCTTGTCGCCTCGCATACCCAGTAGCGCCTGTTGCCCGTTGTATCTGACAGAAACTCTTTGGGGTTTACTGATCCGAAGAACATCGTGCGCCGTGGGTAGTGAGACTCCCGCCTAGCGTATGGACGCCTGAGAACGTCCTTGTTTGACGTTATAAAACTCTTGAGCTGCGCTATGTCAGACTTTCGGAAAGTGCTGTCAAGCTCTCCCAGCTCGACCAGCCAGAACGAGCAAACAGACTTAACGCTGTCTTTGTCATCTGGGCGCAAGAGCATACCGTCTTTGAGCAAACCGAGATCAGACGGCACCAACTTCTTAAACCACTGCGTCTTGCCAAGGTACTGATCGCCTTGGAACACCAGAACGCCGGGAGCCGATATCCCATCAGGCAGATAGACTGCGGCAACCGCTGCGATCATCCATCGCTTAATCAGCGTGTTCTTCAGCTCCTGACCGTCCCTGACTGTTACGGTATCCAACAGTTCCGACAGGCGGTCTTGCCCGTCCCATGCGCTCGACTCTATCCATCTGGCAACGGGGTTGTAGAGGTTCTGATCGGCTATGTAAGTGATGAACTCACCCAGCTTGTCGGTGGGGAAGTCGAACCTGCTGCACTCGCTAGACAGCCATGCCATAGAAGCGTTGGCTTGATTATCAATGCTGAAACACTGGTCAGGGATTAGTATTTCCTCCTCTTTGCTAATGACGTTGTAGCGTATCGTCACCTGCAAACGTCTACACAGCTCTGCGAGGTTGTCTATGTGCTTTAAAGGCTTACCTTTGTCATTAGCGTATAGCAGAGGGCTGTAGTAGTCGCAGATATGCGCTGCTGTCACTGGCAATGTAGCTGTAGTCTTGGTCGCCTGAGACGGTGAGCTGGTTGACGCAATGCCTAGAACGTCCCTAGCCGCCTTGCAAGCGCGTTTGGGGTCATCCCCATGCTCGTAGTGGCAGAAGAGATCGAAAGGCGCTATTGGACGCCCTGAGTCATCAGAACACAGCGGGTCAGAGGCATGGTGGCACCACGCTGAGTTGCCGTCTGGGAAAAGTACAACACCAGGCAGCTTAGTGGTTGTGTGAGGCGACAGATATCGCGATCTACCCTTGCGCTGATAGCCGTAATGCTCAAGCATCTGCCCTATGTCATGGGCATCGTTGAACTGCTGTATGATCCCGTCAGACTGAGGCTTTGTAGTTGCCATCTTTCGAGGTTCTGGCTTATCTGCCCACGGGCATATGGATTGCAATTGTGGCTTAAACTTGTCCCATGATTGCCACATCGCAATAAGCCACTCAGGTGGGGTAGGCCAATCGCCTTTAGGTTGAACTATCCAGCGGTAGGGCTTTCCTGTGTCTGGGTGTATAGAGGGCGGTAGCACATCCTGCCTTGCCTTTCCGTCTGTCGCCGCGCGTAACTCGAAAACGGTGTACTGCTTACCGCCTTCCTTATTAGGCCAATTGAGCTTTTGATACGGAAGCACCATGCCGTCAGGAACACGGAACATAATCCTGCTTCCCTTATCGCGCCCCTGTATTGTTGGGTACTTTGATAGGTCATCGTCAATCCCGTACTCAGCCAGTATCTCAGCAAAGGATTCCGCGCAGTCAATATCTAGCGAACACATACTAGACTGAAACAGAGCAGCGCCAATATTCCAATCAGGGTTTTTTGTGTAGAAGGCTTCGGCATCCTCTGGGTTAGTGATTACGTTATTACCCCAATCAGACGCAGACGGGAACTTCTTCATTGGGTCGATAGGAACTATGGCAATACCAAATCTTTCAACGTATTGTTTTGCATACCATGATATTTTTTTCATATATTTCCCTAGCCTTTAATTAGTTTTATAGCTTCTTCTGGTGATCTTGCGACCCCAGCAATACCGCCTTTTGATAGCACTGCTTTGATGAAGTTGGTTTGTTCTTGTGACACACGACCACCTGATGTTCGCTTTACTTCTACCGCCGCGAACACCCCCCCCTGACCTATGCCTATCAGGTCAGCCGATCCGGTGCATAAACCTGCCTCAATGATCTGGTAGTTAGCCAAAGTGATAGTGGTCGCGTCTTTGTGAATGATTCTTCCCACATACGCCATAGCCGTAGCGTTGCGCCAGAACGTAAATCCAGCGTCAGATAGAGCGAGTTGAATCAGCTTTTGGGTGTTTGCTTCTTTCATGCTACTAGCTCCTGAAATATACGCCTCGCCTCTGAAAACTCTGCTGGCGTTGGTTTGCGCCCCTGACGCGATGCAAATACTACACAAGCCCACTGAGCAGGGCGGTTCATACCTCTGCGAATGCCAAGCGCAATAAGGTCTTTAAATGTACGCGCCGACCCTTGTTCGCGCTTGAGAGCTTTTCGTACCTGCGCTAAGTCTACCTCCTCCAGCAATCCATCAACCTCTCTTGGAGGTAATCTTCCACCTTCTATGACAGCGCCACAGGTTGGGCAGTTTGCCAGCCCTTTACGGAACACTGAGAAGCACTCACGGCACTGCTGGATATTGATGTCAGGCTCTTCTTCAGCAGCCTTGCGCTTGCCTCGCTTACGCCCCTCAAGGCTCCACTCCCGGTCATCGTCAGGCAGACCAAACCTATGCCAGTTGTTAACCTGATCAAGGATTATTAAAGACTTTTTCCCAGCCTCTGGACGTAGACCGCGACCAATTAGCTGTAGGTATACAATGACACTCTTAGTTGGTCTGAGTTGCTGAACCGCTTCAACGGCAGGGATATCAAGACCCTCAATGGCAAGCTGCACACTGCACAATACTAAAGTCTCGCCGCTCCTGAACCGAGCTAGTGCTGCCTCTCGCGCCCTGTCACTATAGGTTCCATCGATGTGTTCCGCAGGAATCCCAGCAGCGTTGTATTGCTCACAAGTATGCTCTGAGTGCTTAATAGATACACAGAACACCATGTTGCGCTTTCCGTTCGCATACTTCCTATATGCCGCAATCGCGTTTCCTGTAATTGTCGGCCTATCCATCACGCGCTCAAGATCGTCAGTTGCATAGTCTCCCATGCTGGTCTTAACGCCTGACAGGTCAACCTTCTCTGCTGGAGCGATGAGGCGGTAGTCACACAAGAAGCCGTGATCTATAAGCCAGCGCATAGTTTGCACCTGCACCATGTCGCGGTATATCTCGCCAAGCCCTCTCCCATCTGTTCTTTCAGGCGTAGCAGTTAAGCCGATAATAATGGCGTTGGGGCATGCTTCAATAAGCCTTTGATAGCTGCTGCTCACTGATCTGTGCGCCTCATCAAATATGATGATCTTGGGCCGCATTGCATCTGGCAGTTTCTCGACATAGTTGGCAGCGGTAAGCACTGTTCCGACTTGAGCAAGGGTTTGCGATCTTCCTTTGCCTGACATAATTAAGCCATGCTCTAGCTTATGCTCCCAGAATTCTCGACTGGTTTGCTTGCACAATTCGCGCCGATGAACAACGAACCAAATGCTGTTGCCTTGACTGATGGCACCCTGCACGATGCGAAGCGCCATGCGGGTTTTCCCAGAACCAGTGGGGCTGACGAGTATAGACCTCTTATGCACCTGTATCGAGCGCCTAAGCCTAAGCACTGCGTCTTCTTGGTACTCTCTAAGGCTAATCATGGTCATCTATTTCCTTTAAGGCTTCTTGGATTTTCTGCCAAGTATCTTCATAAATACCTGTCTGTTTCCCATGCGCCAGGCTGTGGATAGTTGAGTATGAAACTCCAGAGATTCTTGACACCTCTGAGAGGTTTCGACCTTTTAGCGACTCTTGCATTTGTGTTAGTAGATTCAAGATTTACTCCTTTTGTAGTGTTGACACTATAGCGTGTAAGCTATAATCTCTCATACAGATTGTCAATAACTCAATAAAACAGGGGTAATAAAATGCAAACAATAGAGTATTACGAGGGAATGCAGGTTAAGCCGCCGATGCTGGTGCTTAATATGCCAAACGACATATACCACGCTTGGCCTGATAGTATTAGCAAGTCTAGCCTCGATTTAATAGCCAGAAGCCCAGCTCACTACGCATACCGTGAGCCACGCGAATCCACTCGCAACATGGAGATCGGAACCGCTATACACACAGCCCTGCTTGAGCCAGAGCGGTTTAAAGCTGACTATGTGCTACTGCGCGATGTCACAGATCGCCGCTCATCTGCCTATAAAGAGGCGACCAAAGCTCACCCGGCATCTAACGTGTTAACTGACTCTGAGGCTGATTTCGTTTCTGGAATGCAGGAGGCTGTGTACGCTCATCCACAGGCTCGTATGGCGCTAACCCAAGAGGGTTGCACTGAGGCATCGCTGTTTGTAAATGACCCTGAAACGGGTGTATTGGTGCGCGTGAGATTCGATCTGCTTACAGAATCAGGGGAAGCCTACGATCTAAAGAAATGCCAAGACGCGAGGCCAGATGTATTTTCGCGCAGCATTTATAATTATGGCTACCATATCCAATCAGCGTTTTATCAAGACGTATATGAGTGGGCAACCGGGAAGACTCTTGCCTGTTTTAAGATAATCGCAGTTGAGGAACGATTGCCACACTCAGTTATGGTGTATCGGCTTGATGACACCGCTATTGCAGAAGGTCGCCGCGAGTATAGGGAAGCATTGAATCTATACGCAACTTGCGTAGAGTCTGGCGAATGGCCTTCATACGAGTGCGCTGAAGATGAATTAATTGGACTGCCAGAATGGGTAGTTAGAAAAATGGAAAATGAAATGGAGGTAATGTTATGAGCGTTGACAGTTTAAGAGACACGATATCGCCAAAGTCGGATCAGATGAACGCAGATGATTTGATAGCAGGTGCTATAACAATAAAAGTATCAGGGGTTAGTCGCGGAACACCGGAACAACCAGTTAAAATTAATTACCACGGCGACAACGGCAAGCCTTATCTGCCATGCAAGTCAATGCGGAGAGTGCTTATTCACGCTTGGACAGATGACGGTAGAGAGTGGGTGGGCAAGTCTATGACGCTTTATCAAGACCCTGAAGTTAGTTACGGCGGGGTTAAAGTAGGTGGCATTCGCATCAGTCATCTATCAGATATTACACGGCAGCTCGACATAGCACTGACTACTACGCGAGGAAAGCGCAAACCGTATGTTGTACGGGCGTTGGTCATAGAACATTACCCTGATGAGGTATTCTCTGAGAAGCTGCCAGCTATGCTATCTGCTATACAGAGCGGAAAAATGAGCATTGAGCAGGTTATCGCGCATTGCAGTAAGACGGGCGCATTAAGCGCACAACAGATTGAAAAACTAACCACAATCGAACAGGAGCAGTATTAAAATGGCATCACGCAAATTGTACGACCTAGCAGTAAAGACGGGCGAATACACAGACTCACAGGGTCAGCAGAAAGGTCGCTGGCAGAACGTAGGGGCAGTGATGTCATCTGACAATGGCGGTCAGTTTGTGATGTTGGCAAAGTGGTTTAACCCTGCTGGGATAGTTGATAGCAAGGGCGGCGAATCTATATTGCTGTCCTGCTTTGAGCCTAATAAAGCAGGTAGCCAAGCTCCACAACAAGCTCCCCGACAAACATCAGCACAAGCTGTTGGCGAGGAAGATATTCCTTTTTAGATAGTTTATGTGGGCTACTTACATCAAAGGTAGCCCATTTTTTAGGATGCGCTATAATGCTAGACATTAACTGCTTGAGATATATGCTAAAAGAGAAACTAAGCCAGCTTGATTGTGCAGATGATAGCACTTATCTGAGACTTGAAATTGAGATTGGCATGATAGAGGCAACGATAAAAGAGTACGGTCATGAGCTACGGTAAAGAAGATAAAAGATCGAAGCAGTTAGCCGCAGCTAAACGCGCAAGGGCTGGCTATGCTGGCGAATTTGAGCGCCGCAAAGACCGCAAAGCTAAAAAGGAAGCTGTGGATAAAATAGCGCACAAGCTCTGGAAAACAACGAGCAACGATTGGACTGTGTAACTTATTCCCACCCTTGCACCTTCTACGGGCGTGGATGGGTGGGCAGACAGGGGTGGGTACTATCATAAGATAAGGATGAAGCATGATTGATATCCAAGAGCTTAAAGACATTCTCAGGTTTTCAAGCGGCCAAGTCCAAGCCAAAATGATTGAGGCCGTTATTGTAAATGATGGCTCTGTATCAAAGGCTATCAGAGGCACTGATTGGCACTCTTCACACGTTTATCGAGCAATCAAGAGATTAAAAAAGCAAGCTGCCAAGTCTGGATACGCGCCAGAGGCGTTGGTTAACAGACCAACAATGGCTGGCTTTGAACTAAAGCGAGTCTCGACACTGGCTCGTAACGCATTGGGTGAACCGCAGTGGCAGATACAAGAACAGTCAAAGGCCAACCAAGCACAAGCATTGCGGGAATATGTTAAAGGTCTCTGCCAAGAGATTATTCAAGCAGTTCCGACTCCAGCTACTATAGAACAGTACGCATCAGACCTACTCCCCACGATCTTTATCGGTGACGCTCACATAGGCATGAGGGCATACGGCAAAGAGACCAAGCACCACAATTTTGATACTAGCATCGCGACAGAACAGCTTAGAGATGCTGTTGATTACCTATCAAGCAGGGCAGAACCAGCAGAGCAGGGCATGATTATTGATGTTGGCGATTATACGCACTCAGACGGACACAACGACACAACGACAGCAGGAACGCCGCTAGACGTTGATACACGCTACCACAGCACCATGTTTCAAGCAGCCATGTGTATGCGCTACATGATCGGCAAAATGCTTGAGAAGTGCAAGAATGTCACTGTTGTTATAGCAAGGGGAAATCATAACGATAACTCAAGCGTGGCAATTCAGTTAATGCTTGCGTTCTTTTACGAAAAAGAGCCAAGGGTGAATATTCTTGAC
>Ga0070748_1001754_pt1 | contig 10121 bp, 3 predicted proteins | sample VirMetDEL_Nov_12_FD_77015 | JGI IMG/M metagenome (GOLD analysis project Ga0070748, IMG submission 77015) | Aqueous microbial communities from the Delaware River and Bay under freshwater to marine salinity gradient to study organic matter... | ecosystem: Environmental > Aquatic > Marine > Coastal ...
TAAATAAGTTTACTATAGTATTTAATGATAGTTTAAATCTATATACAGCTGATAACTACTCTCACTATCCTAAGATATATATAACTAATCACAGGAAGTTTTTAAGTCCAAACCCTTCAAGTTCAACTACTTATAAGAACCTGTATCTCCATAACTTTGGAGAGTATGGAAATTTTTATGGGGCATACTTTGATTCAGAGGTAGAATTTTTATCTAACAAGTATCCTGAAGTATCTAAAGTGTTCACTAATTTATCTTGGGAAACTGAGCTGCAAGATGGTACTACTTTAGTTGATATAGATAGTGGATTAACGCCTGTAAGAGAGTCTTTTACTAGTCTAGAGGTTAGCACTGATTATCAATCAAACAGCGTTATATTCAATCTTTTAACTAACCTAAGACGTAGATTTAGAACATGGACATCTGAAGTCCCTAAAGATGCTGTACAGTCAGCTTATATGAGCGCAGGATTCTTTGGAAAGATGAGAGATAAAGTATTAAAGCTTAAGTTTTCATATACAAACAATAACAATAGACGCTTAATTGTCCATAGAATTACTACATTCTTTGGATTAAATACACCTAAATAATATATAATTTAAAAGATTATCATAAACATTGTGGTTATGTTATTAATTATAACTACTTTTGTGATAACAAAAAATCAGCCATGGCAAAGTATAAGTTAAAAAATAATAGAAAGAAATTTGATCTTGGTGGTGGCATGTCTACTCCTGAAGGAACATTTGATTCTAACGGGAAAAAAGTTGCAGGCCCTAATGGTCAACCACTTAAGGGTGGAATGTCTGCTGCTCAAGGACTTAACTATGCTCAACTAGGAGTAAGTGCTTTTCAAGCCGCTAATGCATCACAAAATCTTGATCCTAATATGACTGAAGATCAGAAAGTTAGAACCCAAGCTGATCAATATAGTCAAGTTGGAGACCAAGTTGTTGGTCAGATTCCAGGATTTGGACAATATTATCAATTTGCTAAAGCAGGGTCTGACTTTGCTAATAGTCAACTTGCAACTAATACTGATGAAAATGGAGATAAATATTATAAACCAGGTATTAATGCAGCTGCTTCTACTTGGTCAAAACCAACTCATACTGATCAAATAGAAAAAATGACAACAGCAGCAAATGATCCTACAGGTAAAAACGTAGGATTAGCCGCTTTAAGTTTACTTCCTGGAGCATCTCAAACAGTAGATAGTGTTAGAGCTTTTGATAAAGGTGAAAAGTTTTACGCTAAATATGGTGGCGAAGTTAAATATAAAAACAATAAAGGGGTGCCTGACTTAAGTGGTGGTGGGTATGATTCAAAAAATATCTATGGCAATGAAAGATTTAGAACAGCTAAGTCAACTATATCTGGAGGAATGTTAGGTGCAACTGTTGGAGCTGGAGCAATTACTGGTATAGCTAAAGCTAGTACAGGTATGCCGTTAGGTGTAAAAGATGATACAGGAAATTCTTATTACTTACAAGGAGCTGGTATAGCTGGAGCAATTGGTGGTGCATATGGAGCAGTATCTAACTTTAATAGTTCTAAAGAAGATATAGAATGGGAAAAGAGAGATCTTCAGAGAGATCAAATAAATATGCAAGACCTTAATAAGTATAATCAAAAATCTATTAACAATCAAGAACAAGATCCTTTAATAGCTAAGTATGGTGGTAAAATAAGATCATTTAATGAAGGAGGATTAACAGAACTTAAAGGAGGATTTACTCATAATGACCCTAGTGCTGAAAATATACATAGTGGTATACCATTAGGTAATACTGGCAATGTTGCTGAAAGAAATGAAGGAATCACATATTTAGATAATAAAGCAGTCGTTCATTCAAACTCAATTGTATTAACTAAAAATGCTAATAAGTTTTTAAAAGAAAATAATAAAGGTCTACCTAAGCAATATGAAGGAATGACAATGTCAGATATTGTTTCTAAAGATAATAAAAGATATGATGAAACGCTAAGGCCTAATGATGATAAATTCTATAAAGCATCTAAAGCTCAAGAACAAAAAAATGGTACTGGAGCTATAGCTATTCAAAATGCATCTGAATTTATGGGTAGTATATTAAACCCTGATGCTCAAATGGCTAAGTATGGAGGTTATATTAATAAATTTGGTCTTGGAGGAAAGAGTGATGGTGGAACATATTACACAGATGCTAATCAAGAAATAATAGATATTAATGCTCAATATGGAAATCCTCCTCAAGAAGAGAGAGATTACAGTAATCTTATAGGTGCTGGATTAAACTCACTAGGAGATGTTTATAACGTTGGTAGAGGACTTAAAGGCGGTGATCCTGTTAACTATGAAAGAGTTAATCCAAATACAGTTGATTATACTTCAAGTAAAAATGAAGCTTTAAGAAATAATAATCAAACATATAGAGATATGTCAAACACATTAAAGAATGTTAATAGTTCTTCAATGTATCAAAATCTTAAGTTTCAATCAGCAGGACAAAAATATAAAGCAGATTCAGATATAGTAAATCAATTTGATACTAAACAAAAAAATGAAAATGCTGGTATAATAAATCAAAGTAGATATGCTAATGCTGCTACTCAAAGAGCTGAAGCTGACGCTAGACAAATGGAGAAAGATATAGCATCTAATCAAGTTCAAGCTGGATTAGCTGGTATAGGGCAGTCAGCAGCTTTAGCTACTTCTGATAATAAAAATGAAACAGCTGCCACTAATGCTATATCTTCTAAATTCCCTGATTGGAAGTTAGATAAAAAAACAGGAATGTATAAATTCAAAGGTCAATCAATGACAGCTCAACAATTACTAAATCAATAATAAGGTGGCTAGATATTTTCAGAATACACATTACGATCCAATCTCTCAAGCTTATAATCCAACTACTTTAAAGTATATGGATGAAGCTGGAGCTTCTTTACAGAAAAGTTCAGACGATCAATTAGCTGGATTAAGTGAATTACAAAAGACTTTAAATATAGTAGGAGGCAGAAAGTCTACTTCTTTAGCTAAAGAATTTGTAAATCAATATGAACCAGAAATACAAAAAATATATGATGATATAGCTGCAAATGGAAACACTAAAGGTGGATTAGCTAAAATCGCTCAAATAAAAAATAAAATAACATCTAGTCCTATATATAATTATATTAAAGAAGATGAAGCATATGTTCCTTATGCTGATAAATTAGGCTTAAATCCAGAGACTAGAGATCAATCTCAAAGTATTAATGATCTTTATAATCCAAATGGCTCTTGGAAACAAGTGACTATGGATCAAGCTAAAAATGGATTTGATGCTAATATATATGGTGAAGTAAGAAATAAAAACTTCCAAGAAGATCATCAAGATATATACGCTAAAATTAAAGAACAATCAACTAAAATTGGTGGTCCAGTTTCAGGTTTAACTTACAAAGAAATACCTGATGGTATGGGAGGTATGGTTTTAGCTGGCTTTGATGTATCTAACCAAGTAGTAAGAACAGGTATAAGCAGAGAAGATGTAGCAGCTTTAGCTAATAACATAACTAAAGATAAAACAAACTGGAATACTCATGAATCAGTAAGATTTAGAGATCTTCAAAGCAAAAAAAACAACGGAGTTGGTTATGATCAATCTGATTATATAAACGATTTAGTTAATAACTTCCCTGGATATTATGGCAAAGACTCTGACTTAACTACTGAAAAACAAGTTAGCGCAAAATCTAAAATGTCTAGCTCAAGTGGATCTGGAAATACTAATTCACCATATAATATGGATAATATATATGGTGATATATTAGATAATATATATACAGATAAAGTTAAAAAAGGAGAAAACGGTAAACCTGTATTAACAACAGGAACAACATCTGTTAATGAAAAGCAAATGTCAGCGTTAGTTGGTGGTGAGATTAAAAATGGAGATATGATAACTTCACTAACAGGTAGAAGAGTTTATTTAACAACTCCAGAACAAGTTGTAAAAGAAGGAAAGTCTATTATAGATAACAGGAAAGCTGTTGAATTTCAAGCAGAATTAAACTTAATGCAAAATAATATTATTAACAGATTAAATAATCCTGAATCACCAGAATTAGCAACAGGTTATATAGATCCTAAAAATGGATTAAGTTACTCAAGAGTAGGGTTAGGTAAAAATAGTTATATATCAGAAAAAGATTTATCAATTCCTGGAGGAAAAGGACTAAGAAAGTTAACTGAAAAACAATTCGCAGAAACACAAAATGAATATAAATCAATTAAATTAAAAGCAATTGCTCAAGGAATTGATCTTGATGATCCTAAAACAATAGAAGCTATAAAAGATTCAACTAAAGAAGATGAAGTTATAACAACTTTTAATCAAGCTTTAGCTGAAGGAGCTTTAAATGGAGAATTTAAGTTAATCCCAGCAAAAGATGGAGATAATGTTATTACAGATAAAGAAGGTAATATGTATGGAAGAAATTACGTAGAAATGTCTAAAGATCAAATCTCTAATATTTCTCCTGATAATTTTTGGACTACAGGTGGAGGGTATGAAACTCTATTAGAGAAAGGAATTATAAAAAAATCATGGACTAAAAACGTTGATGGATCATCTACATTAATGTATCAAGTTCCTGTAACAATTCAATCTGATGATAACACTGATAATATAACACGAAATTCTCAGTTATCTATCTATAAAGATGATGATAAAACCCAGGCTTCAATAAATACATTACAACAAGTTAATGCTAATAAACAAAACTATTACAAAGGATTAACACAATCAAAAAATATTGAAAGCGCTTTAAATAATAAAAAATACAGTTCATCTGACTTAGTAAAAGACTTATCTGAAGTAGAGGATTCTTCTGGTTTAATTAAAACAGTTTTAGATCGAATAAATGATTTAAAAGATGATAAAAGTAAAAATAAAGAGTTATCAGATCTTTGGTTGATGACTAATAATCATCCAGCGTGGATAGAGAAACATAAAGAAGATGAAGACACTGCTGATGTGGGAAAGTCTCAGGGGGATTGGGTACAAACACCAGCCAATCCTCTAAAAAAGCAACTTACACAGGTGGAGTAAGAGGTAAAGATGGAGTTATAAAAAGATTTGATAATCCTACTGACGCTTACAATGATTTATATACAGATATACATGCTAAATTAAACGGGAAATCATCATGGGTAAAACCTAGTACTAAAATTGGTGATTATATATCTAAGTTTGCACCTAAAGAAGATAACAATGATCCTGTGAGTTATTCTAATCACGTTGTAAAATACTTTAACAGTAGATTAAGCAATGCATTGATTACAAATGATTCCACTTTATCACAAATAAAAAATTATTTAATCGCAGAAGGATTAGATCCAGAAAGAGAGTTTGTTACTGCTCACTTACAAGTTGAAGATCCTAAAGTACTAAAAGGTTTAAATACATAAAATATAAAAATGAGCATAGCTTCTGAATTATACAATAAAAATAATCAAGAACAATCAGATAAAACACTTAATATTAAAAGTAATGAATCTAGTATAGCTTCAACTTTATATAAAGAAAAAAATGGTAGCTCTGATACTATAAACTTAAAGTCTCAATCAACTCAGTATGGTTTTGCTTCTAATCCAAATTATGATTTATCTGATGAAAATACAGAGACTCAATTAAATACAGATTTAGATGATGTAGTTAATAAATTTAAACAATCTTGGGATGAAACTCAAAAATCATATTATTTAGCTAAAAGAAATGATGCTCAAAATGTATTAGATAAAAATGTTGATGAAGTTAAAAAGTTAAATGATTTAATACAAAGAAATCCTGGCAATAAACTAGAATACGAACAAAAACTTAGAGATATAGATGAGCAAAATACTAGCTCAATAAATAAACTAGGCTCTGCTCAAGAAGGAATAGATACTAATGAAGAAGAAATAGCTGACGAGTATGTATCTAAAATGTATAAACTAAAGGAGGCTTTAACAAACGCAAAAGGAGCTAACGCTGGTTTCATGGAAGCTATGCATTACACTGCTCCTTCAGGACTAGGTAGTATGGGTTCTATGATGGCTGAACAAATGATAGCTACATTTGGAAGACAGGGCATAAAAAAGATTGCAACAGCCGCTATTACAGGCGCTGCTGAAGGTTTAGTTGGTGGCCCAGCTGCTGAATTTACTGTACCTTTAATATCTGCTACTGCAACTATTTCTCAAATTGCTTTGCTTTGGAATGCTAGAAATAGTGAATCTATGTCTGAGTCAGGAGATGCTGCTGAAACAGCTAAAGCTAAATTAACTGAACTGTGGTACAAGAAAAACAATCCTACTGGTGATCCTAGTGGACTACAACCGTCTGAAGAAGATTTAAGACAAATCAGAATGCAATCAATGAAAGGCATTGATGAATTGTATAAAAGCAATATGATGCTTTTAGTTCAAGACGCAGGTGAAATGTTGATTGGTAGTTCATTATTTAAGGGAAGCTCTATTAGTAAGGGATTAGGAAGAGCTGGAGAATATAATAGATATTCTAGAGCTGCTAAAGCTTTAGCTGTAGGATATGAAAAAACAGCAGGAGAGAAATTTGAAGAAGGTTATCAGTATGCTTTAGGTCAAAGACAATTAGATAAATCATTAAATCTTAAGCAGTACGAAGATAAAGACTTCATCTCTAATATATTAACAGATGCTGGTGATGTATTTTCATCAATCAACTTTGGTCTTCCATATCATGAGAATACAAACTTTGGTGGGAAATACTCTGAGAATAAAGAGTTTCAGTCAGCATCAGAGATAGGTGGATTATTAGGATTACTAGGAGGCGCAGCTACTGCTGGTGTTAAAATAACTAAAGATATCAGAACTTACTTAGAAACTAGTTCTGACCTAAAAAATAAAGGTATAGCAAATGTTGATAATAAGGTATTTAAATTAAAAACACAACTATATCTTAAAAACTTTGAAAATGATACAGTTCACTTCTTGTTAGAAGGAGTTAGAAACTTAAGAGACACTAAAGATGAAAAAGGTGTTCCTTTAATGTCTGATAGTCAAGCTAATGAAGAGATAAAAAATATAACAGAAGCTTATGATAAATACAAACAAGTAAGTGAGCATTTAGCGAATGTAGATCCTGATGGAGCTTTAGGCATGTTTAAATCTAAGGATCAGAAGGTTATGTTAACTGCTGCTAAGTTAAATTTACTTCATACATCAATTGAATTATCTAAGCACAATAAAGATGCAACTGTATTGGAATCTAAGCTTAATATAGCTAATCTAATATCTCATCAAACAAAAATAATAGAAGCTATTAAAGAAGCTAAAACTGATGTTAAATCATCTAAAGTTTATGGTCTTGATTACAGATTAAAAGTTGCTGAAAATAAGTTAGCAGATTTAAAAAGTAAAAAAGAGTCTATTTTAGCTGCTGAAGGAATAAAAGAATCAGAGTTACCTGAGACTGCATCAGTTGAAGATTCTAATCTAAATAAAGAAAGATTAATAAGTGAACTTGATCAAGCTCAAACTAAATATGATTATGATCAATTATTAAAGATTAAAGATAATTCAACTCTTAAGAAATGGTTTAATGAAGAAATAAAACCTAAGGCTAAACTTAAAAAAGATTTAACTGATGAAACAACTGAAAACACTGAAGACAAAGTAGTTAGTGAAACAGATAAAATAGAAGCTAGTAGAAAAGTGGCTCTAGCTAAAATACCTAAACTTGATCCAGAAGAAACAAAGTTAAGACAAGATAAGATTAATCAAGAACATGATGCATTAATATCAAACTTAAAAAAGGATAATGGATTAGCACCATTTACAGCTGATCCTAAAGCTCCAGCTTTAAAACATAACGAAGGAATTATTTCTAATAATACATCAGAAGGATGGAGAATAAGTCAAGCTAAAAAAGCAATTAAACAATCAATATCAGACACTTTTAAGCCACTTGAAGATGAAGTTAATGCAGAACTTAAACAGTCTAAATTAAATCTCGCTAAGGAAGTAAAAAGGCAGTTAGAAGCTAAGTATAAAGAAGGTATAACTGAAGAAGCTTTTAGTAGATTAAAAGAAGAGGCTGTTGAAAGATTTAACAAGTTAGTAGCTTTAGAAGATAAAAAGCATTCAGCTCTTAAACAAGCTCAAGCTAAAATTCAAAAACAAAGTGACTTAGAAAGTGTTTTAAATAGCATTCCTTTATTATCAGAATTATCTCCATTAGAAGAAGTTATATTTAATGGTAGAATTGGATTTGTATTTAATACATCAAGATATAACTATGACACTTTTAAAGATGAAGAGTTCTATGCTTTTCAAGATAAAGTAACAGGTGAGGTATTAGAAATACCTTCAGACTCTAAGCTTGGTAATTCAGCGCCTATATATAACTACTTTATTAAACAGATACCATTATCTGAGCAAGAAGTTATTAATCAGACTATTAGCTCTATTGATGATATTATAACTATAGATAATAAAGCTGGATATAAAATTACAATACATGGTAAGGAATACTTTAATAATTATTCTAATCCATTATCTGCTATTAATAAAGATAAAGAAGGTAATGTTGTATCTGTTAATTTAGAAACTAAAGACGGTAAAAAAAGAACATTTACTAAATATGCTCAAGAGATAGCTTATGCTATATTATTACAAACTCACAATAAACTAGAAGATGAAAATATCAGAGTTAGAGAAGAAGTTAAGCGTAGACTTACAGAAAAAACTACAGAAGAAGACATTAAAAGAAAAGAATCTATTATTAATGAAGCAGATAGAGAGCATTCTAGAAAAATAGAAGAAGCAGTTAAGGCTATGAATGATAGTATAGCTAGAGCTAAAACTATTATTCAGAAGAAAATTGAAGAGTCAGTTAAAGAAGTTGAAGTTGCAACTCCTGTTGTTGTTATACCTACAAAAACTGCTGAAGAGATAGCTAAAGAGAAACTCAAAGAAGAGCAGAGCAAATTGTTTGCAGATGCTAAACTATCTAAATCATCTAGAGAGTTATTATCATTTGCAACTAAACTAAAAGGTACTGAATATTCCAGTGAATTAAACACTTTATATGAAGAACTATTAAAAAAAGAAAAAGAATCTACTCCTAAACCAGAAGAATCTGAAGCTACAACTGACTCTGATAATATAGATTTAGTTAATCAAAGAGTTAAACATGATGATAATGTGTCTAGATTGCCAGAAAATCCATTTAAAACTAATGGAGGAACTGATAATGGTTTAAAAGAGTCAGAAGATATATACTTTAGAACAGCTGAAAATATAGAGTTAGATGAACATAAGTTACAAGTAGTTACAAAGCTATCTAATCCAGATTTATATGAAAGAATATTAACTCAAGACCCTACTGCTAGAGCTTATGAAGATAAGATCCCAGGATATAAAGGAGTATGGACTGTATTAGTTGATAAAAATGAAAACCTAGTTGAAGTTAATGGTAAGTTAGTTCAAGCTACTATAGAAACATCTCAAAGAGTTAAAGATGGTAAAATAGAAGTTGGTAGACATATGACTGCTGAAGATGCTAAAATCGCTGAAGATAAAGCGATTGTAGATCTTGATAAGCTTAGATCAGATGCAGTTAATTTAGCTCCAGGAGAAGTAAGATTTTTAGCTATAAACGGTAAATCTAAAGGTCTAGTATCTGAAGATAATGAAAATGGTAAAGAAATTCACAGCGCTTTTGAGAATAAAGTTGCAGGACAAAGACCGTCTTTTAATGTTTTAGGTAGAATCTTTAAAGAAAATAAAGCTTATGAAGCTATTAAGTTAGCTGTAGTTACTATAGGTGATACTATAGCTGGAATTCCTATCTTAAAAGGTAAGCTATACACCGCTGCTGAAAATGGTAGAATATTTGATTTAATCCCAAGGCTTATTAATAGTAAAGAGTATATGGATATATACGAGTTATTTAATAAGCAAATGAATAAAATAGATGAAAAGGAATGTTTTAATGCTATTGAAGAAATCAAAAAAATAATATCATTTAAAGAATCTAAAACATCACCTGAATTTCAAATATACATAAACAAAGACAATGAGCTTGTATTAGGTAATCAAAGGCCTATGGATAGGGCTGTATTTAACAAAA
>Ga0070748_1001756_pt1 | contig 10116 bp, 9 predicted proteins | sample VirMetDEL_Nov_12_FD_77015 | JGI IMG/M metagenome (GOLD analysis project Ga0070748, IMG submission 77015) | Aqueous microbial communities from the Delaware River and Bay under freshwater to marine salinity gradient to study organic matter... | ecosystem: Environmental > Aquatic > Marine > Coastal ...
ATCCAGACTTTAAGCTTATTGTCAGTGTTTCACCGGTACCTTTTCTAGCCACTGGTCGCGCAGATGAACATCACATAGTAACCGCCAATAGTCATTCCAAGGCGGTATTACTTGTTGCCGCCCATAAGCTAGTGGAAAACAATCCCGATATGTATTATTTACCTAGCTATGAACTAGTGACCCAATGTGCAGAAGATGCATGGTGTGATGATCATCGACATGTCAAAACTGACGTAGTAGAAAGAGTGGTAAAAATGTTTGAAGAAATTTTCGTTAAATAGTGCCAGCAATCAGGGCAAGATCGTACGTTAAGCGATAACGTGATCTAATAGCTGCCATAAACAAGAGCTTACTATGTCATTTATCGATCACTTTTCTATTATTGAAGACCCTCGCAGATATATTAATGTTAAATATGATTTCATTGATATTTTATTTCTTGCCGTTAGCACCGTGGTTTCAGGCGCTGAGGGGTGGCAGGACATTGAAGATTTTGGTCATGATAAACTCGATTAGTTAAGGCTACACCGACCATTTAAGCAAGGTATTCCTGTTGATTACACTATAGCTCGGATTATTCGGGCCATTTCACCAGAGCAGTTTAATCAAGCCTTCATCAATTGGGTCAATCAAGTTAGACGAGGTAATGGAAAAGAACAAATAGCCATTGATGGCAAAATGCTACGACATTCTTTTTTTACTGGGCTTCCCCCAGTATACACTATCCAGCACGGGAGCAAGCCCCCGAGATTTACGCTACAATAGTTAAAAACACACCAAAATATGCGGTTGCCCTGCCAACCAGTAACGAAAAAACTATATAACAAGAGTAAACATAGCGTTGATAAGTGATGTGGATTACAATCAACTCCCCTTTAATTACAAGAATTTTTTTATGTATCGCATAACTTTACTTTTAATCATATTAACGATTAGCACAAACGTATACTCTGGTATTATTAAGACCGATTTCTCAGATATTGAGCTCGAAGCAAGCAGTACCAAAATAAGATTGGATTCATTTTTCTCTCATAATGGGGCAAACGTAACTGTTTTTGGTGCAATAGATCCTGAGACATTCACCTCTGCTGGCATTGGCTTTATTAGCAATGGTAACTTTGCTGATCAAACGAGCTCTCAAGAAACCGTTGATATATATTTCCCCAATGAAACTATTATTTGGACATTTGTTGATCCCCTAGATATCAACATAAAATCTACTGTACGACAACTGGGTTTTTATTATGGTTCGGTACAAGAACAAGTAACAGCAAGTTTTTTTGACATTAACGATAACTTCATGGAATCTTTTATTCTACCACAATCGATTGATGGTGTTTCAATAGGTTTTGACGCTGGTATATCTAGTATTCATAAAATTGCATTTACCCAAGCTAGCAATGATGCCTGGGTCTTAGGCAGTTTCACGCAAGATACATCAATTAATGATATTGTCTTTACTAGTGAAAAATCGTCAACAACACCAATTCCCGTTCCGGAGCCTTCGACTTTACTGATCTTCTGTTTAGCAATATTAGTATTTATTGGCAAAAAGTATCACAGTAAAATTCAATAGTTAATATAGCTCTGATAGTAAAAATAACACTATCGTTATTTTTACTATCACATCAAACACATCATCTGATGCACACTTCTTTAGCATTATTGCAGAAAAATTAGCAGGACACTCACTCTAAATAAAATAGCACAACATTAAAGCGATCAGCTAGGGTTGATGAATTTAGAACGGAAATTATTTTTGGTTGAAAATCCACCAAAACATGCGATTACCCTGCGGCAGCAATGGCTATGAAGCAATAATTTTTTCAGCTTAGAACTTTGTGCTGCTTAAATAGCGCGATAATATGATTATCGCGCTATTAGTACCATTTTTAGAGAAAGCCCTTAGCTAAAATCATCTAAACACTCATTCAACAAGGCTCCAATTTGGTAGGTTCTTTTTGCCGACCTGCCCAACAAGGTCCAATAATGTCCTGGTGACATACCATCGCCCGGCCTTTTAATGACGACATTATCCTTTGTCAGCAAATCACCTTGTTTAATATGCTTTGCTGCCACTAAACTTTTCCTTGCCGCTATCGAGTTCTGTTGCTCTATTGCGGTTGGTTGTTTAATACCATCACCAAAAGCATTTTCTACGTCACGAATAGCCTTAACCATGTCACTTAATTCATCAGGCTCTAATGAAGCTTGATGATCTGGGCCGGGCAAGTTTCGGTCTAAGGTAAAATGTTTTTCAATGACTTGCGCGCCACGTGCCACTGCGGCAATAGGAATCGTAATACCTTGGCTATGATCAGAATAGCCCACAGCTAATGAAAAATGATCTTTCAGGGTATCCATGGCAAAAAGGTTTACATGCTGTACAGGCGTTGGATACTCGGTACTGCAATGCAATAAAGTGACCTGCTGCTGCAATAGCTTCTTCCCTAATTCAGAGTTAAATGCCTGTTTAAAAGCCTTACTGTTTGGTGTGCTATCTAGCATCTTGCCAGCCAATTGCAGTAAGCCAAAGGCGATAACCTCAAGAGCACTTTTTACTTCGCTCAATGTCGCCATACCGGTGGACAAAATTAGCTGACAGCCAGTCAGTGCATGCGCTAACACAAAAGGTGCATTAGTTAGCTCACCAGACGGTATTTTTAGCTGCTTTAAATTTAACTCTTCAACCAAGAAAGTTAAGCTTTCATCGTCAAATGCCGTCGATAAGTAAGCAATACCGCAAGCATCGCAATAGTCCTTAACTCTCTTATGAGCGGAAAAGCTTAACTCTAAACGCTTAAGCATATCCAGCTGCGATTCAACTTTGCCAATATTTTCGCTTTGATAGCTTGCCTGCTTCGCAGTAGCGGTCACTAAACTTTCTGCTTTAAAGGTTTGAAACTTAACTACATCGACACCAGCCAAGACGGCAGCATCAACCAAAGCTAAGGCCTTACTCTCGTCACCATTATGATTAACCCCGGCTTCAGCAATAATTAATACTTTGTTATCCATGGTTTACCTTAATAATTGACTATCTATTGTTAGCAAACGGCGCTAAATCGTAAAATGACTTTTGTGTCGAGAATGAGCCTTCAGCAAGCACCTGCACAATACGCTCACTAGTCGTTAGCTCTGGTTCGTTATTATCACCTGTTAAAGCATAAGGGTTATTGCCACTAAATTTAACTTGCCCTTCATCAGCTAGTTTCAGTGCCTGTTCAATATCACTTTGCTGTGCAGCACAATGAATAACAGAGTCAGCCGACATACGCCCAGCTTGCCTTTGGCCGATATTAATCGATGGTACATTAAAAGCCGGCACTTCAATAATACCGCTCGAAGAGTTGCCGATGACCGCCGTTGCATATTTAACAGCCGAAAAATACTTTAAAAAACCTAACGTCGGAATCGCTAAAATGCGCTCTGGAAATTGTGCTGCTAGAGACTCAATCTGCTTAATAATTTCACGACCACCATCATCGGCATTTGGGTAAGTAATAATCAGTTGATGATGCGGATATTTATCGAGCGCCGATATAATTGCGTTAAAGCTTGCTAAGGGCGGCTCATCAGCTAAAGTAGCACTGTGATAAGTTAACAGAAAATATTTTTCACCTAAGTCAAAACTTAGTTGCGTTTTCAACTCAGCTTTAGAAAAAAATGTGCTGTGTTTTGTTATATTTTCTAACCCTAACGAACCAACACAATAAACCGTATTGGGTGACTCACCTAACTGAATAACACGATGTCGATACGCTTGATTCGCGGTAAAGTGTATCGTTGATAATTTGGTTATTGCATGACGAATGGCGTCATCTTTTGCGCCTTGGGTAATTTCACCACCATGAATATGAGCTATGGGAATGTTTAGTAGCATGGCGGTTTGCACAACAGCTAAGGCTTCAAAACGATCACCCAATACCACTAAAACATCTGGCGCTAAGCGCTGTAGACTATCAGCAAAACCAATAATGCCCAAGCCGACGCTTTTCGCACACCCAACTGGGGTGTTTGACGATAACAGCATTTCAATTTTTTCATCAACAACAAAGCCATCATTAATAATGTCTGCCACTGAGTGGCCAAATTCTGGCGACAAATGCATGCCAGATACCATTAACTGTAAATTAAGTTCGCTGTGCGCCTTAATGGCTTTTAATAATGGGAAAAGTATACCGTACTCTGCCCTAGTGCCGGTAAATACAGCAATATTTTTCATTAGCCTAGCCTTGCTATACATTGTAAATTTTGTGTTTATATTTACTTAAATTTTCTGGTTGAGTAAACCATTGCACCGTTTTACTTAAACCTTCTTCAATAGATATTTTTGGTGTAAAGCCAGTTAATTGAGTCATTTTTTTATTGTCACACCAAAGACGAAAAACTTCCGATTTTTCTGGTCTCAGACGTTGTTGTTCACTGATAAACTCAACATCGCTGGCCATAATAGTTTTGATTAAATTTAAAGTATCAGACATACTAATTTCATAATTAGAGCCAATATTAATGACTTCACCGAAGGCTTTTTCACAGTTTGCTATCGCTAAAAAACCTTCACAAGTATCACTGACATAATTAAAATCACGTGTTGGTGATAAATCACCTAACATAATTTGTTTTTCACCATTAGCAATTTGACTAATAATGGTTGGAATAATAGCGCGAGCAGATTGGCGTGGTCCGTAAGTATTAAAAGGTCTAGCAATTGATAAAGGTAATTCAAAGGCATTGTAATAGCTCATCGCCATCGCATCTGCACCAATTTTTGACGCACTATAAGGTGACTGCGCTTGTAACGGATGTTTTTCATCAATTGGCACATATTGCGCGGTGCCATAAACCTCACTCGTTGACGTATGAATAACTCGACTCACACCATTATCTCTTGCGGCCTGACAAATATTTAAGGTGCCTGTAACATTAGTGGCAACGTAACTTTCTGGTGCCACATAAGAGTACGGAATAGCAATCAATGCAGCTAAATGAAAAATTATATCGACATTTTGGGTAATATGACGACAATAATGTGGATCGCGAATATCGCCATTAAGCACTTCAATGTCGTCTAAGCAGTTGATATCTTCAAGCCAGCCCCAATAATTAAACGAGTTATAAAGTGATAAAGCCTTTACTTTATAACCTTGTTTTACCAGCATTTCGACTAAATGAGAGCCAATAAAGCCATCAGCACCAGTGACTAAAACTGTTTTTTTCATTACGTTACCTTTAAATGAAAAGCCCCTTAATTAGGGGCTTTATCAGACAATGATTAGACTTTACGTAGAGCTTGCATATGTTCTGTTTCGCGACTAAGCGGCTCTTTATAATGCTGACGATAAACCGCGGGAGCCTCGTTAAGAAATTCAAGATAATATTTTAACGCTGTATTAAAGTCACTTAAGGCAATATCTTCACTTTTCGCCTCATACAATAAGCGAGTTAGCATCGCCTGCATATGCAAAATACTGCCACTGATCAACAATGACAAGTGCCGCTTCCCAGAAATTTCAACCTCTCTAACAATATGAGTTTGTGATCTCACTTTCGCTATTGCCTCTGCCATGCTGTTTATGTCAGCACTGATATCATCAATGAGCCATTGACAAAGTTGCTCAAAATCATCCAAATCGGCCGCAGCAACTAAACGTTGATATAATTCACCATCGTCATGATATGACGCTAAGTCATAGGCTTTATCTACTAATGATTGTTTATCTACTTGAGCAGCTAAAGCTAACTTCTCAGCAAGAGTATTTTGCCGCGTTGGTAAACTTCCTTTAACTAAGACGCCATCACTAAGATTAAAACATCGTATCTGTTTATTTTCTGCAATAAAACGTTCTAAAGTCAGTTTAGACATATTGAATATGGGATCTGAAATAAATTCACCAGAAAAGTTACCCAGATTGATAAATTCATTTTCCATTTCTGGATATAAGTTAATATCATTACCTTCATCGTCATAGTAAAAGCTGTGCTGACTATGATGAGCACCCGCTTTTTTTCGACCTAGGTCAACACCAACAAAATAAAATTCTCGAAACCCAAGCTTTGTCGCCATGACAAGGGCGGTATTCGCTACGGTGGGCGTTATATGTTTTGCTTCTTCAAATAATTGCTGGGCGATTGGATCTTGTAATAATAGTGATGTCGATGGTTCACTCGCTTTTGGTGCCATAATGGCACGGGCGAATTTTTCGTATACCGCTGGGTGCACAGTCGCAGGAGCTAGCAAGCTCAACTTTTTGATATAGTCTGCGGGGGCATAGTATTCAACTTTTTCTGCCACAGCGAAAATCCGTTCTTGCTCGCAGTGAATATCAACATCTATACCGCATTTATAAAGTGCACTTAATGCTGAAGCACAGCTTATGATAACTGCCTTGTCACCATGTTGCTTTATAAAGTCAATGTGCTGATCAAGTGATGGGCCATTACCGACGATGAGCACAGGTGTTGTTGCAATATCAACATCAAAAGGCACTTGCTTTTTAAGTACTGGTGTCCCATTTTCTAAACTTTTCAGAAAATGGGACATCGCCATGATACCATCATCAAAAAAGCCCCAGCCTTGAATAAGTTCAAAAAATCGCGCTTTATATTGCCCAACAAGTGCCATAATTTCTGCTGAATTTTGGTGAATATATAAATGCGTTTTTGCTACTTCATAGCGACCATTCATATAGGTTTCTTTCAGCAGTTGGTCAAAAAAATCTTCTTCTTGTGGCCCTAACGAAATATGAAGATTAACGTTCTTTACATCCATACTTTCAAGAATATATTGCCAATTTGCGGTATGTAATGAAGCATAGAAAGTATCTAGACAGGGCTCAATCAAATAAACTGAGCCAACGCTGTGTTGGTCAAGTAACTGTTCTAGATGATAGCCTAATCCAACGCCAAAGATAACTAATGCATTTAGGTGTTTAGGCAATTCCTGAGTTTTATCAACATCACTATCAACACGACGTTGTAATAACTCAACTATCGGGTTCAATTTTCGTGAATGGAGAAAGTCGCCTAACTTTGCATCGTGTTGGTAGAACTTAGAGGTCGAGGATAATGGTGACTTTTTATATGCCTGCACTTGCGCTAATGCCATGAGATAAGCGGGGTATTCATACATCACATCACTCGATTCAGTATCGAGCAAATTCGCAAAATTTTCATGGATAACCAGGTTAATTTTCTTTGCTGAATAATTACTGAAAAATTCATAAATATCAGGAAAATGGACTTTGAACGCCTGCATATTCTTGCCATATCGTGATTGTAAGGCTGTTTCATCATCGACTAATAATGATAAATTATCGGCAATTGCTTGAAGTTTATTTTCTACAGCTTGCTTAGCATCAACTTTTTTTTGTAAGATAATTTGTTGTTGCTTCAGGCTATTGGCCTGGTGCGATAATTCACTATTTTCTTCGTTACTATTAGGCAAAATAAGCTCCAATAACTTAATTAATAACCACTTTAATAATCTTCAGTAGGCTTTCAGGAAGGTAATACTATTAGATAATGAATTCAATGAGTAAATCAATGATTTTATTTGGACAGTAATACACCGTGATAGGCGTTCATGGCTTTTTTAATGGTAGATTGCTTTTTAAAACGCCCAAGTAGTTCATTGCGCTGAATCCCCAGCGCATCGACGGCTTGACTATCTTCGCGTTGAATAAACTCAATCAGTTCGATATATTCAGCTTGTACTTCACTACCATCAAAAAGTAATTTTTTTTGTCTGAGAACACGCTGTAATTTTTCTAACAAGGTCTGCCTTTCAGTAATTTTTTCAAAACATAGCTCGAGCTTTTCTTCTTTAGCCAGCACGCTCGCTTGTTCTGTTAAGGCTTTTATTGCTTGAAAAAGTACCGGGTGTTTCACACTAGTTACCTGCAGCCAACTGTGTTTCGCTATGCTCTCTATTTTTTAATAACGTCATGCCATCTTGTTTAGCCGATTCTGGCATTTGAGACCAGGCGTCCCGAACAGGTTTAATAAAGGCCGAAATTTCATCTAAACCAGACAAGTCCAACGAAACACTTAGTTCAATTAAATTACCTATACAATAGGCATATAAATTGTCAAAATTTTCAGAAATAGTTGGTTCAGACTCTTTATCTAACGACTCTCGTAAGGCACTAAATATATTAATGGCTTTGGTGAGGCATTTAGATTTAGTGGCTAAATCTTTCCTTTCAATTGCGCCTTTTGCTTCAGCAATAGCTGTTAATGCGCCGTCAAACATCATTAAGACAATTTTATGAGGATCTGAAGATAAAACGCCACTTTCAACGTTCACTTTATTATAAGTTTGTAAATTTTTTCTCATCGGTCTATCTCCAAGTACAATTAGTTATCTTGCCTAACCTTAAATACAGGAATATTACCAATTATTCACTGCTCTTATTTAAACCAGCTAACGCTGAGGTTAAGAATGAACTTGTTGCATTAAATTGTGCGACGGTATTATCTAAAAATGTAAAACGCTTTCTCAACGTGTCTTCATAATTTCGTAAGTAGGCTTCTAAGTCCGCATATTCATCTTTAATACCACTTAGTTGCTCATTTAATGCCTTTTCGCGTTCAATTAAAGTGCCATTGGTACCAATATAATTATTGATAGATTCTGACATTTTCGTAGCAACACCATTAGTCGATGCAAATATCTCGCCAACTTCTGTTAAATTATTTTCCAATGCGGCAGCTAATCTATCTTGACCGCTTGGTAATGAACTACTACTCGAAGCAGAAATCTCTAATGTACCATTTTTTGTAATATCAATTCCGATATCGCTCAACGAATCAATACCGCCGGTTAAACCTGCAACATTATTAATCACCATATCGGTTAATTGTTGTTTCACTTGTCGTAAGTTAGGATCAAAGGCTAAGCGGCCTTGCTGCGGAGCGCCAAGGCCTGTAATATTGGTCATCAGGTCATTAAACCCGGCAACAAACTCTTTAATTAAGTCGGCACCGTTTTCGTCATCTTGAGCAATGCTAATATCGGCTGGCGTACCGGTATTAACGGTTTTTGCCGTGATAGTAACGTCTTCGATTACGTTTTTAAATTCATTACTACTATTGGTAACCTTATTACCATCAACATAAATAATCGCATCTTGTGCTGCTTGTTCAACTGTATTATTGGTAGAAATTGCATCTAAAGAACTATCAGAGGCGGTAACTGTCAAGTTATTGGCAGCACCTGTAATCTGCGAGTTAAATACCAAAAACGAACCACTATCACTATTAATAATATTAGCCGTGACGCCAAAGTTTTCACTTTGTTGATTTATTTTATCGCGAATGGTTGAGAGATCGTCAGCCGCGCCAATCGCCACAGCAAAACTTTCCGCACCAGCACCAAAGGTCAGGGTGCCTGAACCGACGGTGTTTGCAGAACTGGCAAAGGTTTGTGATTGTAAACGAGTACCGGATGCTAGCGCTTCCACTTCTACAGAAAAGTCACCATTGCTGGCAAAACCATTGGTTTCGACCTCGACCGCTTCAGTGCTAACCGTAATCACTTGCTTATTAAATGCTTCAGCGTTGGCAAGTTTTTTCAGGATACTATCAAAAGCAGATAGAGAGGATTTAAAGCTACCGACACCAGATAACTCTAGCGTAAGTTTCTCTTCTTTATTCTGCAGGCGAATTTCTTTAGGAACAGCCTCAGCATCGACAAATGCGGTAACTATCGACTCTAAATCTATCCCTGAACCTACGCCTAATGATGTAAGATTCATAATATCCCCCAAGTGGTTAATTAACTATAGTAATAATATAGAGTAATTTACTCGATAAACACTAAGTCTTGTAATTAAATTGTTCTATCAAGAAGTATACCGACTTTACCGCCTACTTCCTGATGTAGTGCTTGTATCTTTTGTGCAATAGAAATCAGTTCTTCTGACGGAAATTGTTTGATCAGCTCTTTGCTTTCAATATCAAACACTTTTATCACCGTTTTTCCTGAATCATTATCTTTAGTAAAATTAACATTGCGCGGCGGTTGGTTCATAAAATCAGAAACTACCGTAATCGCTTGCTCTAATTGAGCGGAGGCATCGTCTTTATTTTGGTTCTTGGCGACTTCTTCAGCGG
>Ga0070748_1001758_pt1 | contig 10109 bp, 8 predicted proteins | sample VirMetDEL_Nov_12_FD_77015 | JGI IMG/M metagenome (GOLD analysis project Ga0070748, IMG submission 77015) | Aqueous microbial communities from the Delaware River and Bay under freshwater to marine salinity gradient to study organic matter... | ecosystem: Environmental > Aquatic > Marine > Coastal ...
ATTAGATTCTATTTTACTTGGAGTTTTTTCAATAGCTTCAATTTCATAAATCTCAAAACCGTCTTTGTCGATTCTAGATAGCGTTTGCCAATTAACAATTAAATTCTCCGCAATGTTTTTGTTCTTGAAATGATCGAGTTTTAAATCGCTTTTCAGTTGGTCTGTAACCGTGTTTGTAGAGTTGCTTTGTAAGTCGTCCTTAGTACAAGAATAGAGCAGTAAAATAAAGAAAATCCCTAAAAAATGGGAGGGGGGTAAATAATTTTTTCATGAAAATGAGTTGGTTAAATATAGTGCTTTTCTTTCAAAAAAGCTCGGGCCAAAATTATGGAACGAAAAGCATAAAACAAATACCCACTTTTGGTGATATTTATGGCTAAAAAATAATTCAAGTTTACTCCTGATTCTCGTGTTCCTCCAGGTCTTTAGTCAGGTCCAGTTTTCTAAAAGTGGGTGATATTATTCCAGTAGTTAATACCACGAAGAGTGTCATACTTCCTCCAAAGACAACAGCAGTGACTGTTCCCATTAATTTAGCTGTCAATCCGCTTTCAAAAGCCCCCAATTCATTCGATGAACCCACAAACATGGAGTTTACTGCTGAAACCCTGCCTCGCATATGATCAGGTGTTTTTAGTTGTAAAATAGTTTGGCGTATCACCACTGAAATTCCATCAAAGACGCCACTAAGGAACAAGGCTAACAGAGAGACCCAAAAAATGGTGGAAAGTCCAAATACAATTATACAGATTCCGAAGGCAAATATGGCTGAAAGTAATTTCATTCCGGCATTTTTACTTAAGGGTACATAGGCGGTAATTAACATGGTAATAAAAGCACCCACGGCTGGAGCGGCTCTCAAAAAACCAAAACCTTCTGGTCCCACTTTTAAAATATCTTGCGCGAAAACGGGAAGTAACGCTACGGCACCCCCAAAAAGTACGGCCACCATATCTAATGTAATAGCTCCTAAAACGGTTTTATTATTAAAAACAAATTTGATTCCTTCTGTCAGACTCTCCATCACTGGTTCTCCAATTTTTGGATTTAAAATTGGTTTTTTTTCGATTTGAGAGAGTGCTAATAAAGCAAGTATCGAACAGGCAAAAACAAAGCACATGGACCAGTGAACGCCTATCAACGTTATTGAAAATCCTGCCACTGCCGGCCCTACAACCGAGGCGATCTGCCAAACAGAACTGCTCCAAGTTGCCGCATTTGGATAAGCTTTTTTAGGAACTAGTAATGATAATAAGGAAAAGATTGTTGGTCCGAGAAAAGCTCTAACCAAACCACCTAAAAACACTAGAAAATAAATAGCGTACAAAATACTTTTGGTATTAAAATCACTGACCACAGCAGGCCAAGTCAATAAAAATAATCCAAAACTTATAACCGAAAAAGCAAGAATGCACTTTACTAATAATCCTTTCTTTTCTTTTTGATCGACAATATGACCAGCAAACAAAGCCATAGATAATGCTGGAATTACTTCCATTAGTCCGATAATTCCTAAAGATAGTGGGTCTTTTGTAATGCTATATACTTGCCATTCTATAACGATAAACTGCATGGACCAAGCAAATACCATCGCAAATCGCAGTAGTAAAAATGTATTGAATTCCTTGTATCGTAAAGCGGCGTAGGGATCTTTTTTCTTTAAATTGTCAGCACTCATTATCGTATGTTTTTTAATCGTAGTTGTGTTGAAACGTTGCCGTTCCATTCGTTTTCATCAATACAGTAAGCGGCATCAAAGAATTGCTGTCCTTTGGTCAAGCCAATTTTATTTCCTAGGCCAAAACCGATAGCAGCAATACCTTCGGAATTATTTTGTTTTACAAAAAGGCGCAAATGTTCTTCATCTTTCCCCATCGTTTTGCCGTAACCCGTATCAATAATATTTTTAGTTAAAAAGACAGGAGTCATGTTTTGTGGTCCAAAAGGTTCAAACTGTTTTAAAATTCTAAAAAATTTAGGGGTGATATCCGAGAAGTTGATTTCAGCATCAATCTCGATTTCAGGTGTGCGCATTTCAGGATGAATTGTGTCTTGAACTTGTTTTTCAAAAGCTTCTTTAAAAGCAGCATAGTTTTCTTCTTTTAACGTCATTCCTGCTGCATACATATGACCACCAAATTGTTCTAAATAATCAGAACAGGCGTCTAAAGCATTATACACATCAAACCCTTTTACAGATCGCGCGGATGCAGCATATTTATCACCACTTTTTGTAAATACTAATGTAGGACGGTAATAGGTTTCTATTAATCGCGAAGCAACAATACCAATCACTCCTTTGTGCCAGTCTTCTTGATACACCACAGTGGTAAAGCGATCTTGTTCTTGATTCACTTCAATCTGGTTAAAGGCTTCTTTGGTAATTTGTTTGTCGAGATCTTTTCGATCCGAGTTGTATTGTTCAATTTCAGCAGCAAATTGTTGTGCTTGTTCAAAATCAAATTCGGTTAACAATTCCACTGCGTGATTACCATGTTTAATTCTGCCAGCTGCATTGATTCTCGGGGCAATGATAAAAACAACATCGGTAATATCTAAGGTTTGTTTTTTTATCTGGTGAATTAATGCCTTGATTCCGGGTCTTGGGTCATCATTGATAACTTGTAAACCATAATAGGCTAAAACTCTGTTTTCTCCAGTCATCGGTACAATATCTGCTGCTATTGCGGTAGCCACTAGGTCTAAATACGGAATCAAATCTTCAATGGTTTCTCCTTTTTTACTTCCTAAGGCTTGTATTAATTTAAAACCTACACCACAACCACATAATTCGTCATAAGGGTAACTACAGTCGGTTCTTTTAGGATCTAAGACAGCAACAGCTTCAGGAAGTTCGTCTCCTGGTCTGTGGTGGTCACAAATAATAAAGTCAATGTTTTTATCTTTTGCGTAAGCGACATGATCTATAGACTTAATACCGCAGTCGAGTGCTATGATAAGGCTAAAGCCATTGTCCTCAGCAAAATCGATTCCTTTATAAGACACTCCATATCCTTCTAGGTAGCGATCTGGAATGTAAGTGGCGACATTAGAATAATAGGACTTTAAATAAGAAGATACTAATGAAACAGCTGTGGTGCCATCAACATCATAATCACCAAAGACAAGAATGCGCTCTTCATTTGCAATGGCTAACTCAATTCTAGCCACTGCTTTTTCCATATCTTTCATTAAGAAAGGATCATGAAGGTGATCTAACGACGGACGAAAAAAAGCTTTGGCCTCTTCAAAAGTTTCTATACCACGTTGTACCAGTAAAGTTGCTACAAAATCTTCTACATTTAAGGCTGCGGCCAAATGTTTGATCTTGTCCTCTGAAGGCTTGGGTTTAATGGTCCAACGCATCGTCTTTTGTTTAAAGTTTTAGGTGAAAAGAGATTTTTTCGTTTGAATTATTTCAACTGCAGAGCTTCGCTTTCAAATTGGATTCCGTTCCAACCCGTTATCATAAAGTTGCGGATATTTTGGTGATCCGTTCCTTCTGGATTGTTTAGTACATCTTCAAAATAGTAAGCACCAAAGCAACTTAAGGTTTCTTCTTGTGTAAGCTGTTGTAATTTTGCGAAAGCAAACACTTTACACGATCCTGAATTTTCTCCAGCAGCATTGTTTTGATTGCCATTTTTAAAGGCGGTAGCTGTGAAATCGTAATTTTCTTCGATTACTGCGATGGTATCTGTAAAAGCAATAGATTTAGGGTTTTCTTTTACAGTTGTAAGGTATGTTGATATCGTCATGAGATGGCTTTATTCTTTATTATCTTCTTTTGAGAATTTACTTTTCTTTGCTTCTTTTACAAAAGGTTTCCCTGCTACAACCACAACAATTTCTCCTCGAGGAGCTGTTTTTTCAAAGTGGGTCAACACTTCGCGAGTGGTTCCTCTTACATTTTCTTCGTGTAGTTTTGACAATTCTCTAGAAACGCATATTTGACGGTCCTCGCCAAAGTAGGTAATAAATTCGGCTAAGGTTTTTACTAATTTATGCGGAGAAACATATAAAATCATCGTTCTGCTTTCTTCGGCTAATTCTAAGTAGCGTGTTTGACGCCCTTTTTTTTCAGGTAAAAATCCTTCAAAAACAAATTTGTCATTGGGTAAGCCACTATTGACTAATGCGGGCACAAAAGCTGTCGCACCCGGTAGGCATTCTACATCAATTCCGTTTTCAACACATGCTCGAGTTAGTAAAAACCCAGGATCAGAGATGGCTGGTGTTCCTGCATCTGAAATAAGAGCAATGTTTTCTCCTGCTTTTAAACGAGCTATTAAATTCTCAACAGTTTTATGTTCGTTATGCATGTGGTGGCTGTGCATGTGCGTGCCAATTTCAAAATGTTTCAACAGTTTTCCACTCGTACGGGTGTCTTCTGCCAGAATTAAATCGACTTCTTTGAGTATTCGAATGGCTCTAAAAGTCATGTCTTCGAGATTACCTATAGGGGTGGGAACAATATATAATTTTGACATAATAACTAATACATGGGTTTAATATAAATTGCAGTTTGTGAAATCACCTTTAGTAATTTGCTTGCTACAAAGTCAACTTAGTTTGTTTTTGAGTTTACAGAATTAAAGAAATTTTTTCTCTATAATATCCATAAAACGTTCTGCATAATCATCTTTACCTTTCCAATCATTATAGTCGGGTTTAACCATTTCTTCAATAAAATTACGGGTCTCGTAAAAATTATCAAAAGTGATCAATTGATTTAAAACTCGGTTGTAATCTTCTTCACTATTGCCAAAAAGATGTTTAACAAAAGCAATGCGATCGTTTAGATCAATATCAATTCCTTTAGAAAACTTGTCGTTGATAGAAAGGTTTTTTGGAGTTTCTGCAACAGTTGGTTTTTCTATAGCTGGTGGAGTACTCACTGCTTCATCTGTAGCTTTTTCTTCTACAGCTTCAAAAACGGTTTCCGGCGGAAGAGGTTCTATATTATCTACTTTTACAAAAAGAGTGTCGTTATAATTACCCCCTAGCAAGTCTTCAAACGATATTTGAACCGCTTCATTTTTCTTTGGTGTTTCAATTTCTGACAATTCGAATGCTGGAGTAAAATCATCCTTTTTATCGTCATTAATGTCTGTTTTTGCAGACTCTTCCTGTTCTGTAATTAATTCTTCATCTACTGGTGGAACACCAAGAACTTCTTCTTCGATTTCTTGCTCTTCCTCATTTTCTTCAGTAGGCTCCTCAACAACTGGTTCTTCTTTTAGGTCAGCTTCAAAAGCAATACTTTCTGATTCTTCTTCCTCAACATCTTCTTCTTCTTTTACTATACTTTGGTTGTCGGCCTGCTCTATTTCAGTTTCTGAAAGAGTTTCTGGCTCATTCTCAGTTTCCCTATCTAAATTCTCATCTGCAACTGTCGTTTCTTCAACAACTTCTTCAGTGCTTTCTTCTACTTCTTCAGCTTCATGGGGAAGATTTGTTTCATTCATTTCGATAACCGTCTCAACGGGTAAGTCAGCTTCTTTGTCATAAAAATCTTCAACTTCTTTTTCAATTTCAGCATACCCTATTGTTGGTTTTGCATCACCATAGTGCTCATCAATAAATCGTAAAACGGAAAGTTTCTCGTACAATTTTTGCGTTTCTAAATACAATTGATTGACGTCAGACTTGTTTTTTAGTTGTAATATTCTGTGAGCAATGCTCATTAAATCGGCTTCCAGTCTTTTTTTCATAACGTTTAAATTATTGTATGTATTGCGTATTTGTTTCTTTTTAAAACCCGAACTTTATCTTGATAAATGAATAATAACCCTTTAGCGGATTTATTTAATTTTTTAAATAACTGTTCACAAATCTTCGAATTAATAAAATTTTTCTACTTTTGAGACAGCGTAAAAGTATAAAATCTTACGCCCATTTATTACATTACAAAGTAATAAAAACTATTCATTTTTTAAGTTAGAAAAATACAAAATGTTTCTCGAAAATACAGTAAATCATAAAGAGCAATTTGGTTGGATTGAAGTCATTTGCGGTTCGATGTTTTCGGGTAAAACCGAAGAATTGATTCGCCGACTCAAGAGAGCGCAATTTGCCAAGCAAAAAGTGGAAATTTTTAAACCAGAAATTGATACGCGTTACCATGATGAGATGGTTGTTTCTCACGACTCTAATGAAATTCGTTCTACACCCGTTCCTGCAGCAGCTAACATCGCCATTTTAGCGCAAGGATGTGATGTAGTGGGGATTGATGAAGCACAGTTTTTTGATGACGAAATCGTTAAAATTTGTAATGATTTAGCCAATCAAGGAATTCGTGTTATTGTAGCGGGTTTAGACATGGATTTTAAAGGGAATCCTTTTGGTCCTATGCCTGCACTTATGGCTACTGCCGAATATGTAACAAAAGTGCATGCCGTATGTACACGTACTGGAAACCTAGCGAATTATAGTTTTAGAAAAACCGACAGTGATAAACTTGTCATGCTAGGGGAAACCGAGGAATACGAGCCGCTTAGCCGTGCAGCTTATTACCACGCCATGCGAAAAGATCAGGAAGAAAAGAAGTAAGCCTCTGCTTAGTCCCTCTCCAAAGGAGAGTGAGCTATAATTTGGCTGGAACCCATAAAATACAAAACCCTTTCTGATGCTCAGAAAGGGTTTTGCATTTTTAAATCAAAAATAATTGATCAGTAATTTGAAATCTACATTCTTATATCTTCTTCCTCATTCTAGCCACAGGAATATCTAGCTGTTCTCTATATTTAGCAATGGTTCTTCTAGCAATAGGATAGCCTTTTTCTTTAAGTAAATCAGCAAGTTGATCATCTGGATAAGGTTTTTTCTTATCTTCTTCTTCGATAATGTTTTGCAATATTTTTTTAATTTCAAGAGTCGATACATCTTCACCTTGATCATTTTTCATTGCTTCTGAGAAGAATTCTTTGATCAATTTAGTTCCATAAGGTGTTTCTACATACTTGCTATTGGCAACCCTAGAAATAGTTGAAATGTCTAATCCTACCATGTCAGCAATGTCTTTTAAGATCATTGGTTTTAACTTGGTCTCATCACCATCTAAGAAGTATTCCTCTTGATAATGCATGATCGCATTCATGGTTACAAAAAGCGTTTCTTGACGTTGTCTAATCGCATCAATAAACCATTTAGCCGAATCTAGTTTTTGTTTGATAAATTGTACTGCATCTTTTTGTGCTCCTGATTTATCTCTAGAATCTTTATAGGTTTGCATCATTTCCTGATAGTCTTTAGAGACATGCAGGCTAGGGGCGTTTCTTCCGTTAAGCGTTAGCTCTAATTCACCATCTACAATTCGAATAGCAAAGTCAGGAACTACATTTTCAGTAATCTTATTATTACCCGTAAAAGCACCGCCTGGTTTCGGATTCAGCCTTTCAATTTCATGAATGGCTTTTTTTAATTGCTCGTTAGAAACCCCGTATTTTTGCAATAATTTATCGTAATGTTTTTTGGTAAAAGCATCAAATTGATTCTCGATAATATCTGTTGCAAGATCAATATATTCTGATGGCGTTTTGTGTTTTAATTGCAGTAATAAACATTCTTGTAAATCACGTGCACCCACACCCGATGGTTCTAATTGGTGAATCACATGTAGCATTCTTTCTACAGTGTCTTCATCAGTATAGATCGCTTGAGTGAATGCCATATCATCTACGATATCAGCAATACTCCTGCGGATGTATCCCATGTCATCTATGCTTCCTACTAAGAATTCAGCGATGTCTCGCTCATTATCATCTAGAATAAAAGTATTCAACTGATTAATTAAATCCTGATGAAAACTGATAGGAGAGGCTAATGGAGATTCTCGTTCTTCATCATCATCACTGTAGTTGTTAGCTTGGGTCTTATAATCCGGTGAATCATCATCACTTAGATATTCATCGATATTGATGTCATCTGCTTCAATTCTATCTGATTCAGCATCATCATAATCATCATAATCTTCGTTTTCGAACTCGTCTTTTTCGTAGTCATCTTCTTCCTTTCCTGCTTCTAAAGCTGGATTTTCATTCATTTCCTCTAATAAACGTTGTTCAAAGGCTTGCGTAGGCAATTGAATTAACTTCATCAGCTGGATTTGCTGTGGAGATAATTTCTGTGATAATTTTAAATTTAAGAATTGCTTTAGCATTTATTTTTTTGTTTAAAAAGTTTAAGGTTTAAAGTTTAAAGATGTTAGTGTTTTAAACAGCTTTAAACTTTAAACAAATTAAACTATTTTTAAAATTCCGCATTCATTGGTGTTCTTGGGAAAGGTATTACGTCGCGTATGTTAGTCATTCCAGTTACAAAAAGAACGAGTCTTTCAAATCCAAGTCCGAAACCAGAGTGTACAGCTGAACCGAATCGTCTAGTATCTAAATACCACCATAATTCTTCCTCATCAATTCCTAAGGCTTTCATTTTTTCGACCAAAACATCAAAACGTTCCTCTCTTTGTGAACCACCTACAATTTCTCCAATTCCAGGGAAAAGGATATCCATGGCACGAACTGTTTTTCCGTCTTCGTTCAAACGCATGTAGAATGCTTTAATATTTGCTGGGTAATCAAACAAGATTACTGGGCATTTAAAGTGTTTTTCTACTAAATAACGCTCGTGTTCTGACTGTAAATCAGCTCCCCATTCGTTAATGATGTAGTTGAATTTTTTCTTTTTGTTTGGAGTACAATCTCTCAAAATGTCGATCGCTTCAGTATAAGAAACGCGTTTGAAATTGTTATCTAAAACAAAGTTTAACTTGTCCAGCAAAGCCATTTCACTTCTTTCAGCTTGTGGTTTTGATTTTTCTTCGTCTAATAAACGATTTTCTAAGAATTTTAAATCCTCAGGACATTTGTCTAAGGTGTATTTTATGACATACTGAATGAATTCTTCAGCAAGATCCATATTGTCATTTAAGTCATTAAAAGCAACCTCAGGTTCGATCATCCAAAATTCGGCAAGGTGACGAGAAGTGTTTGAATTTTCTGCTCTAAACGTTGGACCAAAAGTATAAATCTGACCTAAAGCCATTGCAAAAGTCTCTCCTTCTAATTGTCCAGAAACCGTTAGATTAGTTTCTTTTCCAAAGAAATCTTCTTTATAATCAACTTTTCCTTCCTCAGTTCTTGGAGTTCCGTCAAATGGTAAAGCGGTAACTTTGAACATTTCACCTGCACCTTCAGCGTCAGATCCTGTAATGATTGGCGTGTTAACATACACAAAACCTTTTTCTTGGAAATAGCTGTGCACCGCATAAGATAAAACCGAACGAACACGCATAATTGCCCCAAACATATTCGTACGTACTCTTAAATGAGCATTTTCACGTAAGAAATCTAAGCTTGGTTTGTTTTTTGGTTGTATCGGGAATTTCTCAGCATCTGAGTCTCCTAATATTTCTAATTTGGCAACCTGAATCTCAAATTTTTGTCCCGCACCTTTACTCTCTACAAGAGTTCCAGTTACCGAAATTGCAGCTCCAGTGGTGATTCTTTTCAATGTTTCGTCAGGAGTATTCTCAAAATCGACTACACATTGTATATTATCGATGGTAGAACCATCGTTCAAAGCGATAAATTGATTATTTCTAAAAGTTCGTACCCATCCTTTTGCATTTACTTCATGTAGCGTCGTGGTACTGTTTAGTAAGTCTTTAACTCTTGTGTGTCTCATTTTATTTTTAGATTTTTAGCGAAGCTATGCGCCATAGCACTGCGTATCGAATAATAGTAAATGCAAATATAAATGATTTGTTTTAATTGTCATTGTAGTAAGCAAGCAATCAGCATCAGAATCTGAATATTTAGGAGCTTTTTCCAGCTATCCGCTATATCTTTTATCCCGAAACAAAATCGGGATAAAAGGATGCCGCTTCTATCTGGGCTAGGCTGTAGTGGAATTGCAATTTTTCACTTCATTTTAAATAAATTAAAAACTTGACAAGCCACATAACAGTTCGTATTTTTGCCCTATGAACGATAATTTTATAACGGAGTATTTCGGCATTGGGATACAAAACGGTAAAACCCCTGAAAACTTAGGCGTTTTATGGCGATCAGCTCAAAACTTAGGAGCAAGTTTTATTTTTACTATTG
>Ga0070748_1001765_pt1 | contig 10098 bp, 8 predicted proteins | sample VirMetDEL_Nov_12_FD_77015 | JGI IMG/M metagenome (GOLD analysis project Ga0070748, IMG submission 77015) | Aqueous microbial communities from the Delaware River and Bay under freshwater to marine salinity gradient to study organic matter... | ecosystem: Environmental > Aquatic > Marine > Coastal ...
AATCCAGGCAAACGTGTCAGTAGTTTTATAGAAAATTACACCGGCATCACTAACCAGATGTTAAGCAAGGCCGCGCCTTGTGACGAAGTAATGGATCAGTTTGCCAGCTTTATGGGAAACAGTAACCTTGTGGCCCATAATGCTTCATTTGATAAACGTTTTTTAGATGCGGAGCTCTGCCGTATATCAAGGCCATATTCAGGCACTTTTGCTTGCTCCTTACTGGTAGCGAGGCGTTTGTATCAACAAGCCCCTAACCATAAATTAGGTTCACTCATTGCCTATAAAAACATTCCCTCGTCAGGCGGTTTTCACCGGGCCTTATTCGACTCAGAAATGACTGCAAAACTGTGGATGGTTATGTTACAAGACATCGCCTTGCAAACGACCCAAGCCAATGTGCCATTCGCTTTGATTCAAAAGCTCGCGAAAACGCCAAAAAATGCAGTGAACAGCTTGCTGTCTGCAAAGAACTAAGTTCAGAACAGAGATTTAGTACTTGTTAGGTTCTTCGCTGATAATTATTTTCTATACTTTAAACTCAAACAGTTGCTTTTGAATTATTCAGTATTGTTCCGCGTTACAAACTTTTATCGTAATTATGCTATCTTTAGAATCAACCTTAATTTTGCTTAAACTTTCATATTTAGAGCTATTAGCTCATTAATACTAATCTGTATTAAATGATCAAATGCGAATTGTGTAAGGTTAAAAAATAAACTTTGCAGTAGCTGTTTTCAGTTGCATTTACAATTGACGTTTTACTCTCGGTACACATTCCGCACCTAAATAATTTGTAAACGCATCAACATAGCCTTATACCATTAAAGGATATAACGATGAATTACTTCACATTTAAATACTTCAATCAATTTATCATCAACATATTTTTAGTTAGTTTCTTGGCCACTTTCGGTGCTCATGCCACTAATCATGAAAAAAGTTACGGTGTCCTCAGCGAAAGTGATTTTAATGGCGACGTTCCTGTAAATCACGAACATGATGCAGAAACAGCGTCAGGAGTATCCGAGAATTATGGATTTTCTTATGATGCTGCAGGGAATGTGCATATTGATAGTGCAAGTTATGAATCATTTATGGATAAAGAAGCTTCTTGGTTCGATAAGAACCTTCCTGCAGCGGACAAAAAAAGTTTGCTCGAACACGAACAATTACACTTTGATATTTCTGAACTTATTGCCAAAGAATTAGCATCCAACGCGGAAAAAATTAAAAAAGAGGCAGAAACTGCCATCAATTCAGACCCTACAAAAAAAAAGGCCTTTAAAGATTTATTAGATGAAGCGTCTAATTTAGAGCAACAAATAACAGACAAGGAAACTGAAATAAATAATGAAACCGATCCCACTAAGAAAAAAGATCTCGAAGATGAGAAAAAATCACTTGAAAATGAACTAGAGCAAACCACAGAAAAACTTGTCAATACAATAACTGAAAACTCGCCAACCTATAAAAAATTAAAGGCAAAAGAACAAAAATATCAGGATGACTATGACGAAGAATCAGATCATAGTAAAAATAAAGCTGGCCAAAAAAAATGGGCTGATAAAATAAAAAAAGAAGTTACTGCATGGCAGAACAAACAAACGAATGATGCATTGTCTAACTCCAACAACTTAATAAGTTTTGACGCTGATTTGAATTTACTTAGCTTTAATAGTGATATGTTGATTAACATAAGTGGCAATATAGCAGATGAACTGGTTGGTGCTTCGTTTTTACTGCCAGAATTCACATTAGAAGGACAAACGGGATTTGGCGCTTATATATTCAGTTCACACAATTCTAACGCCTTTTTAATTGATGGCTCAAACAACCCCCTATTCACCTCAAACCTACATAGGTTGCTTTACACACCTGAAAATAACCAACTGTTTGGTTTTTTTAGTGACAATATGTTTAGTCTAAATAACTCATTGTTTTTAAACGATATGGAAACACTATTACACAGTACAATTCCTGGTTTAGTCACCATTACATTGTCGCCAGACTTAGGCTTATTCAACCTTACCAACGGTTTTACCGAGGATGGAGAAGTCGCATTTTCAACGTCATTTCATTTTTCCATCCCGATAACAGAACCCCCAATATTGACTGTGTTTTTCGCCGCCATTGCATTGGTGTTTTATAGGAGGAAAAGGGATACAGCGAGTAAACAGTTACTGGTTAATTAGGAACTCTTATTGCAGAAAATCACGCAAGTTGTAGCTGACCATGTAATAGATGCTCAACTTGTGTGAATGCATTAAGACTCAGAAAAATATCGACAACATAGCTACCTTCATTTTTTACGGATAACTTCAAAAAACGGAACTATAAAAGATGTGTTTCCTCTGGTCGGCTGACGACATATGGCTAACATAAAGAGTATATTTGTCGATAGCTTTAGTAGTCTCTTAATTTTCACCATCGTTAACAAGGCTGCCCTTATGCTGAAGCGCATTTTTAAAACCATGGTATTCACTACAATGTTCTGTTCATCAGGTGTTTTGGCTGGCGGTGAGCCCATTTGTGGACGTTATGCCTGTGCTACATTTACGGTAAACATCTATGGCATCACAGAGGTTGTTTTCAATTCTAAAGTTTCGCAAGAACTCGAGTGTTGGGTAAAAGTGCAAGACGCACCCGTTAAATTCAAACTGCAAAGTCAATCACGTATTTATAGTGCAGGTTATGGTTTTTCGTGGATCCAATATCGCTGGCGTTGTGACTTGCCTTGATGGGCTAACAACACGCAACAATAAATAAAGCCATGGCTGTCGTCCTTATGCCAGTGGAAATAAGCCAAGCACATTAATTTTTGTCACTGACTATGTGCTGTTTTCAATTAACCGTAGACGATCCGTTAGCAGATAAAATCTCACTTATCCTTTAGTTTTAAGTGCAAATCGAACAACAACACAATTCTCCACACTAATTGCACATTTACTGCACTTTTATCACACATTAATTTCATATAGTGGCAGCAGTCATTTACTGCACCTGAGATTTAATATGAAAAATAAAGTATTAACCGCATTTTCCCTAGTATTTTGCACTACTCTACTTTTTAGCTGTGGCGGAGCGAGTGAAAACACGGCCTCTACTGACGAATTGTCGACTGAAACTCCGTCTACCGAAACCCCATCCTCTAGCAGTTTAAAGATAAATGAAATTGTCGCTTCGGCGGTTGATGGTGGAGCAGATTGGATAGAGCTCTACGCCCTAGCAGATATTCCAGACCTGTCGATTTACAGCATAGTTGATGATAACGCTGAGCATGTCGCACAAACACTTCCTGCCATTTCATTGAACTCAGGTCAATTCATCGTTATTCAAGCGATAGATGAAGAAGATACTCCACCTAGTGATGCTTATTATGTGACATTTAAATTAGGCTCAGATGACGCAGTGACTCTGTATGAAAACGCGGTTCAAATTGACCAATTAGATTGGCAAGATGGCGACGCACAGCAAGGGTACAGTTTTGGTCTGTACGTTGATGGCACAGGCACGGCGCAAACCATGTTGCCTACACCGGGTGCCGCTAATACCCAATTAAGCGATGAAGTGTTAGTCACAGACACCATCACCAACAACGATGCCCAATTACGTATTAATGAAATTGTGGCCAAAGCTAGTGATGATAGTTACGACTGGATAGAGCTGTATGCAGCGGGTGATAACGCCGTATTTTTAGGCGATTATTTGGTTAGCGATGAAGACGGCGAACTGTTTGCACTGCCCGATGTCACCCTAGCCGCCGGTACGTTTTATCGTGTTTATGCCACCACGGATGAGGTTGAGAATTTAGCAACAGTCGGTTTTAAATTGGGCTCCTCTGACCAAGTTAGCTTATTTTTAGCTGAGGATTTAATCGACCAATTAAGTTGGAAAAACGGTGAAGCACTCATTGGTTATAGCTATGGTCGTTACCCCGACGGTAGTGATGCCCTTGCCACCTTAATACCTTCACCTGCTATGGCTAATTCGCTCGCTACTCATGGCCCCTTGGTTATCAATGAGGTTGTTGCTTCTCATGTTGCAGAGGGTAATGATTGGTTTGAGCTTTACAACAACAGTGTTAACCCCATCTTACTTAGCGACTATCAAATCATTGATAGTAGTAATGATATAGAGCCAGTCACCCTGCCAGAAATTATCTTGGCGGCGGGAGCTTTTGTGGTGATATATGCCGTGGATGAAGATCCTGGCAGCTATTACGTACCATTTAAATTAGGCAAAGACGACGAGCTAAGCTTGATTAAAAATGGCGAAACCGTTGATTATATAGACTGGCAAGCAAGCGATGTATCCGCAGGTTACAGCTACGGCTTAACAACTGATGGTGGCTGGGCCAAAAACACCCTAGAGCCTAGCCTTGGCTCCTCCAATGTTCTACCTAGTGTTTACAATAAAGCAGTAGTTGAATCTATTTACTTTACGATTGATAACACAGAGTGGCAAGATCTACTCGACAACGCTATTGATGAAGAATATCACCCTACTTCAGTGACCTACAAAGGTATTACCTTAGATTCTGTCGCTATTCGTACTAAGGGAAATTCCAGTTTATCTGCCGTTGCCCGTTCCACCAGCGAACGATATAGCTTCAATATTGACGTTAATGAATATGTCAGTGGGCAAAAGTTATTGGGTATGAAGAAATTCGTTTTAAACAATATGTATAACGATCCCTCTTATATGCGTGAGTATATTGCTTATGAATTACTGGAAGAAATGGGCGTAGCCACCCCCGAGCATGCTTATGTCAACGTGTATGTAAACGATGAATTGAAAGGCTTGTACCTCTTAGTCGAGTTCGTTAATGAAGAGTTTATTGCTAAACATTTTAGCAATACCCAGGGTGACTTATACAAGCCCGATGGCACTGGTAGCGATTTACAATGGATTAGCGACGACTTTAGCCGTTATTCAGGTGTCGAGTTAAAAACCAATGAAGATAGCTCAGATAACGGCGCCTTTATAAATTTTGTCAGTGCAATGGAGTTTGGTGATGCTTTGAGTGTTATCGATCAAGACTCTGTACTGCGCTACATGGCGGTTAGTGTTGCTCTATCAAACTTAGACAGCTACCACGGCTCTCTCGCTCATAATTATTATATCTACGAACAAGACGGCGTATTTTCTATGTTGCCATGGGATCTCAATGAATCATTTGGTTCATTCAGCATGGGTTGCAATCGCGCTGATATCCGCGAATTGTATATCGATGAACCAACAGATGGTGCATTAGCCGACAAGCCCCTCATTGCCAAGGTGTTTGCCGATAGTGACAATCTCAATACTTACCACGCTTACCTAAATCAGTTGATTGATGGTCCGTTGACGAGCACCAACTTTGCCGCGCGAATAGCTGAAATAGATAAGCTAATCGGTGAGCACGTGGCGAATGATCCCACTGCTTTTTATAGCTATTCACAGTATCAACAAAACCAACACTCTACTGTTTCAAGGTTTTACGGACTGACTTCTTTTATGTCCTACCGTGTAGCCAATATGAACCAGCAACTCAGTGGTGAAATTGCCTCAAGTGGTAACGGAAATGGATTTTGTAGAAATTAATTGATGGTGTCTTTTGGCCTAGTTTTTGGCAGGTTCAACCAAGTGTTTAAATCAGCTTTAGGCCAAAAGAACCCATATGATTTTAGCTAATAATAAGAGAGTCATCATGTTAAACGCACAAATTATTGAGCCATATAAAGGCTATCAAAAACAATGGTTTGGCACAGGAGGTGCAAAATACAGTGATAATAAAAACCAAGAACAAGATCTAAACGCGAGCTTAGAACGTTTTCAAAGTCATCACTTGGCCGATTTAGATAAAGCTAATCTAATGGACCGAGTTGACGTGAAATTTTTGTTGCCACGGGATTTTTTGCCATCGCTACTAGGCCAACTACAAAGCTATTACAGCGTTTTAGAGATTAATAACCAGCGTATTTCGCGCTATTACAATCAGTATTTTGATACCAATAATCTACGTTTTTACTATGACCATCACAATGGCAAACTTAATCGTTATAAGGTAAGGCAACGAACTTACCTAGATACCAATACCCAGTTTCTAGAGGTTAAATTTAAAAACAATCAAAAGCGCACGATTAAATCGCGCATTCTTTGTAGCTCCTCTGAAAATAGTGACCAAGCACGTAACACCTTTCTTGAGGGGGCAATGAATATGTCCTACGCTGATTTGGTGCTGAGTCAACAAGGAGGATATCAGCGTATTGCGCTGGCAAATGAAGCAAGTGCTGAACGTTTAACTCTTGATTTAAATTTGTGGTACCAAGGAAATGAAAACAGTGAAAAGCTCAACTTTCCTGATTTTTTTATAGCCGAACTAAAACAACATAAACGTTCAAAGCACTCTCCCTTTTTTCAACTTATGTCAAAAACCAACAATGTTCCGGTCGCTTTTAGTAAGTATTGCATCGGCTGCGCTTTATTAAAAAAGGGGCTTATTAAAACTAATCAATTCAAACCGATCCTTAAACAAATTGAAAAATTATCAAACCCCCATCAATCCGATATTTACCTGAGTAATTAATATGACTGCCCTAGATTTTCCATTTATTTTAAAACTATTCATCAATATCATTTCTATCGCGACCCTATGTTACGGTTGTTATTACCGGCTGAATAAAAATTCCACCGTCGCAGGCTCTTTTTTGCTGTTTGGTGTAGGGATTTTTATCATCACCAATTTACTGCACGGTGTTGATATGTCGATGGAATTTGCCTTTGGTTTGTTCGCGGTTTTTACCATGTTGCGTTACCGAACTGACACTATATCTATTAAAGAAATGACCTATCTTTTTCTGGTGACCGCCATCGCCCTGCTCACAGCAGTTAGTAGCCTAAGCATTGTTGAGCTGCTGTCACTCAATGGGCTAATTTGTTTCATTGCCTTCATCGTCGATACACGTTTTTTGCAAAATCGCTACCTTATTCAAACGGTTTCCTACGAGCGGATCGAAAATATCAAACCCGCCAATCGCATGATTTTATTAGAAGATTTACGCAGCAGAACCGGCTTAAATGTTATTTCTGTTGAGATTCTGCATATTGATTTTTTAAAGGATATTGCCGAACTAAATGTGCTTTTTCTACCGCAAAAAACAAGCTGTGAAGCCCCAGAAATTGCCAAACCAAATAATGCGGTATCAGCGCAATGATCCTGAAAAACAAGCGACTAACGGCACTTGCCTTGAGCATAACCAGCTTGTTTAGCATGGCAAACGACGACTCTAGTGTCGAATTTAGCGGCACGATTATGCTGGATTACGATAACTTCGATGCACTATTTATAGAGACAGCGGATGAAGCTGGCAGTAACACTGAGATACGACATTTACGCCTCGGCGTAGACTCAGATTTTGCGAGTAATTGGCGCGCAAAATTAAGTGTCGACGTAAAAGATGGGGTCGACATTAAAGACGCCTATCTTAACTACTATGGCTGGCAAGCTTTCGAATTAACTATAGGTAAACAAAAAGAGCCCTTTGGTTTAGAAAATCAAATGAGTTCAAAAAATTCTTGGCTGATTGAGCGTGCCATGATCAGCAATGTCATTGCCCCTGATCGTTCTATTGGTATTAAAGCCTCTGGTGAGATAGACACCGTCAGTTGGCAATTGGGTTATTTTCAGGACGATAACAGCGAAAAAAGCACCTCAATAACCGGCAGATTAACCTGGGCTCCGTGGCTTGATGATAACAACTTGGTGCATGTGGGAGCCTCTTTTAGTGAACGTAACTTGCGTGGTGACGACTTTCGTATCAATCAAGATTTGGAAGTAAACACCGCCGACTCTTTAATTGAGGGAGTTAAATTTAACGCTGATAGTGCTTCACTAAAGGGCCTTGAATTGCTTTGGCAGTATCGTGGGCTTAGCAATATGGCGGAATGGCAACAAACCAACGTACAAGCTAACGACGGCACTGAATATGTATATCAAGGCGGTTATTATCAAATGAGTTATTTGTTGTCAGGTAAAAACAGAAAGTATAAAAACGGGGAGCTTGGTGGCCTTAAAACTAAAAATGACTGGGAAGTAAGCTTGCGGTACAGCCAGTTATATCTGCAAGCTGAAAACAGTGAAGCACAAGTATTTTCTGTTGGGCTAAATTATTATTTTGATAAAGACCTAAAAATCATGGCCAATTACCTTAACGCTGAATATGTTGAACAAGGCATTAATTTGGGCTCAGGAAATGCCTTATCAATTCGAGCACAGTATCAATTTTAATTGATACTCAAACATTATGTGTTACTCACACAATGCTTATTTAAATAACAAGTAAATTGGACTAGCAGAGAATTCTGCTAGTCCTACTAAAATTTAGTGGTGATGTCCGCCTTCGCCGTGTACATGACCATGAGCCAGTTCTTCTTCGGTTGCGTCTCTTACATCAATAACCGAACCGGTAAAATTCAATGTTTTACCTGCCAATGGATGGTTAGGATCAACAGTAATGTTATCGTCTTCGATTTTAGCCACTACTAATTGCACAGGGCCATTGGGAGTTTGCGCAGTAAACATCATACCTAGTTCGATAGTTTCAACATCTTGAAAAGCCGCTCGTGGCACAACTTGCAACATTTCTTCATTGTATTCACCGTAGCCATCGGCCGGTTCAATGGTCACTGCAAACTCATCACCTGGGGCTTTGCCTGTCAGCGCAGCTTCTAAGCCAGGCATAATATTTTTTTGGCCGTGTAAATAAACTAAGGGTTGACCACCTTCAGAGCTATCGACAATTTGCCCTTGTCCGTCTTTCACGGTGAAGTTTAGAGATACTACTTTTTGATCTGCAATCATTTGCTCGTCCTTACATTTTTAGTCGGTTAGTTTTATAGCGAATGTGGACAAAATTAAATTAAAGCTAAAGCAGAATTCAAATCTCACAAACCTATGCTAAATGTTCGATTACAGAGTTTGGGGCTTTTAAACTCAATTCAAGCTTTTTTTTAATCACTTACCATTTGCTGGGCTTTTTTAAGTCTTACAGTTAGCCAGTTTTTGTGCTGGTTGTGGCGTTATTCTGGCCAATTTAGTGCGGCTAGCTCGTGAAAGTGGTTTACAAAGCAACTGATTAAAATCAGTGGTTTTGATTGTCTATTGCCCTGTTTAAATGACTGCTAATACCTTACTCTGCACGCGGATTTTTTCTAGATAAGGAATAATGAGTGAAGTTGTGGCGTTTACCTATAGTGCTGTTAGTGGTTGCTTTAGCTTTTTCTTATTGGCTTGGATACACCCCTGCCTTAGTGGCTGTGCTTTATTTTATCGCCAGTGTAATTTCCTATTATCTGTATGCCAAAGATAAAAAAGCAGCGCAAAATGGCAGTTGGCGAGTAACAGAAAAGACCTTACAACTTTCAGCTCTACTGGGTGGTTGGCCAGGTGCCATAATTGGCCAACAAAGGCTGCGGCATAAAACCCAAAAAGTGAGTTTTCGTGTGGTGTTTTTTCTTATGCTGGCATTAAATGTTGGTTTACTGGCGTGGTTACACTCACCTATTGGTTCGCAAAAACTACATTCAACAATCTCAAGTTTAGATCATTGGCTCACAAAGCAGTTTAGTAGTAATAAAGGCATCACTATATTGCTTAAGCTAACTGAGTTTCACCGTCTTAAATAAAGGCGGGTTAACTCTGGACTTGCTGTTACACGAGTTAATTAAGCGAAATCTAGATTCACTATGTTTATTTGCCAGCAGGCACCAAACCAAGATTTTCTAGGTGTTTCTGCAAAACATCACGCTTTTGCTCACTTAACACCATTGAGTTTGGTGCTATTCCTTTTGCAGCTAACGCTGCAGCAAGTCGACCTTGGTTATTATGCATGGTATCTGGATACCCTTTTGCAAAATCATCATTGTAGGCATCGAGGGGAGATATGATGTCCCATCCATCTTTGTTTAGCGCTTGAATAAGCTCATCCATAAATAAAGCGGCTAAGTCATTTTCATGTAGCAATATCACCTGCTTCACTTCTTGCGTTAAATGTTGCTCGGCTAATTGCTGGTAAAAATTGGCTGAGGCCAATATGTGGTTTATGTATACATCTC